>JABLTL010120286.1_pt1 | contig 28229 bp, 19 predicted proteins | sample 7160151 | NCBI WGS metagenome assembly JABLTL01 (sample SAMN14651223, study PRJNA627086) | human gut metagenome | isolation source: feces | host: Homo sapiens
CCGGCGGGAAGCTCTGCATGGCCTGGAAAATTTTGATAAAACAGAGATTTGAATAAGGAAAGGAAGGCTTCACATGACAGAGATCAAGCAGTTATTACCCATCGGCAGCGTCGTTCTGCTCAAGAACGGCATCAAGAAGGCAATGATCATCGGGATGATGCAGTCCACAGTGGACAAGGAGGGGCAGATCAACGATTACGATTACCTGGGCGTCCTCTATCCGGAAGGGTTCTTTGACGTGAAGAGTATGTTCTTCTTCAACCACGACCAAATCAATGACGTAGTGTTCCGGGGGTATGAGAACCCGGAGCGGGAGGAATTTTTGGAGCGATTGGAGGAAAACCTGGAAAAAGTGACCAAGCTACTGCGAGAAAAATTGGAAGACCAGGCGGGGAAAACGGAAGGGTGAGCGAGGCATGATACGAGCGACCTATGTTGCGGACTCTGGTGGCGGCGTGGTGCGGCGCACCAATCAGGACAACTTTTACATGAACGGCATGTCAAAACCAGTGGAGACCCGCAACTACCGTACCGGCGGCACATCGGTGGAATCGTGCCAGGTGTTCGCGGTCTGCGATGGCATGGGCGGAGAACAGGCGGGTGAGATCGCCGCCGCCCTTGCCGTGGAGGCCCTGCAGGAGCGGACGCCGGCGGAATTGTGCCAGGATTGGAGCGGCTATATCACGGCAGCCAATGACAAGGTCTGTGCCTATCAGAAGGAGCACCAGCTGAATATGGGCACCACCTTTGCCGGACTGTTCCTGCGAGACGGGCAGATTCAGTCGGTCAACGTGGGAGACAGCCGTGTCTATCGGATTCGAGCGGGCAAGTTGGAGCAGCTCTCCAAGGATCACAACCATGTGCAGACTATGATTGACGCCGGGATCCTCACCCAGGAAACCGCCCGGCACCATAAGGCACGGAATCAGCTGACCCAACATTTGGGAATTGAACCGTTGGAGATGGAACTGGATCCCTTTGTGACCGAGTGGGAACCGGTGCAGAGCGAGGATCGATACTTGCTCTGCAGTGACGGGCTGTGCGAGGGGTTGACAGACGAGGAAATGATGCAGGTGATGCAGAGCGAGCCGTCGTTGACCGATTGCTGTAGAAATTTAATAGCATGTGCGGAGAAGCAAGGCAGTCGAGATAATATCACTGTGTTGCTTATTGGTGTTTCTGAGGAAAAAGAGCGAGAACCGGCAGAACAACAGGAGAACGGCGTAGAAAAAGCACTAAATGGGCAGCAGACCCAGGCGCGGAAAGAAGAGGAGCCGTCTCCTTACGCTGGAAAACGTTGTAAGAAGAGCAAAGGCAGGCTGTTGGCAGAATGGCTGGGCCTGCGGCGAAAAGAGGAGCCGTAAAACCGGAACGATAGAGAGAAGGAGCGAAAGGTTTGGCATTACAGTACGGAGATTGGAGCATTGTCCGAGAATTGGGCAAAGGCTCATTTGGCACGGTGTATGAGATTGAGAAGTGGGAATTTGGCTATGTTTATCGTGCGGCTTTGAAGGTCATCCACATCCCCCAGGGGACAGCGGACGTGGAACAGGTGCGCAGCCTGGGGATGAGTGAGAAAGACATTACGGAGTATTATCAGGACATCGTGGAGGATTGTATCCGTGAGATCGTCCTTATGTCCCAGATGCAGGGACATACCAATGTGGTCAATTACCAAGCCCATGAGGTGCGCCGGCAGGAGAACGGCGTGGGGTGGGATATTCTGATCCAGATGGAGCTGCTGACCCCGCTGAACCAGTACATGGCATCCCACGGCATGACCCGGAAAGACGTGGTGACCTTGGGCATCAGCGTGTGCAAGGCGCTGGAGCGGTGTCAAAAGCTGGGAATCATCCACCGAGACATCAAACCGGCCAACATTTTTGTCTCCAACCAGGGCGATTTCAAGCTGGGTGACTTCGGCATCGCCCGTACGGCGGAGCGCACCATGTCCGGTATGTCCCGGAAGGGAACGTATACTTACATGGCGCCGGAGGTGTACCAGGGCAAGGCGTATAACCATCGGGTGGATATTTATTCCTTGGGTCTGGTGCTCTACCGCCTGCTGAACAACAACCGGGAACCCTTCCTGCCGCCGTATCCCCAGAAGATTCGGTATCAGGATCAGGAACAGGCGATGATCCGTCGGATGCGGGGGGATCGCCTGCCGCCGCCGGGAGAAGAACGGGGGAAGCTGGCAGAGATCGTATTGAAAGCCTGCAGCTTCGCCCCGAAGGACCGTTATGCCAGCCCGAAGGAAATGCGGGAGGAGCTAGAGGAACTGCTCTGGCAGGCCAAACACCCCAACCAGAGCGTGCAGCCGCCTGTCGAGCCGACCATTCCCGTTCAGCCGGAACCCGCAGTGGAACCCACGCCGGAACCGGATGTGCCCGCGGAAGAGGATGGAACCATCTGGCTGTGGGACGATGCACAGAAAGCGTCGGAAAAGGAGGTTGCATCAGAGGCGGTGCAGGAGCCAGAGGAAAAGGTTTTCTCCTGGGAAGAGCCGCGGGAAACCCCGCCTATTCCTGAACCTCAGCCAATAGACAAGCCGGAAGAAGAGGGAACCATCTCATTGTGGGGGACGATCTTTGGCAGACGCAAGAAAGAGAATAAGGTTGCTGAGCGCAAAGTGGATAAGGCGAAGGAACGACCGAAACGGGTGCAGGAGTGGTATGAGAGAGAAGAGCAGCCAGAGAAGCCAAAGAGTATGATTCGGAAGGTACTTACTGTTATTGGATATACTGTGCTTGTTAGCGTTATTTTGAACTTACTTATGCTTATTTGGGGGTATTTCTTAGAGCCGTTCATGTATTATATGTTGTAAATATAAGGATTTTGGGTGCTTGAATAACCTTAAAAGAATAAACCTTTAATATAAAGAAAAGTGGAAGTTTTAGAAGGTCCAATACAGAGAGGATGAAACAAATGCAACCAACCTACGGAAATTGGAAGATCATCCGGGAGATTGGCCGAGGCTCCTTTGGTGTGGTGTATGAGATTGCGCGGGAAGAGTACGGGTATACATACCACGCGGCGCTGAAGGTCATCACCATTCCACAGGAGCGTTCGGAGATTGATCAGATCCGCAGTCAAGGTTTGAGTGACGCGGATGTAACGGAATATTATAAAGGCATCGTGGAGGACTGCGTGCGGGAGATTGCCATGATGTCCAAGATGCAGGGACACACGAATATCGTCAACTACCAAAACCACGAAGTCCAGCCCCACGCCGACGGATTGGGGTGGGATATTCTCATCCAGATGGAACTGCTCACCTCCCTGAGCAAATACACCGCCAGCCATGCGATGACCCTGCGGGATGTGGTGAATGTGGGCATTGGCGTCTGCCACGCGTTGGAGCGGTGCCAGAAGCTGCACATCATCCACCGGGACATCAAGCCGGACAACATTTTTGTCTCCGACCAAGGCGACTTCAAATTAGGCGACTTCGGCATCGCCCGCACCGCAGAGCGCACCATGTCCGGCATGTCCCGGAAAGGGACGTACACCTACATGGCGCCGGAGATCTATTCAGGGAAAGCCTACAGCGACAGCGTAGACTTGTACTCCCTGGGCCTAGTGCTCTACCGCCTGCTGAACAACAACCGCGGCCCCTTTATGCCGCCCTATCCGGATAAGATCCAGTATAAGGATCAGGAACAAGCCCTCATCCGCCGGATGCGGGGGGAACCGCTGCCCATGCCCGGCCAAAATCAGGGACGGCTGGCGGAGATCGTGTTAAAAGCGTGCAGCTTTGACCCGAAAGACCGCTATGCCAGCCCGAAGGAGATGCGGGAGGAGCTGGAAGAGCTGCTGAAGAGTGGGGATGCGCGAAAGGAAACTGTTGTAAACGAGAAGACCAAGCCGTCTGACGACCAGCTTACCGACACGGAGACGGAGGTACTGCCAACAGAGAAAACGGAAGAAGAAAAAACAATTTTTCTGTGGGGCAAACGCCAAGAGAAGGAAGAACCGGAGACGGAGGAAGAAGAGGATATGCCGGAGGAGGAACTGCACGAGGAGGAGACTGTTTCTCTGGAAGATCCCCCAAAGCGGGCACTGTCTAAGAAGTGGATTGCGCTCATTGCGTGCCTTGTGGTATTGCTGATAGGCGGCGGCTGTTTCGGCGTTTATTGGTCAACCACCGATCCTGTGCCCGATGTGATCAATTTGTCTGTGAAAGAAGCGAAACAGGTCTTTCAGGACAATGGATTTGAGCTGGAAGAGGGGGAACAGATCCCGTCAGAAGAAGTTGCGAAGGGAAAGATCGCAGCGCAGGAGAAAGAGGGAAGACGGGCGAAACCGGGCGCAGTGTTGGCGGTCTCGGTCAGCTTGGGGAAACAGACCACTTTGGAAGATTACACCGGAAAATCCGTTGATGAAGTGGAAAAAGCATTGCAGGAACGTGGAATCACCGTGAAGAAAAAGATGGAGTATCACGCAGGCCATGCAAGCGGAGAGATTCTAGAACAGTCGTCAGCGGAAGGGGCAAAGCTGAGAGAAGGCAATACCCTAGTCCTGACCGTGAGCAGTGACCAGAAGCCGATCAAGCTGGACAGTTACATTGGGATGGCGAAGAATGACGCAGTGGAAAAAGCGGAAAAGCTGAAGCTGAAGGTCAAAATAGAGAGAGCGTTTGATACTTCCGTCCAAAAGGGAAAGGTCTCCGCTCAGAAGCCTAAAAAAGGGGAACGGGTAAAAGAGGGAGACACCATCACGTTGACCATCAGCAAAGGGGTGGAACAGGTGGAAGTGCCTTACCTTCTGGGAAAGAGCCGTGCCGAAGCGGAAAGCGCATTGAAGGCAGCTGGCCTGAACGTGGGCAGCGTCACTACCAGCTATAGCACCTATGCCTATGGGAAAGTCTGCGGCCAATCCAACATGGCGGGAGTCTTGGTAGACAAAGGGAGCAGCATCGGGCTGACAGTCAGCATTGGACAGAAGCCCACGTACACCCCGCCGGCGAATAACAAGCCGAAGCAGAGCGTTGATGATACGCCAAAAGCAGATGCGGACGCAGAGGACTTCGGGCTGTAAAAACAAGAATCCATGAGATTGATAAAGTGGATTTTCAATAAATAATTTCATTGTAAGAGAAGGAGCACATGATCATGAAACGAATCTTATCCATATTATTGAGCATTGCTTTGATCGGCAGCCTCTGCACCAATGGTGTATGGGCAGCATCGGAGGAACCGGCCGCGGAACCGCAGGAAACGGTAGAAACAGCGGAGACGGTTGTGGAAGAGACAGAGACCGATCCGAAAGCGGAAGAAGCGGAGACCAATCTGAAAGAAGAAAAGCCTGCGGAGCAGGCAATGCAAGCAGAGCAGGAAACGGAGCCAGCACCACAGGTACAACAGGAAGTGGAACCGGCACCGCAGGCACAGCAAGCAGCGGAGCCGACGGGAGAAGAGGAAGACATCAGTCCGTCGCTGTTTGGCACGGTCCACTGGAACATATCCAGTACCCCCACCTCCAGCAACGCCACTGTTGGGAGCCTTCCCAATGCGGCAACGGTCTACGTGGGAAATAGCTATTATTTTAATCTGATGACGACTGAGGACGCTAAGATGACCCATGTAAAGCTCTACGTAAAACCCAGCGGAAGCTCCGGATATAGCTGTATTAAAGACTTTACTCCTGAAAAGGTTTACATATGCTGGCTCAATCATCCCTATACATTCACCAAAAGTGGGAGTTTTTCCTATTATTGGTATATAACTTATCTCAATGGCGCTACACAGACTTTGGATGTAACGACAATCACAGTCAAGCGTTATTCCGCGTCCCTGTCCTTCAGCAGCAGTTCTGTGATCAAGACCTATGGCAACGCTTCCTTTACCAACAGCCTGAGCAAGACGACAGACGGCACTGTGACCTATTCCAGCAGCAACACCAGTGTGGCAACGGTCAGCAGCTCTGGTACGGTCACTATCAAGGGGGCAGGCAGCGCTACCATTCGGGCATCCTCTGCTGCAACCAATAAATATACATCCGCCTCTGCGTCCTTTTCCCTGACAGTTAATAAGGCGTATCAGAGTGTTTCCAGCAATTACAGCGCTCTTTCGCTTACGATAGGGAATAGCGCGACACTCAGTGGGTCTGCCGTTGGCTCGATCAGCTATTCCTCCAACAATACTAGCGTGGCGACCGTAAACAGCTCCGGTAAGGTGACCGGAGTGGGAGCGGGTACTGCGACCATTACGATCAGCGCAGCATCCACATCCAATTATTACTCTGCGAGCAAGACCGTCAGTGTTACTGTGAACAAGAAAACGCCTGCCTTGTCCTTTGGCGGCAGTTATGTGAACCTGAACTACGGGAATGGCACTTTTTCGAATGCGCTGAACAAAACTACCGATGGCACTGTGACCTATTCCAGTAGCAATACCAGTGTGGCAGCGGTGAACAGCTCCAGCGGCCTGGTGACCATTAACGGAGTCGGGACAGCTACGATCACAGCGCGAGCATCGGAGACCAGCAATTATAAAAGCGGGAGTACAAGCTATAGTCTGACAGTCAATAAGGGATTCCAGAGTATCTCCTGCAATTATAGTTCGATTTCCCTCAAGGTAGGGAACAGCGCGACACTCAGAGTGTCTTCCGTTGGCACGGTCAGCTATTCCTCCAGCAATACTAGTGTGGCGACCGTAAACAGCTACGGCAAAGTGACTGGCGTGGGAGAAGGTACTGCCACCATTACGATCAGTGCAGCGAGCACGTCCAATTATAAGGCTGCAAGCAAGACCGTCAGTGTTACGGTAAGCAAGAAAACGGTTCCCACGCTGTCCTTTGCATCCAGCAAGGTCACAAAGACCTATGGCAATGGCACCTTTACGAATACACTGACCAAAACCACCGATGGCGCCGCGACCTTTTCCAGCAGCAATACCAGCGTAGCGACTGTCAACAGCTCCAGTGGCCTGGTGACTATCAAGGGCGCGGGTACTGCGACCATTACCGTGCGTACAGCGGAGGGGAGCAACTATCAGAGCGGGAGCGCGAGCTATCAGCTGGTGGTCAATCAGGCGACTCAGAGTATCTCCAGCAATTACAGCAGTATCTCCCTGAAAGTTGGCGGAAGTGTGAACTTGGGCGCATCCGCTATTGGCACACTAAGCTATACCTCCAGCAATACTAGCGTGGCAACGGTAAACGGCGCAGGCAAGGTGACCGTTGTGGGGGCTGGCACTGCTGTGATCACCATCCGAGCGGCGGCCACAACAAACTATAAGGCTACAATGAGAACCATTTCGGTTACAGGCTCTCCCAACGTCACGAACCTCTCCTCCTGCACCGTTACGCTCTCCGCCGCAAAGTATACCTACGACGGCAAGGCAAAAAAGCCGACGGTTACGGTGAAGAAGGGGCAGACGAAATTGAACCAGGGAACAGATTATACTGTGACCTATCAGAATAATGTCAATGCTGGGACCGCTTCCGTGACAGTTACCGGAAAGGGGAATTATACCGGCAAGGTGACAAAGAACTATACCATCGCCAAGGCAGCGAACCTGATCAGTGCGTCCAATAAGATCAAGGTCGCTTCTGATGCGGCACAGCGTTTTTCCCTTGGAGCAAAGCAAAAGGGTGATGCGGGACTGAGTTATCGTTCCAATAACAGCCGTATTACGGTAAATGGTACAGGAATCGTGACCATTGCCAAAGGATATGTGGGCAGCGCATCCATTCAGATCACGGCGAAAGAGACAACGAATTATAAGAAGGCAACAAAAATCATCACCGTCACGGTCAATCCCAAACAGGTGGTGCTGACGGCCGTTACTTCGCCCAAGCAGAAATACCTCAAGGCTGATTGGAAAAACGTCGCGGGCTGCTCCGGTTATCAGATGCAAATTTCATTGAAATCAAACTTTGCTGGAGCAAAGTCAAAAAAGATTAGTAAGTCTAAAACTACTTATACAGTGAGTGGGTTTAAATCAAAGAAAAAGTATTATGTTCGCGTCCGTGCTTATGAAAAAGTGGGAAAAAAGACCTACTACGGCAGTTGGAGCAAGGCAAAATCTGTGAAAGTAAAATAACGAACCCAAAAAGAAAGCGAGGTAAAAATATGTTACCGAAATATGGCGACTGGCAAGTCGTCCGCGAACTTGGCCGCGGGTCCTTTGGCCAGGTGTACGAGATCCAGAAGGAAGAGTTCGGGCAGACCTATCGGGGGGCGTTGAAGATCATCAGCATCCCCAAATCCCCTGATGATGTAGACGCCGTGCGTGGAGCGGGCATGACCGACGCCAACATCACGGAGTACTATCACAGCATCGTGGAAGACAGCGTGAAAGAGATCGCTTTGATGTCCGAGCTGCAGGGGAACAGCAACATTGTCAACTACCAGAACCATGAGGTGCGCAAACACCTCAATGACCCCGGTTGGGACATCTATCTGCAGATGGAGCTGCTGTTGCCCCTGAACAAGTACATCCAGCAGAACGGCATCACCCGGGAGGAAGTGATCCGCCTGGGCATCGATGTGTGCAATGCGTTGGAAGTGTGCCAGAGCATGGACATCATCCATCGGGACATTAAGCCGGAGAACATCTTCCTGTCCAAGCAGGGAAATTTCAAGCTGGGTGACTTTGGTATCGCCCGCACGGAGGAGCGGACCAAATCGGGGATGTCCCGAAAGGGGACTTATAGCTATATGGCACCGGAGGTGTACCGCGGGGAAGCGTATAACAAGAGCGTAGACCTGTACTCATTGGGCATGGTGCTCTATCGCCTGCTCAACGAAAACCGCGCTCCCTTTATGCCCCCTTACCCCCGGACGATCCGCTACGAAGACCAGGAGCAGGCGCTCATGCGCCGCATGAGCGGGGAGATCATCCCCATGCCCAGCCGGGAACAGGGGGACTTGGCGGAGATCGTCCTAAAAGCGTGCAGTTTCTACCCCGAGGATCGGTTCGCCAGCCCCGCCGCTATGCGTCAGGCCTTGGAGACCGTATTGCGTGGAGGACGGGTGGAGCTGAAACAGAACATTCCGCCTCATTCTTGGGACAGCGTCAGCGACGACACTGCGACCGCGATGACCGGCGTCGATAACGGATGGGGGACTGACAAGCCGCCCGTCTATCCGAATACGCCGCCCTATGTGGAACCGGTGAAACGCCGGAGAGGCGGCCTGCGTTGGATGCGTTGGGCAGCGGTGGTGCTGGCATCGCTGCTGGTGGTCGGCGGCGGTGCCTTCGCGGCAGCTTATGGCACCATGACCAGCGAAGTCCCCAACCTGGTGGGCAAAAGCCAAGAGGATGCCATCGCGGCACTGGAGGATGCCGGCTTCCACTACACGGTGGAAGAGGACTACAGCGGTGTGGATTCTCCGGGGAAGGTGCTGAGCCAGTCGCCGGAGGCGGAGAAACGGGCCTGGAAACGGAACCCGGTGGCGCTGAACGTGAGCATGCAGGAGAACCAGATCAGTGTACCCGATGTGCTGGGGATGAATGCGGAGAAAGCGGCCGCAGCCATGACGGCTAAGGGCTTGAAGGTCAGCCTCAAGGGCAAAGAGGACAGCTCGGCGAAAAAGGGCTCCGTCTTGGCTCAGAGTCTGGCCGGTGGTAAGACCGCAGAACAGGGGACGGAGATCACCCTGACGGTCTGCACTGGAGCAGGCACCTTGGTGATGCCCAATATTGTCGATCTGGAGACGGAACAGGCCAAAAAGGTGCTGAAAAATGCCGGTTTCTCCAATATCAGCAAGGAAAACGGCTACAACCCGTACATCGTAAAAGGTAGAATTTTCGACCAGAAACCTAAGACCGGCGCTTGCATCAAGGCAGACGCTCAGATCACCCTCTATGAGAGCCTGGGCGCAGACCCCAAGGGCAGCGTGCCGGATGTCGTGGGCTTGGACGCGGAAAAGGCGGTCAGCATCATGCAGAAGTGTGGCTACCAGACCACGCTGAAGGGCAAAAAGGATGATGACTTCCAGGCCGGTACCATCATGAAGCAGAGCGTGGACGGCGGCAAGCAGGCGCAGAAGGGCACCAAAATTGAGTTGACCGTCTGCCTGGGAACGGACAAGCTCATCGTCCCCTATGTCATCGGTATGACGGAAGGGGAGGCGAAGGCGGAGCTGAAGAGCGCAGGCTTTGAGAACATCAAGGTAGGCGAGAGCGATTATTGCGCCGACGTGGAAAAGGGCTGTGTGTTCCAGCAGAGCCAGGACGGCGGCACGCTGCTCATGCCCAAGACGGCCATCACCATTTGTATCAGCAAGGGCTATGAAGAAGGCGATACCACAGAGCCGGAACCGGAGCCGGATCCTGGCAACGATTCGGAACCGGAAGAACCGGTGACGCCGGAGCCGTCTGATCCGGAGCGGACTGAGCTGAGCGACATGATAAATGACGTGGAGTTGTTCCAGGAGACTGTCGGCGGGGAAGAAGGCTGGGATGAACATTTCCAGGACTACACGAAATATGAGACGCTGCAAGAAGTGGATCGTGAGCTGACAGACGAGAATACGGACGAAAGTAACATGGACGGAGATCAGAGCGCAGTGGTGCCGTTTGCAGAGCACTATTTTAATACTGGAGAAAACTACTTGGTGCGGTACTATATTTCCAATCCCGGTGAAGGCGTTTTTGAGTATGAGACGGACAAGCGCGTGACCGATGTTTTTTGCAGGGACAATGCGTATAGCCTGTATGGATGCTATGTAGGCCAGAGTAAGGAAGAAGCTAAGACGATGCTGGAGGAAAATAGTTGGACCCTTTGGGGAGACCAATGGACTGCTGAAGAAACAGATGACAGTGATATCGCCTCTGCCGAAAATGATTCTAATGTAGGCTTGTATTTCCGTTTTGACGAAAATGGTGTGATTACAGAGATTCACTGGAGACAGAACGAGGACAACGGAGATGAGTGGTAAGGAGGGAAAAAACCATGGCATTTTTTGATCGGTTTGCCCGCGCGGTCAACGAGACCAGCCAGAACGCGCTGCAGCGTGGCCGGGAGATGGCGGAAGGCGCAAAGGTGAGTAGCCGTATCGCAGAGGTACAGAATGAATTGAGCCAGTGTTACCAAGGACTGGGTGAGCGTTATTATGCAGCCTTCCGGCAGGAGGAACGAGAGGAGCTGCGGCCCTTTGTGCAGCAGATCACCGACCTCTTGCAGCAGATGGAACAGCTGAAAGAGGAGCAGCGGAGCCTGCGGGGGCTGGTAGCCTGCCCCAACTGCGGAGAGGATATTCCCAAGAATTCGGTGTTCTGCCCCAACTGCGGCGGCAGAGCGATCACCCAGGACGTGAGCCGCTGCAAAAACTGCGGGGCGATCGCTCCGGCGGAGGCGGCGTTCTGCATCCATTGCGGTGAGCAGATGGAGTTCATCTCCGGCATCGATGCAGAACCGCAGACGCAGGAGCAGAGGAAAATCTGCGCCAAGTGCGGCGCGGCGTTAGAGGCGGACAGCCAGTTCTGTACTGCTTGTGGCGCCAGAGTGGAGGAAAAAACTGTGATGTCTGCTGTGGAGGACTGGCCTCTGCCTGCGGAAGAACCGCGGCAGCAGGAAGAGAAAGCGTCGGTTTGGACGAATCGAGCCCCAACGCTGCCGACGGCAGAGGAAGCGCTCCTGCCTGTGGCAGATGGGGATTTGGAACAGCCCATCCTGCTGCCGGAACAGAGCGAGGAACAGGAATGGGATTGGGAGATGCCTCCGCGGAACGAGCGGAGAGGGGAAAACCTGATCCCAGAAGCGGCATGGGCGGAACCAACGACAGTGCCGAAGCCGACACCGGCGGCGCACACTTGTCCCCAGTGCGGTGTGACCTTGGAGGAAGAGCAAGTATTCTGCCATAATTGCGGCTGTAAATTGGCGCAGGGGGATAGACGATGAATTGCCCCTATTGCGGCGGAAGTATCCGAGCCGATTCCCGTTTTTGCAGCTCCTGTGGTCGAGCACTGTCCAAGGAGGCCACAAAAGGAACGGAATCGTTGTTCTCGCGAGATACGGTGGACAGACGCACGGAGGAATCCGCAGAGGCAACCCAGAGCTTATTCCACAACCGTACCTGGCCGCCACCAGAGGATCCATCTACATATGGTTCAGCAGATGATGGGTGGACACGAGAGGAGACGGAGACTGCACAGACGTTTGCCCAGGCTCGTCCTGCCGCCTACCATTCCGCTGCGGCGGGGCAGAGCTGGTACGGCCGATGCAGCAACTGTGGCGGCACCTGCCGGGTCAATGAGAATCTGTGTGACAGCTGTAAGCGGAAGAAAAAGGTTTGGACCGGGATACTTATCGGCCTAGGGGCACTGGTAGTGCTGGGTGGGCTGTTTGCAGTGCTGTTCTTCACCGGCGTCATCGGCGGAGCAAAACCCACCGCAGCTCCAGCGGCAGCGACCTCCGCGCCGACAGATACCGACCAAACCACTCTGACAGACCCAACCACGTCTACCGCCCCTGTCCAGACTGAACCAGATGCTGCGGATACGCCGACGGAGCAGGACGGTCAGCAGGGACAAACGCCCAGCGACTACCAGGGTGTTTCCGATGTGGCCAATAACCAGAGCGGGTACATCCTCCCTTACAGTGACTCCCGGTACCTGACTGAAGAGGAATTGCAGGGGCTGAGCCAGTGGGAATGCTGCCTGGCGCGGAACGAACTGTACGCCCGTCATGGGCGCACCTTCACCGACCGCGTCATTCAAGCGTACTTTGACAGCTGCTCTTGGTATACGCCGACGACGGCACCGGAGGACTTTGACGAGGACGGGGAGCTGAACGAATACGAACGGGCGAACCGGGATACCATCGTCCGCTGGGAACAGGAAAAGGGGTATCGCAGTTAAAACGTTGTATTTCGTTGTATTTTGATAGGAAAATGCATCGAAACAGAAGGTAGAAAGACAAAGATAAAGGAGGAACTGATATGACTAGTATGTATGGCGGCGCAGGCCAAGGCGGTTATCCCGCTGGTGGTCAGAAGTTCTGTGCCCAATGTGGTCAGAAATTGGAACCGGGCTCTCGTTTTTGCCCTAAGTGCGGCGCACCCTGCGCTGCTGGCAGCAGATGGACGCCCCCTCAGCCCGCCGGAGACGGCGCGTCCCCAGTGCCACCCAGACCCATTCAGCACAGCATGGTGTCGGATGGCTCCCCCATGGGGCAGGTCAATGAGCTGTGCGGCGGCATGATGACTATGATCTTTGTGGGGCTGTATTGCCTGGGCACGTTGTTGAATCTGTGCCTGAACTTCTCGGTCTATACTTTGAGCACACTGGTCATTACCATCCTGTTCTGCGTGGGATTCGGCATGAATCTCTATGGCGCACGGACGGGGCAGTTGCGGGACACCGGCATGACCATTATCAGCGGCACACTGCTGGCGCAGATGATCCTGTCTTGTGCGGGGGTCGCCATTGTCGGCATCGTTTCGTTGGTGGCGCTGGCCGGATTGAGCGGCTATGGGAATGTGGCAGGCTTTGTGATCTTGACCATCCTGGTGGTGGCTGTGCTGCTGGCCTTTTTCGCTGCATATTACGGCGGACTGAGAAAGACAGCTCTCTCCGCACGGGATATCATCAGAACGGGGAGTGGAATGATAGAGACTTCCATGTTCGTCATTGTTCTGATGTGCATCGCCACGGTCATGGCTCTCCTCAGCTTGTTCGCGGCAGCTGGCTTGAGCAGTGCGCTGTCCCAGTACTCCTACCTGTTGGGCTCCAGAGTGGATATGCTGGAGTCCCTGCTGGGGGGTAACGCCTTTGCGACCATTGTCAATGTGGCCGCCCAGGCAATGGCAGTGGTCATCCTCATCCAGCTCCGTGGAGCAGGTCAGAATCGACCCACTCCGCCTGCTGCGCAGCAGGGGATGAGATACGGCCAGTACCGTTAAATGAGGACCGCTCGTCCACCTTGTCATGGGGTGGACGAGCGGAAAATAAATGGGAAATTTGGAAGCGATCATGGGAAAAACAATGAAATTCAAACCAATCCTGCTGATCGTCCCCTTCCTCTGCGCCCTTTGCGTCCTCTTTCTGGTGGATCAGCTGTACTTGACCCCGCTGGAACAGGCCGCAGCCGCACAGAGAGCGCAGAGCGGCCAGTCGGCCACAGAGGGGACAGGAACGACTGGGACGGCAGACGGAGCACCGCTGGTGCTCTCCCTTGCCATCGGTCGAACCGGCTCCTTGCAGGAGGGGGGCGGCGAGCCCATCTATAAGACCACCAATGCGAAGACCAAACCCGTGGCGGTCTTGCAGTACAACTGTGCCGTGTTGGTGAAGGAGGACGCGACGACACCGGAGTGGGTGTGTGTGGACTTGCCGGGAGATGAGTACAACGGCGTGGGCTATGTGAAGGCCAATGCAGTAGAGCGGAAACAGCTGACCATTGGTAGCACCGACCCGACACGGGACGAGATCGTCAAGAATGCTGTGGGCTACATCGGACTGCGCTTCGTCCGCTTTGGCAGCTCTCTGGAGACCGGCTTGGACTGCTCCAACTTTATCAGCCAAATCTACGCCTTAAGCGGGATCTCTATCCCAGATACCCCCAACGCTCAACGGGATGCGGGATTGCTGGTGAAGGAAGCGGAGGCGCAGCCGGGAGATTTGATCTATTATCCGGTGAACGAAGGGTACGGCCACGTGGCCATGTACCTGGGAGACGGACTGATGATCAATTGCTCCGGTGCCGCTGGGAAGCATTATCCCCACGGAGGTGTGCGCATCTGTCGTCTGCAATACAAGGGACGGGAGTCATACGAGATGTATGACCTGCTGTCATCCTAAAGAGGAGGGTGCTATGTATCGGAATCGGATCGCGAAATGGGACAACTTAAAACTGTTCCTGATCTTCTGTGTGGTGGTGGGACACACCATCTATAACTTTCATAACACCTCCTCCTTAGCTCGCTCCCTTTATCTCTTCCTGTACTCCTTCCATATGCCCGCCTTCCTCTTTGTGGCCGGTCTGTTCTCCAAACATGCCATCCGAGAGAAGCGGTATGAGACGGTGGTAGAGTACTTGGTCATCTATGTGGTGATGAAGTTTTTGGAGACCGTCGGGGACTACTTGGCCAAGGGGAAGCTGTCCTTCCACTTCCTGTGGGAGGCGGGACCGGCCTGGTTTGCCCTGGCGCTGGCGGTGTTCTTCTTCGTCACCATGCTGGTGCAGGAGATGAACCCCCGTTTCCTTTTCCTCAGCGCCCTGCTGGTTGGATGCGCCGCTGGTCTGGACACCCACTTCGGCGATCACTTCGCATCCATGCGCATCTGCGTCTTTTACCCGGTTTTTTTGACCGGATTCTACCTGGATCCCGCTTGGTTTGACCTGCGTTGGCGCACCCTGCGTCGGAGGGTGGGGCTACGCGTCCTGTCCGCACTGATCTTGGTGAGCTGTCTGTTCCTTAGCTTGCGTTGCCAGAAACAGCTATACCCGTTGGTAAAGTTGTTCAAAGGGAAATATGAGTATCAGGAGATGGGGTACGGCCTGGAAGGGGTCTTGGTCCGCCTGGCCTGCTACCTGTTTTGGGCAGTGGTGGTCTGCGCGGTGCTTTTCCTGGCGGGAGAGAAAGAGCGGTTCTGCACTTGGTTGGGACAGCGCACCATGTCGGTCTTTATCTGGCACAGCCTGGTGTTAGTAGTGGTGCTCAACCTGTGCCACGGCACGGCCTTTTTGAAGTTTTGCTTCCCCCATCTGTATGTGCCGACGGCTATCTGTGTGGCAGGTATCCTTACCGTCCTGTGTGCATACCTACCCCAGATTCGGATGCCCAAGCCATCGGTCGGCGTGATGGAATTGGATGAGAGCGAGAGAGAAGAGGAGGATGAATATGAAGCATAAACGAAGAAAGGCGATTGCGGCCATCGTGGCAGCTGTCGTCTTGTTGGGCGGTGTTACCGCCTTTGCCTGTGTCAATATGGACAAGCTCAGCGGGATGCTCGGCGCAGTGCTTGGGATACACCAGGAGCAGCAGGCGGATACTTCGGCGGCAGCCCAGGAGGAGACGCCGAAGACGCTGGAGGAGTATGCAAAACAGTTGGATTGTCTGAGGGGGAAGCACTATGAGGGTTACCTGGAAAAGTCGGAGAAGACCCTCTATGCGTATGACCTGTCTCAGGTGCCTGCGGCCACATTGGGATATGTCCTGGAGGACTTGGATGAGGACGGACAGGGTGAGTTGCTGGTGGTTGAGCTGAAAGAAAACTCCGATCTGCTGACTTCGGTGTACGAGCAGGAGAGCGACGCGATCCGGTTGGCTGCCCAGCGCGACATGGGGCAGGATGAACTGTCTCTGCGTGTAGCCCTGGGCAATCCGCAGGAAGAGGCGGCACTGGTGGAATGCTACTTGTTCGGTGACCATGAGATTGGGTTCGAGTTATCAGAAATTGCGGCGCTGGCATCCAATGGAGTTGGTTTGAACTTTGTTGCCTTGCACTATAACGGCAGTCAGCTAGAGGAAAAGACCCATGCGCAGTATGCGGGGTCTGACCTAGAGTACGATGACGAGTATATGAACGCGCTGAAAGCAGTTGGCATCCAGGACGCGGATTGGGATAAACTGGTCAGCCGAGAGAAACACGTGCGGGATTACGTAAAAAACTATCGAGAGCTTTTCGGCGTGGAGACTGCTTGCCTGCGTACTCCGGAGGAATTCCAGAGCTGGTCGGAGGATCAGACACAGCCGCTGAAATGCACGGACATCTATTTCTACAGCGAGAAAGAGGTGGATGATAACACCAAGACGGTACAGGCAGCCTATCAGGAGCCAGGGAAAGAGATGGTCAAGCAGACATCCCAGACGGAAACGAAAACACAGCAGACGCAGAACACCTCAGAGGAGGGATGGAAACAGGCATATCTTTCGTGTGTGGAGGAGTGCAAAGGTAGGCATCCAAATGATTCAGAGTGGTTGAGCTTTTGGCTGGTAGATATAGATGGAGATGCCATTCCGGAGTTATATATAGATGAAGGGAGCACTGCTGCTGGGAGCAACCTATACATATATAATGATGGACAAGTGAAATCTGTTTCGATGTGGTCAGGAGGCTTGATGTATAAGAAGGGGGCCAACAGTTTTGTGGATACTGGTGGCAGTCAGGGGTATTACCATAGTATCTTTTATACGATCAAAGATGGCGAAATTGTCCAGTTGGGCAAGAGCGATCTCACGCAGTTGCCGGATGAGAATAATGAGATAAAGGAGACGTACGCTTGGAACGATAAGAAAGTCAGCAAAGAGGAATATGATAAAGAACAGGATACACTCTTTGATTTTAACAAAGCCACCGGAGTGTATCGCGACCAGCTAGATGAGGCGTATAACTGCAATACTATCACCAATGCAATTAATACATATTAAAACTACGCGAAAACGACCGGAAGTTCCTCTTCCGGTCGTTTCTTACAATAGGATAGCTTAAAGGAACAGCCGCGCCACATTGGCAAACACCATACAGAACACGATCCCGACGACGGTAGGCAAAACCGCCGCCAGCGCCGTCCACTTCCAGCTTTGCGTCTCCTTGCGGATGGTCAGCAGGGTGGTGGAGCAGGGCCAGTGCATGAGGGAGAAGAGCATGGTGGAGCCGGCGGTGATCCAGGTCCAGCCGTGGTCTAAAAACAGAGCTTTTAGTTCCAGCAGATTGTCCATGGAAACCAGGCTGCCTTGAGCCAGATAGGCCATGATGACGATGGGCAGTACGATCTCGTTGGCTGGAAATCCCAGGATGAACGCCACTAAAATCACGCCATCCAGCCCCATGAGCTGGGCAAACGGGTCCAAAAAGTTCGCACAGTGATTCAGCAGGCTCACCCCACCCACCGTCACATTGGCCATCCCCCACAGCACCATCCCCGCCGGTGCCGCTACTGCCACCGCACGCCCCAGCACAAAGAGGGTGCGATCCCAGATAGACCGGACGATGACCTTGCCGATCTGAGGCTTTCGGTAGGGCGGCAGCTCCAAGGTGAAGGAGGAGGGGACGCCCTTTAGAATAGTTTGGGACAACAGCTTGGTGACGGCGAAGGTCACCCCCAGCCCCAGCAGGATGAGCAGGGTCAGCAGCAGAGCGGACAGGAGGGAGGAGCACAGCCCACCGGCGGTACCGATGAAGAACAGGGTCAGCAGGGTGATAAGGGTGGGGAAGCGGCCGTTGCAGGGGACGAAGCTGTTGGTCAGGATGGCCAGCAGCCGCTCCCGGGGGGAGTCGATGATGCGGCAGCCCACCACACCGGCGGCGTTGCAGCCGAACCCCATGCAGATGGTCAGCGCCTGCTTCCCACAGGCGCAGCATTTCTGGAAGGGTTTATCCAGATTGTACGCCACCCGCGGCAGATACCCCACATCCTCCAACAGACTGAACAGCGGGAAGAAGATGGCCATAGGCGGCAGCATCACCGACACCACCCAGGCCAGCACGTGGAAACAGCCGTCTACCAGCAGCCCGTGGAGCCAGGCCGGTGCGTGGAGGGTCACAAAGAGCTGGCTCAGCTGTCCCTCCACCCAGAACAGGAAGGTGGACAGCCACTGGGACGGCACATTCGCCCCGGCGATGGTGAGCCAAAACACCAGCGCCAGGAGCAGCAGCATCACCGGGTAGCCGGTGCCCTTGCTGGTCAGGATGCGGTCGATCTTCCGGTCCACGCTGTGGCAGCCGTCCCGTTGGTATGTAACCACTTGACGGCTGATGGCTTCCGCCTCCGTCACCAAGCTGGTCACAATGGCATCCTTCACCTGCTTGGCGTCCAGCCCCACCTGCCCCAGCTGGACGTGGGCGTTGGTCAGGGCGGCCTTCAGGGTCAGCGCGTGGAGACAGTCCACACCCAACTGCGCCCGGAGGGTCTCGAACAGGGTCGCGTCCGGCGCCAATAATTGCAACGCCAGCCACCGGGGCTGGATGGTTGTGCCCGCCACCAGAGGCGTCAGCTCCGGCTCCAGCAGGGACAGCGCCTGCTCGATCTCCGGCGGATAGATGACCGGGTGAGGCGTGCAGTCCAGCGTACCGTCCATCACCTGATCCACCGCGTCCATCAGGGTGGCTTGGGACGCCTTGCACTGGGCCACCGTGCTCACCACCGGCACGCCCAGCAGATTAGACAGCCGTCCCAAGTCCAGCAAAATGCCCTTCCGGCGTGCCTCATCCATCAGATTCACGCAGACAATGACCTTGGTGGACAGCTCCAAGATTTGCAGCACCAAATTCAGGTTGCGCTCCAGACAGGTGGCGTCGCAGACCACCACCACCGCGTCCGGCTGGGAGAAACAGAGAAAATCGCGGGCCACTTCCTCTTCGGCGGAGTGGGCCAGCAGGGAATACGTACCGGGAATGTCCACCAACACATAGTCGTGGGCGTTGGTGGAGCAGTGGCCTTGGGCATTGGCCACCGTCTTGCCGGGCCAGTTGCCGGTGTGCTGGTTCATGCCGGTCAGGCCGTTGAAGAGGGTGCTCTTGCCCACATTGGGGTTGCCCGCCAGGGCGATCACTCGATCCTCCGGCGACCGTTTCACCACCGTCAGGCCGCTGTCCCAGGCGCCTCGTCCAGTGGCGTGATTGGTCAGTCCCATCCGGCAGCTCTCCTCAGCAAGGCGTCACCCAGATGTGCTGCCCATCCACCGCCCGGATGGCGATGACTGCCCCCCGGATGAGGAAAGCGGAGGGGTCACCGCCGGGACTGCGCCCCAGACATTGGACGATGGTGTTTTGGATCAGCCCCATGTCCAGCAGCCGGCGGCGGATGCTGCCGGTGGAGCGCAGCTCTTGGACGATGGCCTGCTGACCGGGTTGTAGGTCATTCAAACAAACGTGTGGCTTCATCAAAAAGACACCTTTCTCAATCAAGTTTTCACAGAGCGGGGAACTCTGTTACTATCCTATTCAGCGGGGAGAGCATCCGTGTCTTTCGTCGAATGGGAACAAGAAGAACCTCCACCGGGTTTCCGCAACGGGTGGAGGTTCTTTGACAAGGTAGAAGGGGTCACTCAAAACCGCGGGTCAGCCTGCTTCACCCGCACGATCTTATAATAGGTGTGCGCCGTTGCCCAGTACACCAGAGCATAGATGACGGCAAATCCAGCCAGAGTGCCCAGAGTGCAGGTCAGGAAGAAGGAAGTGGTCATGGTTTTAGCGTACAGGAACAGCTGCAACATTTTGGTGATCATGTGGAAGGCGCCAAAGACGTGAATCATGGCAGTGACCAGGGGGAGGAAAAAGACCAGCAAGATCTGACTGTGGACGCTGCGGCGGACTTCCCGTTCGCTCAGCCCCACCTTCTGCATGATCTCATACCGTTTCTGGTCATCGTACCCTTCGGAAATCTGCTTGAAATAGATGATGAGCACAGTGCCCAGCAGAAAGAGCAGTCCCAGGAACAACCCTAAGAAAAGGAACCCGCCATAGATGGCATAGAACTCCTGAGAGATGAATTGGCGGCAGCCGTAGGAGTAGGTCGTGTGAAACTTCGGGGAAAGCTGGTTGTAGAAGGTTTCCAGTTCTTCGTCGGCAGCGTCCATGTCAAAGCAGTAGGTGTAGGTGAGATCGGCCATCCGGGTGGTGTTGTCCTCCGTGTCCAGTGCCTTGGTTTCCTTTTGGTACAGCTCCTGCAAGGTCGCCTCATCGGGCACCACCAGGTAGTGGATGCTGACATAGTTGGTCAGGTTGCGAAAGGCGTCGTAAAAGGGCAGGGGGGTGTCCGTCAGGCGCTGGGCGATGGTGAACGTCTGGTCGCCCAGCTGAAAGTTGTTCTCCAGCTCCGCCCCCTCGCTGTAGCAGGCCACTTGCCCCTTGGAGAGGGTGATGGGGGTGGTGTTGTAGCGGTTGTAGTCCTCCTGCGTGATGACACAGACGGTGCTGACGATGCTGGTGCTGCGGATGATGTCGCCGTCCAGGGTCAGCTCATGGGAGGAGGAGAGGACGACAGGAAAGGACAGGGCGGTGTAAGACAGAACATTTTCCGCCTGGTGACCGGTCTGTTTGATCGCCTGTTCCATGGTCTTGACGACATCCTCCGCAGTCTGGGTTTCGTCCAGGGCAATGGTGTAGTTGATGTTCCGAGGGAAGGATTCCTTCAGGGAGGTCTCCACCCCTAAGTAGAGACAGACGGTGGTGGAGACGGTGACCAGGAGCATGGTGGACAGGATGCAGATGCTGGCCAACCCCACGGCGTTCTGCTTCATCCGGTAGAGCAGGCCGGAGACGGTGGTAAAGTGCTGGGGCTTGTAGTAGTAATGCTTGTTGGCTCGGAGCAGCTTCAGGACGGCGATGGAGCCGGCGGTGAAGATGCAATAGGTGCCGATGATGACCAAGACAACGGCGAAGAAGAAACGGGTCAGCGCTTGCAGAGGGGACTGGATGGTGTTGGCCATGACGTAACCGGCCACCAGGGTGGCGGCTCCCACCAGAGCCAGCAGCCACTTGACCTTGGGTTCCCGCTCGCCCACAGAGGAGCTGCGGAGCAGCTCGACCGGCTTAGCCCGGTGCAGCTGGATGAGGTTGTGCAGGAGCACCAGCAGGAAGAGGACGGTGAAGAGGACGGTGGTCATGGCGATGCCCACGATGCTGATAGAGAAGCCCAGGGACACCGGGAAGTGGAGGAGCTTGAGCAGGAGCATCAGCATGAGCTTGGAGAGGATGATACCGGCAGCCAGGCCGCAGACCAGGCTGAACAGCCCCAAAAACAGCGCCTCCACCCGGAGCAGCCGGGCAATGTGCCGGGTCTCCATGCCCAGGATGCTGTACAGACCCAGTTCATGTTGGCGGCGCTTCATCACAAAGCTGTTGGTGTAGAAAACCAGGATGGTGGAGAAGATGCCCACTACGATGCAGCCCAACGCCATCATCACCTGCACGTTGTTGGCGCTGGGGAAGCTGGCCAGGGTGTCGTCAAAGGACAGGTAGGCCAGGATATAGAACATGGCCACGGTGGCGATGTTGGTCAGCAGGTAGGGGAGGTAGAATTGGTTGTTGCGCAGGACGTTGGTGACCGCCAGGTGGGGATAGAAGGTGATCTTACGCATGGAGCTCACCGCCTTGCGTGAGAACGGTCAGGGTGTCGGAGATTTTGGCGTAGAGCTGTTCCGACGTCTGGTCGCCCTTGTAGAGCTGGTGATACACTTCCCCGTCCTGGAGGAAGAGAACCCGCTTGGCGTGGCTGGCAGCCTTGATGGAGTGGGTGACCATAAGGATGGTCTGACCCGCCCGATTCACCTGGCCGAACAGACGCAGCAGGGTGTCCGAAGCCTTGGAGTCCAGGGCGCCGGTGGGTTCGTCCGCCAGGATGATCTGAGGCTCGGTGATGAGGGCACGGGCGACTGCGGCACGCTGTTTTTGACCGCCGGAGACTTCGTAGGGGAACTTTTTCAAGATGTGGCTGATGTCCAGGGTGTCGGCGATGGGCTTTAAGCGCCGTTCCATCTCCTCGTAGGGCACACCGGCCAGCACCAGAGGCAGATAGATGTTATCTTGGATGGAGAAGGTGTCCAGCAGATTGAATTCCTGGAACACAAACCCCAGATTGTCCCGCCGGAAGGCGGCCAGCTTATTCTGAGAGATTTTGGACAGGGACTTGCCGTTGAGCAGGATCTCACCGGAGGTGGGACGATCCAAGGCGGCCAGGATGTTCAGCAGGGTGGTCTTGCCGGAGCCGGACTCGCCCATGATGGCCACGTATTCTCCTGCTTCCACTGTGAAATTCACGTTGCGCAGGGCTTCCACTTGGTTGCCGCCGAAACGGGTGGTGTAAACTTTCTTCAAATGACGCACTTCTAACAGAGACATGGCTCATTCCTCCTTTTCGTCCTCTATCCTAACCCAAAGCCGGAACGCTTGCCATCGCTTTGGCTTACATTCCGGCTCTGAACCTTACAATCCTGTCACATTGTCGTCAGAAGGGTCATTCCACCACCTGTTCCGCCGCCGCCAGGCCGATTTTCACCTGTGTCCCTTGCCCAGGGGTGGACGTGATGGCGATGCTGTGCCCCAGCTTGCCCAGCACCCGGCGGCAGAGATAGAGGCCGATGCCGGTGGATTTCTTCTGCTCCCGTCCGTTGTGTCCCGTAAATCCCTTCTCGAAAACACGGGGCAAGTCCTCCGGACGGATGCCGATGCCTGTGTCCTCGATGGTCAGGGTCTGGGTGGCGTCCGCCCAGGTGACGGAGATGTGCCCCTGCTCCGGCGTGTATTTCAGGGCGTTAGAGAGGAGCTGACCGATGACAAAGGACAGCCACTTCTCATCGGTGAGCACCTTGGCGTGGGTTTCGTCTAGTTCCAGCTCAATGCGTTTCAAGATGAACAGTCGGGCGTACTTGCGCACGCAGGCACGGAGGATGGTGTCCAGGTCATACCGGCGCAGCACATAGTCACTGCTGTCGCTGTCCAGACGCAGATAAGAGAGCGCCATCTCCACATAGTCCTCCACCTTTCCCAGCTCTGCTGCCAGCAGCTCCGGCCGCACCGGTTCCTCTTGGAGCAGCAAGCCCATGGCGGCGATGGGGGTCTTAATTTGATGTGCCCACAGGGTGTAGTAGTCGGTCAGCTCTTGGTCACGAGCGGCATAGTCGGCGGTCACTTGGGTGTGGTTGTCTGAGATGGCGTGAATGAGGGCTTGATAGTCCTGCTCCACCAGGTTGTGAGAGGGGGGCAGGCACTGGGCGGCCTCTTCCGGGTTCTGCGCCAGCTGGACTAGGCCACGGTGACGGCGGCGATAGTTGCGGAAGTCCAGCCAAAAGACCGGCAGACAGAGGAAGAACCAAAAGGCCAAGATGTAGCAGAACGGCTCCCAGGCCAGGTCATAGAGATAGAACATCAGCGCAGTGGAAGCACACAGCAGGCTCCCCACACAGATGCTCTTGCGCCGCCGGTTGAGATAGGAGAATAAGAACTTCATGTCATTCCTCCACCACATAGCCCACACCTTTTTTGGTGCGGATGAGCTGGGGCAGCCCTGCCTGTTCCAGCTTCTTACGCAGACGGGTCACATTCACCGTCAGGGTGTTCTCCCCAATAAAGGCGTCCGACTCCCACAGCCGAGTCATCAGCGCCTGTCGGGACACCACCTTGCCTTTCTGCTCCAGCAGCAGCTGCAAGATCTTCCACTCATTCTTGGTCAGCTCCACCCGCTGCCCCTTCACCTGCAAGCTCCCGTCCGCCGTGTTCAGCACCGCGTCCCCGCAGCGGAGGAGGGTGGTGGGGGCGGCAAAGTCGTAGGCGCGCCGGAGCAGCGCCTGGATCTTGGCGGTGAGCACGGGCAGCTCAAAGGGCTTGGCGACGAAATCGTCGCCGCCCATATTCATGGCGGTGATGAGGTTGAGATTGTCCGAAGCGGAGGAGAGAAAGAGGATGGGCACACGGGAGAGCTTGCGGATCTCAGCGCACCAGTGGTAGCCGTTGAAAAAGGGCAGGGAGATGTCCAGCAGCACCAGCTGGGGGTCGAAATCGGTGAATTGGGTCAAAACGTCGGAAAAATCCGTTGCACAATGAGCCACGTACCCCCACCCCTCCAGGTGGTTCTGCACCACACGGGTGATGACTGGGTCGTCCTCTACAATGAAAATACGGTAGTTGTGTTCCATAAAGCCTCCAAATTCAAAGCACACGGGAAAAAACGCTGTCCCTATCATAGCAAAAATGGCGGGAGATGTCATCAGAAGGAAGATGGAAAAGAGAACCTTTTGTTGGAAATCTTACCCCTTGTCACCCATTGTAATGACTTGTTACTTGAGTTTTTGGCAGATTTGTGGTAGGTTAATAGCATCCGTGAAATTATGCGGAGAGGATGACCTGGGTCATCCGCCGATTCACCATAGAAAGAAGGGGTGTTTACGATGAAATCCAAAAGAGCAAGTTCCGGCAAGCACATCCGCGCCAAGGGAGGCACCAAAGTCAAGCGCAGCCCTACGGGCTTGCTGCTGGCCGCCGTTGGCGTCATCGTGGTGCTGCTCCTGGTGGTGTATTTTACCATCGCAAGCTCCTACAAGGGGCGTTTCCTGGGTCGTACCACCATCAACGGCCTCAATTGCAGCGGCAAGACCGCCCAGGAAGTGAACACCGCCATGAACCTCCAGGCCAAGAACTATGTCCTGACCCTGAAGGAACGGGATGGCAAGACCGAGACCATCAACGGCGGAGACATCGACCTGACCTACGTGGACAACGGGCAAGTGGCAGCCCTGCTGGACGACATCTCCCCCTACGGCTGGCTGTGGTCTCAGATCCGGGGCACCGAGCTGACCGTCCAGGCCAACATGAGCTATGACGAGACCAAATTCGAGACCGTCATCAGCCACCTCAGCGCCTTCAACCCCGCCTATGCGGAAGCGCCCACCGACGCCCAGATCGTCGCCGGGGACACCCAGTTCCAAATTCAGAAGGAGAGCGAAGGGCGGGAGCTAGACAATGAGAAGGCTCTCAAGCTCATCCAGGAGGGCATCAAGACCGGCGTGACTGAGATCGACTTCGAGGCCAGCGAGTGCTATAAAAAGCCCTCTGTGTACGAGAGCGATCAGAACCTGAAGGAACAGCTGGAAAAGGTCAACGGCTACCTGAAGGCCAAGATTACATACGACTTTGACGACCGCACCATCGAGGTCACCGCCCAGGACATCATGGCCATGATCGCCCAGGACGACAAAGGCAACTATGGTCTGGACAAAGCCAAGGTCAAGGAGTTCGTTACCACCAAGCTGGCCTACGCCACTGACACCTTCGGCCTGACCCACGCGGTGAAATGCCACGACGGCAAGACCAGAAAGCTCACCGGCGGCGACTACGGCTGGTGCATCAATCGGGATAAGACCACGGAAGAACTCATCCCCCTGCTGGAGTCCGGTGCGGAGAAGAAGATTGAACCGGCCTACCTGTACAGCGCCAAGTCCCGTGCCAAGGACGACATCGGCGGCACCTACGTGGAGATCAGCATCAGCAAGCAGACCCTGTGGTGCTATAAGAACGGCAAGGAGATTTTGGAGACCCCGGTGGTCACCGGCAACATCAGCAAGGGCAACGGCACCCCCAAGGGCAGCGTCTGGGCCATCGACGCCAAGAAGAGCCCGGCGGTGCTGGGCACCATCGAGACCATGGGCTATAGCTCTCCCGTCACCTATTGGATGCCTTATTGCGGCAACGTGGGCATGCACGACGCCGACGGCTGGCGGAGTAAGTATGGCGGCCAGATCTACAAGACCAACGGTTCCCACGGCTGCGTGAATATGCCCAAGGCGGCGGCCAGGACCGTGTACAACACGCTGGAAATCGGCAGTGCCGTTGTGGTGTACTGACCGAAATAGGAACAGACGAGAAAAATCCGAGGAAGAAAATTTCCTCGGATTTTTTCATGCAGTTGGACGGCTTGACAGAACTGGCAGAATGCAGTATCATGAGCCAAGAAGTGAAAATCCCTCTTGCTCGATAGGAAAATAGGGGATTATGGATGACATGGTTAGAGATAGGCAACCCTAATCAGAAGCACAGAGACAGATTGGAGGTCAACATGGAACAGTTTAACGTAACCGGCATGAGCTGCGCCGCCTGCAGCGCCCACGTGGAACGAGCCGTATCCAAGGTGCCCGGCGTGAAACAGGTGACCGTGAGCCTGCTGACCAACCAGATGCGGGTGGACTACGAAGCCCCCGCCACCGCCGAGCGCATCTGCCAGGCTGTGGAGCAGGCAGGCTACGGCGCGTCCCCCGCCACGGCGGAGAAGGCCAAGAGCACCCCGGCGGAGCTGGAGGACAAGGAGACGCCCAAAATGGTGCGCCGCCTGGTGGCCAGTATCTGCATCCTGCTGCCCATGATGTACGTGTCCATGGGACATATGCTCTGGAACTGGCCCCTGCCGCCCTTCCTGGCGGGCAACCACGTGTCCATGGGGCTGTTCGAGCTGCTGCTCACTGCCATGGTCATGGTCATCAACCAGAAATACTTCATCAGCGGCACCCAGGGGCTGCTCCATCGAGCGCCCAACATGGACACCCTAGTCGCCATGGGTTCTGCAGCCGCGTTCCTATACAGCACTGTCGTCCTCTTCCTGGCCAGCTCCGCCATGGCACAGGGCGGGCCGGAAGCGGCCATGCCCTATATGGACGAGTACTATTTCGAGAGCGCCGCCATGATCCTGACCCTCATCACCGTGGGCAAGACCCTGGAAGCCTACAGCAAGGGCAAGACCACCGACGCCATCCGCGGCCTCATGGACTTGACCCCCAAACAGGCCACCGTCCTGCGGAACGGCCAGGAGGTCAAGATCCCAGTGGAGGACGTGGTGGTAGGCGACCAGTTCCTGGTGCGTCCCGGGGAGAGCATCCCGGTGGACGGCAAGGTGGTTCAGGGTGAGAGCGCCGTGGATGAATCCATGCTTACCGGCGAGAGCCTGCCGGTGGACAAGGGGCCGGGCAGCACCGTCTCCGCCGCCACCACCAACCAGAGCGGCTTCCTGACCTGTCAGGCCACGCGGGTCAGCGGAGATACCACCGTCAGCCAGATGATCCGCTTGGTAGAGGAGGCGGCCGCCAGCAAGGCGCCCATCGCCAAGATCGCCGACAAAGTGTCCGCCGTCTTTGTGCCCACCGTGCTCCTTTTGGCGCTTATCACCGGCATCGTCTGGCTGGCGATGGGGCAGACCGTCGGCTTTGCCCTGGCGCGTGCCATCAGCGTCCTGGTCATCAGCTGTCCCTGCGCCCTGGGTCTGGCCACCCCTGTGGCCATCATGGTGGGCAGCGGAGCCGGCGCGAAGGCGGGCATCCTGTTCAAGACCGCCGCTTCGCTGGAAGCCATGGGCAAGACCAACATCATCGTCCTGGACAAGACCGGCACCGTCACCGAGGGCAAGCCCCACGTGACCGACCTGGTTCCGGCAGAGGGCGTTTCCCAGGAGACCCTGCTCCAGACCGCCCTAGCTTTGGAAGCCAAGAGCGAACACCCCTTGGCCAGCGCCGTAGTGGCTTGGGGCAAGGAACAGGGTGTGGCCGCACTGGAGTTGACCGGCTTCACCGCCCTGCCCGGCCACGGCCTCAGCGGCAAGCTGAACGGCAAGACCGCCATCGGCGGCAACCTGAAGCTGATGGAAGAGCAGAACATCCCCGCCGGTACGCTGGCACAGCAGGGCGAAAACCTGGCCGGTGAGGGCAAGACCCCGCTGTATTTCGCCCTGGACGGAAAAGCCCTGGGCATCATCGCCGTAGCCGACCAGATTAAGCCGGACAGTGCCCACGCCATCGCCCGGCTCCATGAGCTGGGCATCCAGACCGCCCTGGTCACCGGCGACCACCCCCG
>JABLTL010007367.1_pt1 | contig 28194 bp, 18 predicted proteins | sample 7160151 | NCBI WGS metagenome assembly JABLTL01 (sample SAMN14651223, study PRJNA627086) | human gut metagenome | isolation source: feces | host: Homo sapiens
ACCGTCCAGCCTTGGGTTGGACGGTCAAGAACGACTCCTCTCCTGATTTGAAGGCATGCAGGAAGTGCCGAAGAAGCCTTCATCTCCTTGTTCGTCAATCGGCTTCCCTCGCACATTCACGATATTGCCAACAGCGGAAGGATATGGTAGAGTCACCCCTGGACTGGCCAGTGCAAGAAGAGAAAGGACCATCAGCTGCCATGCACATAGCGCCCGGGCAACGGAGTACTGCCTCTGCCCTGCAGGCACCGGCATTCTCTATGGCCTCCGGGAAAAGAAAAGGAGTGGCACTCCAGTATGGAATGCCACTCCTGATAGTCGGTTGCGAGAAACCGGTTACTTCACCAGCACCTTGCGGCCATTCTGGATGTAGATGCCCTTCTGCATCTTCATCACACGCTGGCCATTGAGGTTGTAGATGGCAGCGTTTCCGCTTGTGAAGCCGTTGCCAGCCACAGCATTGATGCCGTCAGCCAGTCCGATGAGTACGGGATAAGCGCCCTCCTCCATGGTACAAGACCAGCGCTTGCTGTCCCATCCTACCACTGTCTGCTGCAGTTCAGCAAAGTTGGTTCCGTCGTAATAGCTGATGCCATTGGCCACGTCATTGTCTGCCAGGGCACCGAAAGTCTTGTCGGTGTTGTTCCACACCACCACATTGGTGTAGGTGGCCACTGCATCATCGGCCTTTCCTGCCGTGGTGCCCACGAGACCCTTACCCTCTGGCACAATGCCTGCACCATAGAAGTTGGTCACGGTGAAGGGAGCTGTAACACGTGCTGCCAGTACACCGGTAGCATCCACAGTACTGGTCATCTCGATGTTGGCATAGCAGTTCTTGACCACTGTAGGACCATATACACGACCGATGAGACCGCCTGTGTAAGACTTTGTACCCGTGATATCACCTGTCACCCACACGTTCTCGATGACGGTGGTACGCATGTTGCCGTCGGCATCGGTGAAGTTGGGATGTGAAGCATGGCTGCAGAGCAAGCCTGTGCCAGTGCCTGTGCTGGTGACGCTGAAGTTCTCGAAGCCCACGTTGCGCACCGTTCCGCAGAGCACTCCGAAGAAGCTCGGGTAGGTATCGGCTGAGCTTGAGAAGTTCTTGATGACATGTCCGCGACCATCAAGATGAATGTAGTTGCGGTAAGCCAGACCTTCATAAACGTCACTGGCGCTATTCAGAATCTCCCAGTTCTGCACGCTGGACATATCGATATCCTGTGTCAGAACGAAATAGGTCATCTGTCCGGGAACCATGCACCTGCGCATAGCCTGCAGTTCTGATGCGTTGGACAGAGGATAGGGGTCGTCTGCAGTACCCTTGTGCTTGGCCATCTCAGAGAGAACCTCATTGCTGTAGGTACCGTCCTCGGCCTTTCCTACCACCTTGTGAGTGGGATCGAGCACGGGAGTAGCATCCTCCTTCAGAGTCTGGTACCACGAAGGATTCAGGTCGAGACCATTGTTGAGTGCGTAGCAAACCTCACCACTGGCGAGCTGTTCCTGGCTCACCTTGCCGGCAGGAGCATCGCCATGAGCATTCAGATAGAAGCTGTTGGTGACAATCACAGCGCCCATGTTGCGGCTGAAAGTGCATCCGCCACTGGGGTCGGTCTCCATGGAGCCCACCTGCAGACAGTTGTCGATGCGGCAGGTAGCAGAGCTCCAGCCCACCAGACCACCGCAGCTATTGGTAGAAGAACCTACGATGCGACCTCCAAAGAGACAGTCCTTCATATTGACAGCCGAATTGACAACGCCCACGATACCGCCATGGGTACCGTCGCCCACTACGCCAGTCTCGATGGTGATATAGCTTGCCACATTAGAGATAGTGGTAGTACCTCCCGCTGCAACACCGATTACAGCAGCTGCATACTTGTTTGCAGTGGCAATCTTACCCAGGATGGTGAGGTTCTTCACCGTTCCGCCATCACTTTCCTTGGCCAAACCGGCGTTCTCGGAGGTGGCGTTGATGTTGAAGGTGATGCTGTGGTGGTTACCGTCGAAGACGTTGTAGAGCTTGTTCAACATCTGGTTCTCGGTGAAGTACTTGATGTCTGTGAGCAACTTGGCATTCAGTCTCTCGCCCTTGTTGATGAGAGTGGTATAGAAAACCATCTGCGCATCGCTGGCAATCATGCAGGTTCCATCTACGATTTCAGGACGCAGGCTCACGTTCTTCAGTTCGGTCATAGCCTTGGCTTCCTCGGTTGAGAAAGAGCCATTGATGTATCCGCCCCAGAAGTTGTCTATCACAGCCTGCACCTTCTTGTCCTCTGCTTCCTCTATCATTTGAGCTGCTCTGAGCTCGTTGAGCACAGTGCTGACCATCTCGGCCTCTTTCACCATAGCCAAATAAGCGGCACGGCCCTCGACGAACTGGTCGAAGCAAGCGGAGAAGGACTGCACCAGAGCATACTTCTGCTGCATGTCGCTGGCAGTAGCCACAGCCTCTATGTTCTTCTTGAGAGCGTCCTTGATGCTCTGGGGGCAGTTGGGCTTCTTCGACGGATCAGTATCATCAGCCTCGAAGTCGATGATGGTCTGGGCGCGTGCAGAGAGCGATGCGAGCACCTTGTCCATATACCCGGCTGCCTCATCCATAGTGGCGAAGTAGTAGAGATGGATGTTGCTCAAGCCAGCCCAGTCGTTTCCGCTGACAGCAGCAAGCTTGCGGAAGCCCACTGTGAGGGTGCCGTCGGTCACCTGGGTAAGCAGATAGTTCTGTGCACGTCCGGCGCTGGCTGCATTGGCCATACTTGTGCGACCATGAATGGCATAAGCCACCAGGTTACCGTCGATATCCGTCACCTCAAGGTCGTTAGCGTGGTCGGCCTCATTGGCTACAATATAGCAGTTGACTCCATCAACAGCCTCATCGACAGGCAGACGTGTCTCATAGGCGGTAGGCACGAAGGTGTTGTCCTGATTGAGATACAGGCTCGTGTTGTAGTAATTGGAATATACGTCATTGAATGCACGGCATGCGGCATTGGCTGCCAGCACATACACTCCGTTCTTCACACCCTCTATCTTCTGGTACATATCCACTGTGCCCGAACCGTAATACTCGGCTGCAGTGAAGCCGGTGGTAGAGCTCTTGATGGTACCAGTGGCCTTGCTGCTTCCGCTCCAGCCGTTCACACCATCCTCAAAGTTGGCGTTGGTCAGCAAGTTAGTCACCTCTGAGCCTGTCTTGTAACCGTACTTGATGGCATCGGCCAGCATCTGGTCTATGTTGGCAATCTCTGCCTTCACATCGTCGGTATAGAGCCCGTGGGTGTTGTAGATATAATCGGCACCACCATTGGGATACACATCGTTGGGCTCATCACTCGACAGCAGGAAGTCGTTCAGAGCATCGCGATTCTCACCCTCAAAGTCTTTGTTGTCCTCCAGATAGGCGATGGTCTCCTCCACCTTTGCCTTGAAGGCTGCATAGGCAGCGGCTGATGCTTCCAATTCCTTGCGCAGGCGCTCATACTCCGGCAGCTCGACCAGCACATCGTCTATGCTTGTCAGACCCTCGAAGATGTTCAGCTCCTCCTCATACTCAGTGATGAGGTCGGTGGTGGCAACCAACTCCTGGATATATGCACGTCCTTCGGCCACCATCTTCTCCTTGAATGCGGCCAGTGAGGCATCATCGTGGATGTCACCATACTCATCGCCTGCCTTATAGACCATACCGTGTGTATTGTCGAACACAGGATGGTTGTCATCAGTCAGTGTCTGGTACCAAACGGCGTCGGCCTTCAGTCCTCCATTGAGCAAATAGGCCAGTTTTCCACTGACTGCATCGTCCTGTGTGATGGCCGTGCACTGCCCATGAGTGGAATAGCAGTTCGTTGCACTGGCATCACCACGGAACATGGAGGTACCTTCATTGTCAACTCCTACAACGGTGGCAGTTGACCAGCAGTTCTGGATAGATGCTCCATGAGCCCATCCAGAGAGTGCTCCAGCCTCCCTGCCGCTCGTGATATTGCCGGTCACATAGCAGTTGCGCATGGTGACGAGTGCGCAGTTGCCGTCGTTGCAACCGAAGATACCGCCGCCGTTCTGCTCTGCCACAGTCACATTACCCTCATTGCCCACGCAGGAGATAGTCAAGTTGGCACTGGTCTTGGCGCAGCCGATTACACCGCCATACGACTTACCCGTGATGGAGCAAGTGGCATCGAGAATCACGTTCTTGACCACCACACCGCCTGTCACTGTACCAAAGAGGCCCACACCCTGCTGTTCGGGAAGATTGACAGTAAGGTTGCTGATGCGGTGGAACTGTCCGTCGAAAGAGCCTGTAAACCTCTTGTCGGGAGTTCCGATAGGCTCGAATTCGATGCCTGCCATATCGATATCGGCAGTCAGGACAGCATCTGCCTTGTTTCCCATGGCCACATACTTGCTCAGCCAGTTGAGTTGCTTGCCGTTTCCAATCTGCAGCACGCCGTCAATCTGCGGCACGAAATTCATATCCACATTGCCACAAACGGTGCAGAAACCGTCCTCATACTGATGAGGAGGCAGGGAAGCAGGGTCATTGGTAAAGGAGTAGTTTTCGCCATTAGGAGTGCCGTCGCAGCGCACATCACCCTTGGCATACACCACCTTGTGGGTATCAAAAGGCACCGGTAAAGCATCCTCGCCCAGAGTCTGGTAGAATGCAGTTGTGCCCATATAGGCATTTGCCCTGAATGCCAGTTCGCCGCTCTTCAGCCCGTCACCGGTCAGAGTCAGCAGCTTGGCACCATCATTCTTGTGGGCTGTTTCCTTGGTATATACACAGTTGTTCAGTGTAGCCTCACTCGGATGACGTACGAAGTTGTAGCAGTCGCCGCCGCCCACCTCCAGGTCAGCCGCCATGATACAGTTGGTCATCGTGGTGCGTCCGTCGGTCCAGCCCACCATACCTGCGATATTTTCAGCATTGGGAGCGGAGATCTTACCCGTGAAGATACAGTTGTTGAGATATACGTAGGCTGACAGATGCGCGCCGATGAAGCCACCGTAAGTGACATCACCCGTAAGCTCAGAGGTCAGGTTCACCTCACACACGCAGTTGCTGATGGTGCCGCTGGAGGTTCCTCCCAACACACAGCCCAGATGGGTAGTTTCACCAACGATATCTCCCTTCACCACCAGGTTCTTGAGCGTTCCTCCGAAGTAGGAAAACAGACTCTGGTATTTCTCCTTGGCAGTATATCCCAGCGTGATGCTGTGGCCCTGGCCATCGAACGAAGCGGTATAGTGACGTGCGCTGGTACCCATGAACTCGGTGTGTCCGCGATAGTCGATATCGTTCATCAACTTTGCGCTCAGCAGTATGCCCTTGTTCACATAGCCTGCATAGGTTGCCAGATCCTCGGCGGTGGAGAGCAGACAGGTGCCGTTCTCATCCTGCTTCAGATCGTCTATCACAGGAGGCTCATAGGCACCGATACGAAGGTTGCGGATTTGAATGGTGCCCGATCCAGGGTCACCAAAGTCGAAGCGCAACTGGTCGCCGGCTTTTCCCCAGTTGAAACTGTTCATTGAGCCAGAGATGTCTATCTGGGCCAGCGTCCATGAATCGGCGGGCTCCAGAGAGAACTGCTGCTCACGTCCGCCAGCGATGGGTGAGAAGAAGAACTCCACTCCATTGCCCAGGCTACGGCTCAGCTTGTACTCAAACTTCACTGTGTTTTGGCCTTCCTTAAGGTCGGCCTCCAATGGGCTCAACAGTGCGTAGGGGTCTCCACCAGTCACACTGACCAGCCACATGTTGTTCCCCAAACCGGAGATAGCCACACTGTTCTGTCCTCTATCCAGGAACGTAAAGTATCCAGTGTCCTCAGCACTCATACTAAACGCTGCCAACAGAGTTGCCAGAAATAGTAGAAACTTCTGTTTCATTACGGTTAAATGTTAGTTAAACGAATATTTTAATTAGTTCTCAATAGCGCAAATTTACTCATTTTGAGTCTTATAAGCAAAACTTCAGCCCGTTTTTTTGTCTTACCTGCCACTTTTTGCTGTTTTCTGAAGCATACTGAGCCTCAGCGACCTTGCCTATGCAGAATACATATATAATATATGTACGCGCGCGTAGGAAAGTGCTTCGGGAGGCATTCCCCTATACCCAAAAGGGTTTCTCCACGCTAAAAGAAGGGAAACTCTCTATGCCACACCGCACGAATATCCTACTTTTGCAATACAATCAAGCGGAAAGGAAGCCACAGGCCAACCGACCGCAAGTGTCGAACCACTAAAATGAAAGAATTATGAGACGCCTTTTCCTCACACTTTCAATCCTCTGCATCACGATAGGAGCAGCGGCTATGAGCAAGTCGAAAATACGCACGAGTGCGCGTTTCCTTACCGACCGTATGGCCTACGAACTGGACCTCACACCACGGCAGTACGACGACTTCTATGAGATAAACTACGATTTCCTGTATGAGGCAAACCTGGTGATGGACGATGTGATGCGCGGTTACCGCGATGCCATCTACTATTACTACGAGCTGCTGGACCGTCGCAACGAGGATGCCAGCTATGTGCTCAACTACTACCAGTACAGCCGCTTCATGGACGCCGACTACTTCTACCGCCCCATCTTCAACGCAGGAGGACGATGGAACCTGCGCGTCTATGTCACCTATAGCAACCACAAGTTCTATTACTACGATGCACCACGCCACTACAAGACCTATCGCGGAGAGCACGGACGCCGATACTACAGCAAGGGCTACTACTCAGGGCGTTACAAGAAGCAGGACCGATACACTGGACGGATGCGCATCAGCGGTTCGAGGGACTTCGGAAGGAGCCTCAAGAATGACTTCGGAGTGAACATGAGAGACCGCGGGAGGGACAACCGCTACAATAACTACAGCAACCCCAACCAGTCCAACCGCACTCAGGATGAGCGCTACAGGGATGTGAGCGGCAACCGCTACTCGCCAGAGATAAACAACAGAAACAACGGCACACGTCCCAACGGCAACGTGAACAGCAACCGAGGCAACTCGCGCCAGCCGCAGACATCGCCCCAGACAAGCACACGTCCCGAACGTGGAAACCGTACTGAGAGCACTACTTCATCCCGCAGGAATGACAGCAGCACCCGTACTGAGAACAGCAGTTCAACACGCAGGAATGACAGCAGCACCCGTACTGAGAGCACCATTCCATCCCGCAGGAATGACAATGGTACACGTACTGAGAGCACACGCAACAGCGGTGGCACCGTGACCAGAACCGGCCGCAGATAGCCCCTCAGCCATCTGTAAAGCCCTGGCAAGCGGCAAGGCAGATGCACAGAACGGCAAAGCCCCAGCCACAGGAGGTTTCTCCTGAAGCTGGGGCTTATAAGTATCCTTCCTCAAGAAGTTTAGAGAGCGACGGCGGCAAGCAGTTCGTCGGGAGTGAGCTGCTGCTGTTCGCCCGTCTGCATATTCTTCAGCGTCACCTTTCCCTCTGCCATTTCGGTCTCACCCACAATGGCCACGAAGGGAATCTGCTTCTGGTTGGCATAGCTCATCTGCTTCTTCATCTTCACCGAGTCGGGGAAGATCTCTGCACAGATACCCGCACTGCGCACCTTGGCGAGGACAGGCAGACAGTACTCGGCTTCTGCCTCGCCGAAGTTCACGAAGAGCAGTCGTGTGCCATTGACAGCCTCCTTGGGATAGAGGTCCAGCTGGTTGAGCACATCGAAGATGCGGTCGGCACCAAACGAGATACCCACGCCGCTCAGTCCGGGCATGCCGAATATGCCGGTGAGGTTATCGTAGCGTCCGCCACCGGTGATGGAACCTATCTGCACATCGAGAGCCTTCACCTCGAAGATGGCACCCGTGTAGTAGTTCAGTCCGCGAGCCAGTGTGAGGTCCAGCTCCACCTGGTTCTGCAGGCCGGTCAGATGATTGAGGATATACTCGCACTCATCCACACCGCGCAGTCCCACCTCGCTCCCGGCCAACACCTCGCGCATGGTCTGCAGCTTCTGGGCGTTCGTGCCGCTCAGGTTGATGATGGGCTGCAGCTTCTCGATAGCGTCGGCAGGAATGCCGTCGGCTGCCAGCTCGGCGTTCACGGCATCGAGCCCTATCTTGTCCAGCTTGTCGATGGCCACTGTGATATCCACTATCTTGTCGGCCTGACCTATCATCTCGGCTATTCCAGTGAGTATCTTGCGGTTGTTTATCTTGATGCATACACGTATGCCAAAGCGGCCGAACACGGTATCCACTATCTGCATGAGCTCCACCTCATTGAGCAGCGAGTCGCTGCCCACCACATCGGCATCGCACTGATAGAACTCCCTGTAGCGTCCCTTCTGCGGGCGGTCGGCTCTCCACACGGGCTGAATCTGATAGCGTTTGAAGGGCAGAGCCAGTTCGTCACGGTGCTGCACCACATAGCGGGCAAAGGGCACTGTGAGGTCATAGCGCAATCCCTTTTCGCAGAAATGCGCTGCCAGCCGCTGTGTGCTGGTATGAGCCACCTCGTCAGCCGTCATGCCATGCATGAAGTCGCCTGAGTTGAGAATCTTGAAGAGCAGTTTGTCACCCTCCTCACCGTACTTGCCCATCAGCGTGGAGAGGTTCTCCATGGCCGGTGTCTCTATCTGCTGGAAGCCATAGAGTGCATACACCTGGCGGATGGTGTCGAAGATATAGTTGCGCTTAGCCATCTCCACAGGGGAGAAGTCGCGCGTCCCCTTGGGGATGCTTGGTTTCTGTGCCATAAAAGAAGTTGGTTGTAAATCCGCCTGCAAAGTTAAGGGATAATGAGAAGATAACAAAAAAAAACCTCTACCTTTGCATTCACATCTCATTATATATATTATGAACCAGGATACAGACACAAGCATACCACAGGACGAGAGGCATCCCGCACCCGCCCCCACCAATCCTCAGAGGCAGATGAACAGCGCCCAACTGCAGAGGCTGAAGGAGAGCCGCAGACTGGCCGAGACCAAGCTGCGGCATGTGGAAGAGAGCCTGCAGAGGCTGCAGAAGCAGCAGGAATGGTTGCGCCGGCACAAGGAGCTGCAGCTCGAACTGCACCAGCAGAAGGAACGACTCTTCCTGTGCAACAAGCGCCAGACCACTCTCGACAGCGAGGCAGCACTGCTCTCACGCCACGAACAGGTGGAGGGCATACTCAAGAAGGTGCTCCGCCTGAACATCCTGGAGCACATGAGCCAGCAGAACAGAAGCGAGCAGAACCTGCTGGAGCAGGAGACCGAGAGGCTCACACGCCGCCAGGACGAACTGGTGAAGCAGAAGCGGCAGGCAGCCGAGGAGCACAAGCAGGCCGAGGAGCGCTTCACATCGGTGCACGACAGCACATTCCAGGCTTGCCGCATGGAGGGTGCCAAGGAGAATGCAGAAGCCGAGATACAGTATCTGCACGAGACCAGAGAGAACGTGATGCGCACCGCCGAGGCGGTGGCAGAGGAGATACAGAAGCACCGCAGCGAACTGGAGATGGTGACGCAGGAGCTGGAGCGGCACCGCGCAGGCCGCCAGAGCATGGAGATGCACGAGCATATGCTGATGCACGCCGAGGCCATCCTGCTGCGCCTGGACCAGCTGCTCGAGAGCAAGGAGCATCAGGAAGCGCTGCTGGCACACCAGCAGGAAGTGGCACGCGCGCAGCAGGAGGAGAACCAGACACTGGCCAGGCTCTACACCCAATACCGCGAGATAGTGTCGCAGACCGAGACGCTGGAGGCCGAGCTGCAGATGCACCGCAACAGTACAAAGGGCCAGGACAGTTTCCTCATGCAGGAGCGTGCCATGAGCCTCAAGGCCAAAGGGCAGATGCTGCTCAGTGCCGAATCGCTGTGGAGGCGCATCTCGGCAGGGTACAACGCCATAGAAGAGAAGGAAATCCGCCTCAACGAACTGCGCCTGCACATTGAGCACACCGAGGCCAACGTCAAGACTCTGGAGACGGAGACCGGCAAGGCACAGCGCATAAGCCGCGAGAAGGAATACACCTACCTGCTGAGCAAGGGACAGAATGTGGTGCAGCTGCGTGCGGGACTGCATGAGGGTACCGCCTGTTCGGTGTGCGGAGCCAAACATCACCCCTACCATTGCGACACGATGCTCGAACAGAGCAAGCTCATAAGCGACTTCAAGACCGACTACGAACTGCTGGAGGCCGAAGCGCAAGGCAAACAGAAGCAGCTGGAGGAGCTCCGGCTCGACCTGGCAGAGAGCAAGGGAGAGCGGAAAGCACTGGAGGCTGCACTCGAGAGGCTGCGCAGCAGGCAGAACGAGGACGTGAGGGAGTGGGCCATCTTTGCACCGCTCGACCGCTCGTTCAGCGATTGCACGCCCAGCACAAACCAGGAGGCACGGCAGGCCATGATACGCCAGCTGAAGGAGAACGTGAGCCGCGACGGCGAACTGGCGCAGAAGGAGCTCGACACCTTCACCTTCCACCACACCCAGATAGCCGCCCTGAGCGAGAAGCTGCAGCAGCTGGAGCAGCGCAAGAGCGAACTGAGCACACGCCTGGAGGAGGTCAACACCGCCTGCCAAGTGGTGGCCGGCCGCGTGGAGAGGGTGCAGACCCGCATCGACAAGGAGCGCAAGCGCTACAGCCGGATATACGAGCAGACCGACAAGGACATCACCATCACCGACTGGCTGCGCGAATGGCGCGAGAGCCACGAGGGGCTCAAGGGACGCATACAGCAGATGGCTGCCGCCTGGAACACCGTCAACAAGCAGATAGAGGACGAGTCACAGGAGCAGCGCACCGAGCAGGCTCTGCTCGAGGAACTGGCTCTGCGCCAGGCTGCAGTGAACCAGTGGGCCGACACGCTGCAGAAGCGCATCGAAGCCTGCCGCACACAGGCCGACGAATACGCCACCGGCATAGAGCGTCTGGCAGGCTCGGGCGACCCCAGAACTCCCTTCCGCGAGAGCTACAAGCAGTTTCTGCAGGCCATCGCAGAGGAGAGCGAGGTGGCACAGGAAGCCGAACAGGTGCAAAGCCAGGCCAGCAGGGCAAGGGGCAAAAGCGACTTCCGCACCCAGCTGGAGCGCAGCCAGGCCGAGATGCAGGCCGAAGGAAGGGCCGAGGTGGATGTGTGGATACACAACTTCAACGCCCAGAACTCTCCCATCCAGTATGCCGAACTGGAGCGCATGATGCAGGACGACCGCGACTGGCACGAACTGCGCACCCGCATCCAGTCCTCCACCCTCGAGACAGCACTCTGCCAGGAGCGCGTTGACAACCTCAACAGCCGCATCGTGTGCCTGCAAGCCGAGGGCGGGAAAGCCAGCGGAGATGAGGAGGAGATGCTGGCATCGCTGGCCAGCCAGCAGGAGACGCTCGAGCAGCAGCGGCGCGACATCATGCTCCAGATAGCGCGTGCCGACATCACGCTGGAGAGTCAGGAGCACAGCACAGCCCAATCTGCCGGATAAGCCAGCACGCTGCACCAGCCAACGCAGCGCGCTGCAACGGCCAACGCAATGCGCTGCACCAGCCAACGCACCGCACTGCATCAGGCCAGGCATCCTGAAGGACTGCCCCCCGTGGCGCTATCCCCCGGCAAGCGCAAGGCAAAGCGGGGAAAGGCGAGATGTAAAGTTTCAGCCGACCAAGCACAGAGCCTCATGCCGCGTGGTGTGGCGCCTCAAGGGAGAAAATGAACTGCCCCTGGCAATAAAGTGCATAATCCCGAAGAACAAAACGTAAAGTTTCAAAAAATGCGATGTGATGCGTAAACCTGCGCCCCACATCGCATTTATTCTATAAAAATACCACCAAATTGTCCGTAAAACACCTCCGCAAGCCCTTCATTGGGTCAAAATAGATCAAGAAATGCGCCCTGTTAACATTCTTTATCTATTGTCAATATACAAGAAAAGAGTTGATTTCGTAACTTTGTGCTGGTTAATAAAGAAAATAAACCCATTTAAGTCATGGCAGGAAACAAGTACAACCTCACAGAGAAAAAGCAAAAGAACCCTCTCTACCGCACTTTGGTCAACCCCCAACTGGTGGAAGAGCTCTATCAGAAGATAATGGCCAAGTTCGTGGTCGAGAAGAAATATAAGGATCCAGACTACTCCGCTCAGAAGCTCGCCAAGGAGCTCGAGACCAACAGCCGCTATATAAGCGCGGTGATAAACCTCCGCTTCCAGGACAACTACTCGCAGATGGTAAACGAGTTCCGCGTCAAGGAAGCCATGTATATGCTCAAGGACAAGCACTGCGAGCGTATGTCGATGGAGGAAGTGGCCACTCAGGTGGGCTTCTCAAACCGCCAGTCGTTCTATGCCGCCTTCTACAAGCGCACCAACTGCACTCCTCGTGAGTTCCGCATGAAGGCTTTGGCCGAACTGGATGCACTGAAGAAGGAGCGCTCCGAGAAGCGTAAGGCCAAACAGGCAAAGGCCGAAGCCACCGAGACCAAATGAGTGCGGAGGTGTTTCAGTATGCCGGCGAGCGATTCGCCGACATACAGATGCTCCGCTATCAGGTGCCCGGATTCGACGAGCTGACACTCCGTCAGAAGACTCTCATCTATCATCTCAGCCAGGCGTCCTTGCTTGGACGCGATATCCTATGGGACCAGAACGGGCGGTTCAACCTGCGCCTGCGACGCATCCTGGAGGCTGTATATACACATTTCAGCGGCGACCGCTCATCGGCGGACTTCGCCGCTTTTGCTGTATATATGAAGCGCGTGTGGTTCAGCAACGGCATTCACCACCACTACGGATGCGAGAAGTTCCAGCCTGGCTTCACGCAGGAGTTCCTGCACCAGGCACTTGAGCAGCTCTGGGCAGAGCACATCGCCCTGGGCTACAGTTCGCTGGAGGCATTGGAACAAGAGCTTTTCCCCGTCATCTTCGACCCCTCGGTCATGCCCAAGAGGGTCAACCAGGCAGCAGATGAAGACCTCTTGCTCACCTCGGCATGCAACTACTATGCACCCGGCATCACACAAGCCGAAGCCGAGGAGTTCTACGCACGCCAGAAGGCAGAGGGCGACCAGCAGCATCCCATCATGTATGGTATGAACTGCCGGCTGGAAAGGGCTGCCGACGGAAGCCTGCACGAAAACGTATGGCGGGCCGATGGCATGTACGGAGCAGCCATACGGCTGATAGTGCAGATGCTGTCGCAAGCCATCCCCTATGCCGAAAACGAGCGGCAGCAGAGCGTCATACGCAAACTCATCGAGTTCTACGAGACGGGCAACCTGGCCGTCTTCGACGCCTACACCATCCTGTGGGTGGAGGAGACCGAAGGCGAAGTGGATTTCACCAATGGCTTCACCGAGGTGTATGGCGACCCGCTGGGACTGAAAGCGAGCTGGGAAGGCTACGTCAACTATACCGACCACCAGGCCACCCGACGAGCACAGGCCTTGAGCCGGAACGCGCAATGGTTTGAGGACCATTCGCCTGTGGATGCCCGCTTCAAGAAGCCGCTGTGCCGCGGCGTGTCGGCCAAGGTCATCAACGCAGCCATCTTGGGCGGCGACCTCTACCCCAGCAGCGCCATCGGCATCAACCTTCCCAACAGCAACTGGGTGCGTGCCGAGCACGGAAGCAAGAGTGTGACCATTGCCAATCTGACGCATGCCTACGACGAGGCTGCACGCGGAAACGGATTCCGCAACGAGTTTGCCGACAGCACACAGACCGTAAGCCTGATGGACCGGTACGGCTCGGTGTGCGATGACCTGCACACCGACCTGCACGAGTGTCTGGGTCACGGAAGCGGAAGACTGCTGCCCGGCGTGGACCCCGATGCGCTGAAGGCCTACGGAAGCACCATCGAGGAAGCACGCGCCGACCTCTTCGGACTCTATTACCTGGCGGATGAGAAACTGGTGGAACTGGGTCTGACACCCTGCCAAGAGGCTTACAAGGCGCAATACTACAGCTACATGATGAACGGGCTGCTCACTCAGATGGTGCGCATACAGCCCGGGCACCAGATAGAAGAGGCACACATGCGCAACCGCGCACTCATTGCCCGATGGACACTGGAGCACTACCCGCAAGCCGTCAGACTCAGCGAGCAGGACGGCAAGCACTATGTGGAGATTCTCGACTACCCCTTGCTGCGCACGGCCTTCGGCAATCTGCTGGCCGAGATACAGCGCATCAAGAGCGAAGGAGACCTGCAGGCTGCCCGGCAGATGGTGGAGCAATACGGCGTACAGATAGATGCCACTCTGCACCAAGAGGTGCTCGAGCGCTACAGCAAGCTGAATCTGGCTCCCTACAAGGGCTTCATCAACCCACGCTACACACCCATCTACGACCAGGAGGGGCACATCACAGACGTACACATCGACTACCTCGAGACCTACGACGAGCAGATGCTGCGCTACAGCAAACAATACAACACACTGATATAAACATGCTTCAGGAAATCATTGACATAAAGAAAGACCTGAGGGCAAGCATGAACGGAATCCTCTCTGCCCGCATGCGGGAGGCCGGGATGCCCTACAAACTGGTGTTCGGAGTGGAACTCCCACGCCTGCAGAGCATAGCAGCCCAGTTCACCCCAAGCCGCCGGCTGGCCCAGGAACTGTGGAATGAAAACATACGCGAAACGCGCTTGCTGGCATGCCTGCTCATGCCTCCCCAGGAGTTTGCAGCCGACCTCGCCGACATCTGGGGCGATGAGATTCCCACCGCCGAGGTGGCTCAGATAATGGCCACACACCTCTTGCCCAAGGCACCCGGTGCCTGCGGACTGGCCTTCGAGTGGATTGCATCGGACAACGAGATGAAGCAGCTGTGCGGATTCCTCTGTGTGGCCAGACTGCTCCAGCAGGATGCGCCCATCGAGGAACGCTCGCTCGAGGAACTGGAAAACCAGGCTCATGCCCTCTCCGACAGCGCCAGCCCAAGCCTCAAGAAAGCCATCGCTGCCGCACTCAACTGGAAGAAAGAACACGAGGAACGCATGAAAAAGCAGGAAGAAAAGGGCTGCAAGCAAAAATAAAGCCATACCTTTGTGGATGGTATGCACGATGCGGACATTATCATAGAAGCAGCCACGCAGCGGTTGACAGACTTTCTGACAGCCAAGAAGATGCGCAAGACACCCGAAAGATACGTCATCCTGAGGGCGGCGTGCCTGCTACCCGGAATCTTCACAATAGACCAGCTGGACGAGCAGATACGCCTGCGAGGAGAGATGCAAGTGAGCCGCACCACCCTCTTCAATAACCTGGAGACCATGGTGGAAGCACAGCTCCTCATCAAGCACACGCTCACCCGGGCAGCACACTATGAGCTGAACCTGCAGCCCACACCCAAGGCCTACCTCGTGTGCAGCCGCTGCCGCAAGGTGGCCAAGCTGGAACGCAAGGAGCTGGAAGCCTACCTGGCCACAGTGAGGAGCAAGTCGTTTGTGGTGCAGCAGCCCGTCCTCTACCTGCACGGACTGTGCCGCAAGTGCTACATGGAGCAGATAAGGAAAGTAAAACAGACTAAATAGATCAAACCCATGACGAAAGGAAAAGTTGATGCCTTGCTTGGTATCGTCTTCGGTGACGAGGGCAAGGGAAAGGTTGTAGATGTGTTCACACCCCGCTACGATGTGGTGGCACGCTTCGCCGGCGGCCCCAATGCCGGACACACAATCATATTCGAGGGCAAGAAGTTCGTGCTCCGCAGCATCCCCTCAGGCATCTTCGATGAGGGCAAACTGAACATCATAGGCAACGGCTGCGTGATAGCTCCCGACCTGTTCGCTGCCGAGGCACATGAGTTGGAGGCTGCCGGTTACGACCTCAAGAGCCGTCTGCACATCAGCAAGCGCGCCCATCTCATCCTGCCCACGCACCGTGTGCTCGACCGCGCCTATGAGGCTGCCAAGGGAAAGAACAAAGTGGGTACCACAGGAAAGGGCATCGGCCCCACCTACAGCGAGAAGGCAAGCCGCACGGGACTGCGTGTGGGCGACATTCTGGACAACTTCCAGGAGAAGTACGATGCGCTGAAGGCCCGCCACATGCAGATTCTGAGCGACATGCACTACACCGACTTCGACATCACAGAGGAAGAGAAGCTGTGGATGGAGGGCGTGGAATACATGCGCCAGTTCCCCTTGACCGACACGGAGATAGAAATCAACCGCGCTCTGGAGGCCGGCAAGAACGTGCTGGCAGAGGGTGCCCAGGGTACCCTGTTGGACATTGACCATGGCACCTACCCCTTTGTGAGCAGCAGCAGCACAGTATGCGGCGGCGTATGCACCGGACTGGGTGTGGCTCCCAACCGCATCGGCGAGGTGTTCGGAATATTCAAGGCCTACAGCACACGAGTGGGTGCAGGCCCATTCCCAGTGGAGCTCTTCGACGAAACAGGCGACCTCATCCGCGAGGTGGGACACGAATATGGAGCTGTGACAGGACGTAACCGCCGCTGCGGCTGGCTCGACCTGGTGGCTCTGAAGTATGCCATCATGCTCAACGGAGTGACCCAGCTCATCATGATGAAGAGCGACGTGCTGGACGGCTTCGACACCATCCGCGTGTGCACAGCCTATGAGAAGGACGGTGTGCAGACTACCGACATGCCCTACGACACCGAGGGCTGGAAGGCCGTCTATGAGGATCTGCCGGGCTGGAAGACCGACCTCACACAGATGACCAGCGAGCAGCAGTTCCCCCAGCAGTTGCGTGACTACATCTCTTATATAGAGAAGGAGACTGCCACTCCCATCACTATCGTGAGTGTAGGACCCGACCGCGCACAGACCATCATGCGATAATCCCGGGAGCCGAAAGGCACTCCGCAGATACATCAATCCCCAGTCGCCATGCATCGGAGACTGGGGATTGCCCTTTCCTGACCCGCTGTGCGGGGTGCTTCGGCCGGCTTCGGCTCAGAAGTTGTCCATGTGCACCTCGAAGTAAGCCTGCGGATGGGCGCATACGGGGCATACTGCGGGAGCCTCCTTACCCACCACGATGTGTCCGCAGTTGCGGCATTCCCACACCTTCACCTCGCTCTTGGCAAACACCTCCTGCGCCTGGATGTTGTGGAGCAGCGCACGATAGCGCTCCTCGTGCCGCTTCTCGATGGCAGCCACCATGCGGAACTTCTCGGCCAGCAGCGTGAAGCCTTCCTCGTCGGCCGTCTTTGCGAAGCCATCGTACATGTCTGTCCACTCATAGTTCTCGCCCTCGGCAGCAGCCAGCAAGTTGTCTGCTGTGGTGCCTATGCCGCCCAGTTCCTTGAACCAAAGCTTGGCATGTTCCTTCTCATTGTCGGCTGTGCGGGCGAAGATTTCCGCCATCTGCTCCAGTCCTTCCTTCTTGGCCACCGAGGCGAAGTAGGTATATTTGTTACGCGCTTGCGACTCTCCGGCAAATGCTGCCTGCAGATTCTTCTCGGTCTGAGTGCCTTGATACTTGTTTCCCATAGTCTGTTCCTTTCTTTTTGGTTAAATGTGATTACTGATGCAAAAGTATTCCTTTTCGCCCACAACAGCAAAGATAAACCCGCAAAGCGATGGGAAATTTCGGCACGAGCGTCATTTTACACCAACTTATTGCCGAAATCTACCATTAAAGACCTAACTTTGCAGAACATTCTAAAGCATTACAGATGAACACGGAACAACTTGAAGGACGTTACCAGACCGTATGTGCGGCTCCCAGCGGCAACGGTTTCCGCATAGGGCACATGCCTGACTTCCTGATGCGCAGCGACATCAACGACTGCGCACCGCACGTTCATGCCTTCTATGAGATACTCTGGTTTCAGCAGGGCGAAGGCATCCACACCGTGGATTTCACCGATTATGAAGTGAAGCCAGGCACCATCTTCTTCCTCACTCCTGGGCAGATACACCACTTCGACGACAAAGAGCGCTACCGCGGAGTGTCCATCAAGATGTGCACCGACTTCATGCGCGACGAGAAAGACCCCGGCAGTCTGTCGCTCAAATACGACATCTTCCACGCCTTCGACGCTCCTCCTTATTATATTATAGACGCCGACACAGCCGTCACATTGGGCCGCATCGTGGAAGCCATGGAGCATGAGGAGCACGAGAACCAGGCTTTCGGCAATATAGACATGCTGAAAGCCCTGTTGCGCATGTTCCTCATCAACGTGCTCAGATACGGCAACCAGGCACAGGGGCAGCAGGCCTACGAACTGAAGCCGGCACGCATGCTCTTCCTGCAGTTCCGCCAGGCTGTGGAGCGTCACTATCGCGAGAAGCACTCCGTGCAGGACTACGCCGACCTGCTCAATGTGGCGGCACGCACGCTGAACAAGTGTGTCAACGACTGCTCGGGCCACTCGCCGCTCACAATCATCAACGACCGCATCGTGCTGGAAGCCAAACGCATGGTGCGCTATACCGGCATGATGATAAAGGAGATAGCCATCGAACTGGGCTTCGAGGACACCTCCTACTTCGTGAAGTTCTTCAAGCGACAAACGGGCTACCTGCCTTCTGACTTCCGCGAAGCCGACCAGGTGACCCACTGCATCAGCAGGTCTGGGCGCGATGACTGACCTCACACCCATCCACACACACCATTTACACACAGCCACATGAGTACCCCCATAACCAACAAACCCATGCAGACCCACACACTCAGCGCCGAACGCGACCCGATGGGAGCAGCCATACTCGACTACCAAAAGGAGCAGCGGGCAGGCCGACTGCGCGTGCGCTCCACGATGTTTGAGGATGATGAGATGCCCGTAGCCCACCTCTTTCGCAGCCAGAATGAGATGCCCCTGCTGGAGCAGAAGGCTCTGAGCCTGGCGCGGGGACGCATACTGGACGTGGGAGCAGGCGCGGGATGCCATGCACTGGCACTTCAGCAGCGCGGGATGGAGGTCAAGGCCATCGACATCTCGCCGCTCAGCTGCGAGGCGATGCGCCTGCGCGGAGTACGCGATGTGCAGTGCATCAACCTCTTCAGTCCTCTGTTCTCCCCCTCAGAATCCGCATGTCCTGTGGGCTTCGACACCATCCTGCTGCTGATGAACGGTACCGGCATAGCGGGCAAGGTGAGCCGCCTGCCCATGTTGCTCATGCGTCTGCGCGACCTGCTCGCTGCTGGCGGACAGGTGTTGGTGGATTCCTCCGACCTGCGTTACATCTACGAGGACGAGGAGGGGCATATGGACATCGACCCCGAAGAGCCCTACTATGGCGAAGTGGATTACCAGATGGTGTATAAGAACCTGCGCGGCAAGACCATCGAGGGCGACTCCTTCGACTGGCTCTATGCCGATTTCAGCCTGCTCCAATCCACCGCCCGCGCCTGCGCGATGGGCTGCGAACTGGTGGCAGAGGGTGACCACTACGACTATCTGGCACGCCTCTGGCGCGAGGCTTAGGCATCGGGCGAAGAAAGCGGAAGCGCCCTTGGCCGAATGAATGGCGGCTGCGACAGACGGCTCTCCGCGCTCCATGCCACACAACAGCATTCCCTGCCTGCAGTTGCGCTTGAATGAAACAGCCAACGCAATGCGGTGCATCGGCCTCCGCAGCGCACTGCATCGTCCATCGCAGCGTGCTGCATAGGGCATCGCAGCGCAGTACGTTCCACCCCTCTCCATTATGACGTATTCTTCCCCCGCGGCTCCCCCAGGCAGTCTGCCCTGCCCGCAGGTTTCCTCCAAGTCGCAGCGGAGACAAAGGAAAGGCATTTTCCAGAAAGAGACGATGGGCCGACATTCATTCGCGATGCTCCTGTCAGGCACCCCGAAATCCATTCCATCGGCACGATGACTGCACCCGGCGAGCGACAAAAAGCCCATTTACTTGCATGTAAGCCCAAATCTGCGTACTTTTGCACCAGCAACTGGTTCTCCACACGCCGCATGAGGATGCAGCAGGAGCCAAGATGGGAATGCAGTGGGAATCTGCAACTATACCCGTAGCTGTGAGTCCTTTCTACAAGGGTAGCCAACAGTGTCACTGAACGCAAGGCTTTCGCCTTGCAATACGTTTGGGAAGACCGCGTTATCTCAAGGATGAAGTCAGAAGACCTGCCAGTGCTGCAAAGTGATATGAATATCTGCGGGACTACAGATAGAAACTGCCAAGAATGACAAGACAGCAAGGAAAGTATGCGCTGATGTGTGCTTTCGCAACCCTGCTGAGCCTGCTGACGCCTGTCCGGGGACAGACCGGGAAGCAGCACAGAGACTCGGTATCCACCATGCGCGAAGTGGTGGTCAAGGGAACGCGGGAGAACACACCGCACCAGATTATCACACGCAACCAGATCAACAGCCTGCCATCCAACTCGGTGGCAGATGCCCTGAAGTATCTGGCAGGCGTGCAAATCAAGGACTACGGCGGACTGGGAGGCCAGAAGACCATCAATGTGAGGTCGCTGGGGTCGCAGCACGTGGGCGTATATATGGACGGTGTGCGCATCACCAACGCGCAGAACGGGACGGTGGATCTGGGCAAATATTCGCTCACCACGCTGGAGAGCGTGTCGCTGTATAATGCCAACAAGTCGGAGCGACTGATGATGGCCACCGAATATGCCTCGGCTTCTACAGTATATATGCGCACCCGCCGGCCCGACTCCACAGCACTCGTGTCGTCGTACCAGTACGGCTCCTTCGGTACACACAAGCTGGCTGCCACCTACAGCTACAGGAACTGGGGATTCGTGGATGCCGCCTTCACACGCTCACGGGGCAACTATCCATTCGAATACCACACGCAATACGAGGACACCACAGGCACGCGACGGAATGCCGACATCACCATGTACCGCATAGAGGGATGCGCCTTCTGGAAGGGACTCCAATGGCACACCTACTACTTCAACTCGGTGCGCGGACTGCCCGGGGGCATCGTCAGGAGGCTCTCAGACACCTATACCGACGTGGGCAGGGAGTGGGACCGCAACTTCTTCAGCCAACTGACCTACCGCGAAGAGTTCGGACCTGTAGGGGTAAGGGGCATTGTGAAATACACCAACGACTTCCTGCATTACCGCTCGGACTACCCAGAGAACATCTCGGTGCACAGCAACAACAAGTACCACCAGCAGGATATCTACGGCGCAGCAGCGGGGTCGTACCAGCTGGGGGACTTCTCTCTGTCGGCATCCACCGACTTCCGATGGTCGGACCTCACCACTGACGTGAAGAACTTCCACTACGTGTACCGCCTGGACAGCAAGACTTCGCTGGCCGCCTTCTACAACTTCAAGGGGCTGAGCACCAACGTGAGCGCACTCTACACACACGTTAGCGACCACACCAACGGCACTACCAAACCATTGAGCCGACTCACCTACAACGCCCTGGCATCATATACCCTGGGGCACTGGACCATGCGCACGTTCTACAAGAGCGTGTTCCGCGCACCCACACTCAACGACCTCTACTACACATTGGTAGGCAATCGCAACCTGAAGCCTGAATATACCAAGCAGTTTGACATAGGGGCGGCATTCCGCAGCCAGTATATCGACGTGCAGGCCGACTGGTACTACAACCACGTGGAGGACCGCATCGTGTGCCTCCCGCTCAAGGGTTCCTACCAGTGGACGATGCTCAACTACGGCTACACACGCTGCATGGGAGTGGATGTCACCGTGAACGCACGCTACAAGGCCAACGCCCTACTGCTCACAGGAACATTCCAGGACGACCGCAACAGGACAAATCCCAAGGAAGATGCCTATAATGACTACATCGCCTACAGCCCCAAGTGGTCGTTCACAGCCGTATATTCACTCGACTACAAGGGATGGACAGCCTCACTGAGCCACATGTTTGTAGATAAGAGATACTGGACAGCCGAGAATGCCATTGAGCCTCCCCTGGAGGCATACAACTGCACGGACGTGAAGGTGGGCTACCACTTCCTGCGCCACTATACGGTGGAAGCCGAGTGTCAGGACGTCTTCGACGCCAGATACGAGCTTATCCAGCGTTGGCCAATGCCAGGCAGACGCTTTTCGATAACATTCAAATATAAGTTATGAAGAGAAACATATTCCTACTGATGCCCCTTCTCCTGCTGGCAGCATGCGGAGAAGAAAACGTTCCAGGCCCTCAGCCTGGAGGCGGCAAGGAGCCCACACAGCTGACCGAGCACCTCATCATCTGCAACGAAGGCAACTGGCAGTCGGACAACGGGCAGCTGTCATTCTACAACGGCACCACTGGCGTGCTCACCAATCAGTGGTTCCGAAAGCAGAACGGCATGAAGCTGGGCGACACGCCCAACGATATTCTGCAGGTCAACGACACTCTCATCGCCATCGCAGTGAACTGGTCAAACATCATCCAGTACATTCATCCCGACGGCACTGCATGTGGAGCCACCGAGAACGTGCCCAACAACCGGCGCATGTGCAGCGACGGAGAGTATCTGTATATCACCTCCTACGCCCACAAGTGCGGCACGATGCGCTTCACCAAGGGGTATGTGGCCAAGATAGATGTACGCACCAAGCAGGTGGTGGGCACCTGTGAGGTGGGATGGGAGCCCGAAGGCATACGCCTCTATAAGGACACGCTCTATATAGCCAACACGGGCGGCTACTCGTTCAGCGAAACTACCCATGAGCACGAAACAACCGTGTCGCTGGTAGATAGCAAGTCGATGACCCTCATACGCAATATCGACACAGGATGCATCAACCTCTACGGTGAGGTGTCGCAGGCTGGCAGATACCTGTGCATTAACTCCTGCGGCGACTATTATGACGTGAAGCCCAGAATGGTCATACTGGACTGTGAGACCGGCCGATTTAACGTGCTGGACTTCCCATGCACCTACAACACCACCGATGGCCGCCTCTTCTATACCGTAGGGTCGGAATACTCCTACTATACAGGCGAGTATAAATACTACATAAAGACCATTGACCCAGCCACCATGGAAGTGTCCGAGGGAGTGGCCAATGCCGTTGTCACCCAGAAACTGAAGGAACTGACATCGCCCTATGAGATATACATCTCGCCTTACACCCGCAACATCTACTTCACAGATGCCGGCAGCTACGCATCGGCAGGCTATCTGTACGGCTACACGATGAGTGGCGAGGAACTGTTCCCACCGCAGAAGGTGTATATAAATCCTGCACATATCCTGGCGTTGCCAGTGCAGGAGCAGCAGGTGGGAATGCGTCCTTAGGAACACACGAAACAAACTGTCTAAATACATTATATTATGAAAAAGTCTTTGATTACAGCATTGCTGCTGTCAGCGGCATCTACGGTAATGGCCCAGACACAACAAGTGACCGTGGTGGAACTGCACCCTGCACCGGGCCAGTTTGTCAACACCCTGCCCGAGGCAAGCGAGGGGACCACCCACGAGGAGGTGTGTGCAACTGCCACCCAAAGCCTGGCCGACGAAGAGTTGATTCACCTGGGTGCCTACGGAGGATACATAACCGTGAAGTTTGACCACGCCGTGCAGAACAAGAAAGGCTCTGATTTCCGCATCCTGGGAAACAGTTTCTATGCCGATGCCGACCCCGTGTATGGCAGCGAGACCATTGGCGGGAGCTTCGAGCCGGGCATCGTGTATGTGGGAGTGGGCGATGATGTGGAGACCTGCAAGTGGTATGAGCTGGCGGGGTCGGAATACTACACCACCCAGATCCACGACTTTTCCATCACCTATCACAAGCCCACGGCTGAGACAGGAGAGCACAAGCAACCCTTCTCCACCTATGACAACTACATCCGCTGGGAGGCCACGTGGACTGACAAGAACGGAGAGAAGCGTGACTCATCGGGCTACCACATGAAAAACTCCTTCCACAAGCAGACCTACTGGCCTTTGTGGGAAGAGGGCGAGACGCTCACATTCAAGGGAGGAAAGTTGCCCAACAACGCCATCGACCAGTCGGGCAAAGGCTCCTACTGGGTTCTCTACCGCTACGCAAAGGACTCCTACGGCTACGCCGACTGCTCGCTCAACAAGGACGACTACTCCACCTTCGATATCGACTGGGCTGTGGATGAACAGGGCAATCCCGTGGAGCTGCCCGAGATAAACTTCATCCGCGTGGCCACAGGCATCTTCCAGTACTGCGGTTGGCTGGGCGAGACGAGCACCGAAGTAGCTGGCTTCCAGGATCTGCATCTGGTACCGGGATATGATGACAACCCCATCATCATCCCCACCAAGGGACGTCCCTCGGGCCTGAACACCATCACAGGCAACAGCCAGAAGTCTGCCCCCATCTACTACGACCTCACAGGCCGCAGGGTGGAGAGGCCCACACGAGGCATTTATATCCGAAACGGAAAGAAGATAAGCATTAAGTAAAACTCAAAAAAAACAAACCGTATGAGAAAACTGTTTACTCTGGCAGCGTTCTGTATGGCCACTCTGGCCCTCAACGCACAAGAGAGTGCCGACTACATCATCCGCACTCTGACATTCGAAGATGCCGACTTCAAGGGCACCACTCCCACATTCAGCGGGGGCGACAACTGGTCTTCACTCATCGACGACCCTCAGTATGGCGGCAAGCTGCTGTACGGTTCAGGCGGTGGCGTATCCAGCATCGACGAGGCTTACAAATGGACAGATGAGAACAACACCTGGCTCTCGAACGTACTCTCACAGGGCTACGGCACCTGGTGCTACTGGAGCGGAGGACATGCCATATCCAATTACGCTTCGGCCGATATCGAAACCTATGGCGGCTTCAACACTCAGTTGACCATCTACAAGAAGAGTGACAACATGGAACTGGTGCGCACAGGAGGCGGACACAACGGTTCGGACAATTTCGCCGTGCACTTTGGCTATGCCGACAACTCAGGCTTCGGACTGGGGGAAGATGCTCTGCCAGCCCTGACCTTTGCAGATAGCACAGCAAGAGTAATCGACCACATGTACGTCAACAACATATGCTACGCACTCAACTGCTACATGAACGGAAACGGCTTGACCGCCAAGATTAACGAGGGAGACTGGGTGGCTATCGTGGCCACTGGCTACAACGGCGACAAGAAGACTGGTGAAGCCAAACTGTATCTGTGCAACGGCCCCGAGAACATAGTTACCGACTGGACCAAGTTCGACCTCTCTGGCCTGGGCAAGGTGACCCGCGTGACATTCAACGTGACTGGTTCCAGCGACAACGGTTACGGCTTCTCACAGCCCGCCTATTTCGCCTATGACGACGTGGCAGTACGCTTCGAAAAGGATGCCACCGCCATCAACAACATCAGCCAGAGCACTCCTGCCGCCAGCCAGGCCTACTACGACCTGCAGGGCCGCCGCATCAGCACTCCCCAGAAGGGCATGTACATCCACAACGGAAAGGTGTATATCAAGAAGTAAAACCATCTGCCAACGCCTCAAAAAGGGAATCACTATTATCCGCATAAAGGCGTAAACAGAGAATCAGAAACAACTGCCCCCCAAAAAAGGGCTCCCATCATCATAGGGCTGAACTCCTCCCCAGGGGCTCAGCCCTATCTTGTTTTCGCACCCACATCAAACGTCTCACCACAACAACAGTCTTTCACAGCCCACCCGATATATCCTGGGGATTAAGCCGTCAACTGATTCAGTATGGCTTCCATACGCCTGACAACAGTTTTAGTATAAGAAGGAAAAACTGTCTGATGAAACTCGAGGCAGACACGAGGCTGGGAGGCCCAAAAGATGATGCAAGTTTACTTGGCAAAGTATCCTTGGATACTTGCCCGTTTATCCTTGGATAAATTGCGAAGTATCCAAGGATACTTTTTCCGGGCAGTTTTCTGACTACATGGAGCATTCCCCCAAACATGCCCGTCGTCTTTCCCATAGATATGTCTATTGATTCTCTTTCATCCTCCCATCAAGCCTCATTTGTGTTGTAAAACATACGCAACAGGTTCACTATGGTTCTTGTTTGCAAAAAGTTGCGATTTCATTTGGCTGGGGGGGGTAATATGGTACCTTTGCGATAGAGATAATACAGACGTATAAACCTTTAACCAAAGACAGCAATGGGACTAAATGACGACAGCATGAAGCGCATATCTACTATTGCGAAAAACTTCAGGGCACATCCTACGTATGCATCTTACGACATCAGAGAGTATTGTCACGACTGGAGAAAAGGTGTGCAAGCACTGGAAGTCTCCAAGAACGGCACACTCATCAACCTATTCTTGTTCTTCCCTTCTTATGATGGAAAGATAGAGTCTATCGCTCTTTATGGTAAATATCTGCAAGGGCATTATAACGCCATGCGTTCCTCCATGAAAGCATTCGGGATGAACATTTCATCTATAACAATGGAAACTGGCGCTTCAGATTTCCTAGATATATACTTGGATTACTAAGAATAATATTATATGAACAAGTCATATAACTTTCAGATGAAGGTCAATGGTTGCACAAGAACTGTGACCATCTCCGTTCCGTATGAAAACGGGATGGTTATTACAAGCGAGTTCTGTCCTCCGCAGTTGCTTGCTACGGGGGCTGGCCCATTACCTTGGTTGCAAACATCCCCTATACATGGGGAGTCTGAACAAGAGTTTATCAACGACTGCCAAATGCAGATTCAAACTATAAATGAGATTGAAGGGCAGTATGACACAATTGATTCGCACCAAAAAGCTCTATCTAGTGTTGTTGTTGCCCACATTCGTCGCTGCGGCCGACTTCTTTTTCAAGATTTGCTTATATACATAGATGTATATTGCCATTTACTGAAGGCGGCTGGTTATTCTACAACAGAAACAAAGGGAAATTACGCCCTGATAACAAAAGCATCGGTAGATTCTTTGGCACAATATGTAAAAGACTCGTCAACATTATGTCCAATCAAGGAATCTCCAGTTTATGGGGTTATTTCTAGATTAGTTTAATAACAGGTAATAAAATGTGATTTAATATGCAGATAAGTCCAGCAGACGAACAGGTTCTTTCTTTGTTTTCCTCCTTGGAGAAACAATCCCTTTACCAAGTTGTGTGTGCAGCCACACCAACAGATGGCACTCGTAATGCTTATGAAAAAGCAGCAATAAAAGAGATTGTAGAGGTAATAAAGTTAACTGATACAGAAATGCAAGCATCCAGGCGATTGACAAACAACATAATGATAGACACCTTGCGAAACATGAGTCAGATGAAGAAGATGTATGTAGGGAAATTTATGGCAATGGTTATGTTGGCTGACAATGCCGTTTCTCCGCAAGACGAAGCTTTCTTCAACTATATGGCAAGGACTTTGGAATTGCCAGATATAGATCGTATTTAACTATTTAATTTAGACGCATATGCCTTTAGTAACACATGTGTTTCACACACACCAGCGTATCCAAAATGGACGCGTGGTTTCGACAGACCCAGTTCCAAGACGTGCGAACTTTGATTATGACTATTCAGGAACAACTGTGGAGATTAGTATTATACCAACCTTATCTCCCAAACGTGCACATCTTGTAAGGCAGAATGGGTTCTGCTTGTATTATGAGGGGGACGATCCTGATTATCGTTTTGAAATAGAGTGTTGGCCAGATAATGGCACAATAAAAAGATTCTCTGTCTTCAGAGAAGATACAGGAACAGAATATCGCTACATAAGCGACCATCAAGACAGTCTCTAAAACCAACAATCAAAAATGAAAGTATAAATGTTACAGTATTTGTTGCTTTCTAATCCAAAGTTAAAGCACGCATTGAAAGATGCTGTGCAACAAGAGTATTCGCGAAGGTATAGGTTGGCAGAGCCATATACAGACAGCAGTGCCCCATTTTGTGTCGGGACTAGTTATAGACATCCAGAAATCTTGAACTCTTTTGTAGAAGAAACATTAGAGGTCTTATATCCTCAATTGGCAAGAGCTGGCGTAACAAGAGATGAGGTAAGACGCTATCTGGAAGTAGCCAAGATAATTTTTGGCACAAACAGTATTTGGGATAACTCTAAGGCCAAGGTCCATATGGAAGCCGCTAATTATGGGCTAGTATAGAGCTTTCCTTTGAGGTGCTACAAGTTTCCTGTTATGCTCACAAAGAAAAGAGAGGAGATTTGAGATGGGGGCGAAAGCTCTGAGATATGACATAAGGCGTGACATTATCAAATGTCGCGCCTTATGCATATGTTTCAAAAGATTACTAGTCGTAGATCTCGAAGCAGCCTTCATGCGGATCATACAAATTATACAAACCAGAAATCCGGCACTCACAGTGCCAGGTGGAAAC
>JABLTL010083308.1_pt1 | contig 28136 bp, 25 predicted proteins | sample 7160151 | NCBI WGS metagenome assembly JABLTL01 (sample SAMN14651223, study PRJNA627086) | human gut metagenome | isolation source: feces | host: Homo sapiens
TATCTAACTTAGTATATTCTTTTATCATTTATATAACCTCCCTTCTAAGAGATAAGTATCTCTACTTATATTATTCAAGATGAGTAGCCTATTTTCTTTTTTTTTTACGCAAATTTTTTAAAAAAATTTAGAATGCTAGTAAAATAAATATTTATGTTTTTCTACAGATAGACTTTTTTATAATATTTTGATAAAATACCATTAGAAATGGTGGTGGTCTTATGGATAACGAAGAATTAGAAAATGATGTTAACGAGGCTGCCGAAGGACTAGATAATCAAAATGAGGAAGTTACTAAAGAAGTTGGTAAGTTTGAAAGTGTATTAGAAACAAAGGGAAAGCAAGCTGTGGCTACAGCAAGTAAAAAGGTGATTGCTAAGCTTTTAAAGAAAAAGATAATAGTTATAAGTTTAGTCGGGGCTGTAATTCTTTTATTTTTCATTATTATGGCGGCTTTGTTAAATTCATCAGGTGTTAATGATTACATTTATAAATCTACTAGTTGTAAGAATGTAACGATTCATTATGATCCTTATGGAGAAGGTGATAGTTATGATGAAGAAATGGACTTGGAAGATTATGTTAAGGGTGCAGTTGTTGCTTATTTAAATAACTTTACTGGAAGTGATTCTAGTAACTATCAACTTTATTTTGCTCTTTCTGTTGCGCTTAGAAATGAGGCTATTACTAATAATTGTGAAGTTACTTATCGTGATAAAACAATTGATAGTAATGTTACAATAGATGATTATTATTTAAATCTTGCTATAACTAATTCATATGGTATTGCTTTGGTAGATGAAAATGAAGAATTTGTACCAATGCATGTTGCTGATAATTGTTGGTATAATAGTGGCATAATGCAAAATAGTGAAGGAGAAGATATAGAGTTTCATACGGCTTGGCAAAAAGATTTAGAAATACCAAGAGAATTTACTAAAAAGTATTTTAAAAATACTGTTTATGAAGAGTGTCAGTGTAATGCTGATACAGGGGTAAAAAAGATTGGTATTAATGCAGTCGAAAATATGTGTTACACTTACTGGATAAAAGAAGAAGTGATAAAAGGAGTTAAAACCAAAGTAAAATATGAAGAATATTTACATCAAGATGAAGAAGATGGTTTTAATCTTTATGGGGCTTATTATTTATTAAGATATCGTGGATTAACTAATTTGGATATTTTAAAGTTTTTTACTAATGATAAAGTGATGTATCGTACTACTAGTAAAGAAAGTGCTAAAAAAGAAGATACAAGTAATAATTTTAATTATAGTTGTTCAGCTTTTAATATAGGGTCTACTACTTTATCACGGGATGAATTTATTTCTAAAGTAGAAAATTATAATAGTAAAAAGAGTGATTGGGGTACTTTTAAAAGTCATGCTGGAGAGTTATATGATTTGGCAGTTAGTAATGGTGTTAATCCAGAATTTATTGTTGTTAGAGCAATAGTAGAGGGTATGAGTCCTGGTGGGTCTTCATATAACTATTATGGTATAGGATGTACTAATACAGGGGGAATAAATGCTTGTACAAAATATTCTTCATTTAGTGATGGTGTTTTGGGCATTATATCTTTTATTAAAAAATATGATTCAGTTGATTCATTAATGAGTAAATATGCTTTTATCGGAACATATTGGTATAATCCAGGTAGTTCTAGTAAAGGTGGGTGTTATTATTATCCCTATATTAAAGAATATATGTCACCAGAAAGGGCAAGTGCAGTAGCAAGTGCTTGTAATGGCGCTTCTTGTAGTGGATCTGACTGTACTAAAACAAATGATGAAGATCAAATGGCTTATACTAAATATCAAGTGTCAAAAATGACAGATTATCGTTCTTCAGTCTTTGGCATTAAAGAAAATAATTGTACAAACGACACGATGACTGTTGATAATTGTATTATATATGCTCAAAGTGATAAAAGATGGGGACAATTTTTACTAGGAAATAGTAAAGATACAACTATTAGTAAGGCTGGTTGTGCTGTATCAAGTGTAGCTATTGCGCTTACTTGTACTGGTAAAATGAGTGATACTTCAAGTTTCTCACCTAAAGTATTAAATGATACTCTAAAATTAAATGGTGGTTTTGATGGGGCGGCTATTGTTTGGAATAATAAAGGTATTAGAGAATTTGTACCAAGTTTTAGAGTAGATAAAGATATTAGTTTAAGTGGGGCTAGCATGGAAGAAAAGTTAAATGCATTAAATGCTTCTCATGAAAAATCTAATCGAATTGGTATTGTACATATATCTAATTCAGAACATGAGACTCATTTTGTTGTTTTAAATACTTATAATCCAAGTAATAAAACATTTACTTCTTTAGATCCGGCTGGTGGTAAAATAAATACATATTCTATAAATGATTTAGATCGAATTATTTATTATACATATTAAGGAAGGAGCATTTTTATGAGTGAAAAGAATCTTAAAATAGTTACCTCAGTAGTTATAGTATGTCTTATTTACTTTATAATAATATTTGTTTATATGATGAATAATAAAACAACAAAAGGTTATATTCTTAACTCTAATTTAGGGGGATTCTATTGTAAACAGAAAAAATGTGAGTTTGTATCTCAAAGTGATATCAAAATAAATAATTCTTATGCGTTATTTCAATATGGTGAATATGTAGGTGATTATACGCCTTCGTTGGTGGTTGATAAATGGAATTTTAAGCAAAATGAAGATTATGAAAGTATATATGGCGATTTCCTTGCTATTGATAAAAAATTAAACTATCAGTATATACCTATGCAAAAAGAAGCACTTAATACTGATGATATTTTACTTCTTCAAAAGACTACACAAATAAACTTTTCTAAATTAGATAATTCTTATAAAATAACTGTTGATTTGGATAGTAATGGTGTAACTGATTATATTTATACTTTATCAAATCAAGTTGATGATGGTACCTCTAGTGAATATTTTTCTATCTTTTATGTTTCATTAAATGGGAAATTGTTAACTATTTATAATGATAAAAATAAAGATGCTGATAATTATGAACTTCCATTTTATAATGTGGCTGGTATAGTAAATATTGATTCAATACCGAAAATAATTATTAATAAAACTTATTATAGTAATATGGGAGAATCTAGTACAATGATTTTTACTGTTCTTAAGAGTGGTGTAAAAAATGATGCCGAAAAATAATTAGATAATGCTTGCTAAAAGCATTATTTTTTGTTAATCTTTTATTAAAGAAAGGTAGAGATTATATGCATTATGATTATTTAATTGTAGGTTCAGGGTTATTTGGAAGTGTTGTAGCTCATGAATTAAAAAAGAAGGGAAAGAGTGTTTTAGTTTTAGAAAAAAGGAGTCATATTGGTGGTAACATTTATTGTGAAAATAAAGATGGGATTGAAATTCATAAATATGGGGCACATATATTTCATACGAGTGATAGAGAGGTTTGGGAGTATGTTAATCAGTTTAGTGAATTTAATAACTATGTAAATAGTCCGGTTGCTAACTTTTCTGGTGAACTATATAATTTACCATTTAATATGAATACATTCACAAAACTTTGGGCTGATGTTATAACACCTAGTGATGCTCTAAAAAAAATAGAAAGTGAAAGAAAAGAAATGATGGGTATTACACCTAATAATTTAGAAGAACAAGCTATAAGTTTAGTGGGAAGAACTATTTATGAGAAATTAATTAAAGGGTATACTGAAAAACAATGGGGAAGAGATTGCAGGGAATTACCAGCTTTTATTATTAAACGTTTACCAGTACGTTTTACGTTTGATAACAATTACTTTAATGATTTATATCAAGGTATTCCTATCAAAGGCTATAATAGTATTATAAAAGATTTATTAAGTGGGATAGAAGTTAAGTTAGATACTGATTTTTTAAGTAATAAAAAAAAGTATTTAGATTGTGCTGATAAAATTATTTATACAGGTATGATTGATGAATACTATGATTATTCTTTAGGTACTTTAGAGTATAGGAGTCTTCGTTTTGAAACAGAAAAAAAAGAAATGGAAAACTATCAAGGTAATGCGGTTATAAATTATACCGATAGTAAGACTTTATATACGCGTATTATTGAACATAAACATTTTTTAAAGACTAATAGTCCTGTTACTTATATAACGCGTGAGTATCCTAGTACTTGGCATAAAGGGGATATGGCTTATTATCCTATGAATGATGAAAAAAATAATAATTTATATGCTAAATATAAAGAGTTAGCAAGTAAAGAGGATAAAGTAATATTTGGAGGACGTCTTGGTGAATATAAATACTATGATATGGATAAGACTATTAGAAGTGCTTTAGATTTAGTAAAAACATTAGACTAGTGTAAATTACCATTTTTGGTTTTGCCTTTTATTAATTTAGGTGTTACAATGTTATTAGTAAATTAATTGTATGGGTGATAAAATGGAAAGTAATGATCTAGTGATGGAGGATTTATCAAAAGTGTATGTTATAAAAAGAAGATTATATTTTATAATTAAAAGATTATTTGATATATGTTGTAGTTTAGTAGGTATGCTTATACTAATACCTTTAACTATAATTGTAAAAATATGTTATATTTGTACAGGTGATTTTGGTAGTATTTTTTATAGACAAGAAAGACTTGGTAAGAATGGGGTGATATTTAGTTTATATAAATATCGAACTATGGTAAAAAATGCTGATGAAAAGTTAAAAGAACTTTTAAATAATAATGAATCTTTAAAAGAAGAATATTTTGAAAATCATAAATTGAAAAATGATCCAAGAATAACTAGGTGTGGAAAGCTTTTAAGAAAATTATCACTAGATGAATTTCCTCAGTTTATTAATGTTTTTTTAGGGCAAATGAGTTTAATAGGTAATAGACCATATTTACCACGTGAAAAAGAACATATGGGTAAGTACTATGATGAAATTGTTAAAACTAAGCCTGGTATAACTGGATTATGGCAAGTAAGTGGTCGAAGTGATGTATCTTTTAAGAAAAGATTAGAACTTGAGAAGAGATATTCTAATGAAAATTCATTACGGTTAGATATTAAAATACTATGGCATACGTTTAGAGCTGTTTTAAAAGGTGATGGAGCATTATAGATAGAACTTTTTGTTTTATCTTTTTTTACTACTCATCCATAAGTTAGTGAATAGAAAATATTCACTAATTTTTTTGAATGAAAAAATTAAGCAAATAATGTTTGCTTTCATAAATATCTTTAATGCATTTAAAGGTATTTAATTTTCTTAATTAAGCAGTTTTAATAACACTCATAATATCATCAAATCTTTCTCCAACTTTATTGCTTCTAAATTACCTAGATATTTTCGCTTTCCCTATAATCATTCTAATACATCATTTTATAAAAGTTTGCGAGGTATCGGTATTGCTAAAATAATTTTAGGTACAATTTAGGTACAAAAAAATTGGGTTTTAAAATAGTTCATTGAAGAAAACTGAAGAAAGTGACAAAAATATGAAATCATTATATTTTTTATTTGTGCATTGGTACGGATACAATTAGTTTTGTCCGTATAATTGTAAAATGTATTATACTGCAAAACGGTATGATATAAATGAAATAAGATTGGTGTTAGTATAGACATATAGACACAAAAGTGTGGAGATATTATGGAGTCAAAAAGTACTAATGATTATAAAAGGTGTTTATGTGGAGCTGTTGCTATTGATGGTGGAAAAGATTATTTAAAAAGAATTGGCAGTGAGAAAGACTATGAAGAACTTTCTGAAATAAAGGATAATAATGTTAATATTTAATAATTAATAGTATATACTATTATTGAAGAAAAGTGACGTAAACGGCAAAAATCTTCAATGAGTATATTGAAAAACATTTTTATTTGTATTATAATGTTATTGAAGAAAAGTGACGTAAACGGCAAAAATCTTCAATGGAGGTAAATGTGAAAGCAATAAAAAGAGATGTTTATCTAAACAGATTAATAAGTAGAAAAGAAAATGGTTTAATAAAAATCATTATAGGTATTAGAAGATGTGGTAAGTCTTATTTATTAAATGAAATATTTGTAAATCATTTAAAAGAATCAGGAGTAAAAGAAGACCATATTATTAAATTAGCTTTTGATAGAGAAGAAAATAAAAAATATCATGATTCAAAATTATTAAATGAGTACATTCATTCTAATATAAAAGATAAGAATATGCATTATGTTATTTTAGATGAGATACAATTAGTTGAAGGATTTGAATTTGTTTTAAATGGGCTATTGTATGAAAAAAATATAGATGTATATGTTACAGGAAGTAATTCTAAATTTTTATCATCTGATATAATTACTGAATTCAGAGGCAGGGGAGATCAGGTGCATGTTTTTCCACTTTCATTTGCTGAATTTGTAAGTGCTTATAATGGAGATAAATATGAAGCATGGAACGAATACGTTACATATGGTGGATTACCATTAATACTATCTAAAAAGAACGATGAAGAAAAATCACAATATTTAAAAGAAGAATTTGAAAAAACATATATCAAAGATATTATAGAAAGAAATAATATTCAAAGAGTGGATGCATTAGATTCTATAATTAATATGTTAGCCTCAGCTGTTGGATCACTTACAAATCCACAAAAGATATATGATACATTTAGAAGTAACGGAGAAAAAGAACTGTCTTTAAATACAGTTAATTCTTATATTAGAAATATTGAAGATTCTTTTATTGTTAATAAGTCAAACAGATATGATATAAAAGGAAAAAAATATATTCAGACTCCTCAAAAATATTATTTTACAGATATTGGTTTACGTAATGCTAGATTGAATTTTAGACAACAAGAGGAAAATCATATCATGGAAAACATCATATATAATGAATTATTATTAAGAGGATATAATGTTGATGTTGGTGTTGTTGAATTAAGAGAAGGAAATCTAAGAAAACAATTAGAAGTTGACTTCGTATGTAATCAAGGAAGCAAAAGATATTATATTCAAGTTGCTCTTAATTTAGATACTCAAGAGAAAACTCAACAAGAATCAAAATCACTAAATAATATTGGTGATAGTTTTAAAAAGATTATTGTAGTAAAAGATAATATTAAACTATGGAGGAATGATGATGGAATTCTAATAATTGGAATACAAGAATTCTTATTAAATAAAGATAGTTTAGATCTATAATTAAACATTTAATTAGTGCACATTTATATGTGGTATTTCACTTTGATGAGTGCGCCTCCATTTTGGAGGCTTTTTTTTATCTATGTCAAGTTTTTAGACACGTTTTTGTGGACAAATCACAATGTAATATAATCTCAGTTTAAGCATGGTCATATTGTTCACCAGTTTTGTTAGAACTTTTTTCTCGATGATTATACATATTGGCACCAGTTTTAGAGTTTTATTTCTTTATTAGTTGGTATTCTTTAATTTGTACTATTTTTGTGAATCTTTGATTCAAGTTTGTCTATATTATAATTGTTATTTTAACATTATCCACACTTTTGTGTCTATATATCTATACTAACACCAATTTTTTTATGGACATAAGTGGTGTTATAAGGTATACTTTAGGTATATTAAGGAAGTGAAAGAGTGAAAGACATTAGTGTAATTGTAGCAACTCATAAGAAATACTTCATGCCAAGTGAAACCGTATATTTGCCAGTTCATGTTGGGGGAAAATTAAGTGATACCGATTTTGGTTATCAAAAAGATTCAACTGGTGATAATATATCACAAAAAAATCCTTATTTTTGTGAATTAACAGGACTTTACTGGGCATGGAAAAATTTGGATTCTGATTATATTGGCTTAGTGCATTATAGAAGATATTTTACTTTACATAAACATATTCCTAAAGATACAACTAAAAAATTTGATTTGGTTTTATCTGGTAGTGAAATTAATGAACTGTTAAAAAATACAGAGGTTATACTACCTAAAAAAAGAAAATACTATATTGAAAATTTATATGATCATTATAAACATACAATGTATGTTGAACCACTTGATGAAACAAGAAAGATTATAGAAGAAAGATATCCGGGATATTTAAAAGAGTTTGATAACTTGAAAAAGAGAACTAGTGCACATATGTTTAATATGTTCATTATGAAAAAAGAAATATTGAATGACTATTGTACTTGGCTATTTGATATTTTATTTGAATTAGAAAAAACTATTGATAGTGATAAATATGATAATTTTCATAAAAGATTTTATGGTCGTATTAGTGAGTTATTACTTGATGTTTATATAATAACTAATAATATAACTTATGAAGAAGTTAAAGTTATGGATATGGAAAATATTAATTGGTTTAAAAAGGGAAAGAGTTTTTTGAAAGCAAAGTTTTTAGGTGAAAAGTATGGAAAAAGTTTCTAATAAAAAAGTTATAGCGATAATTGTTACTTATAACAGAAAAGAATTATTAAAAGAAAGCATAGAAGCAATTTTAAATCAAGATTACGATAATTGTATTCCTTTAATAATAGACAATGCTAGTACAGATGGTACATACGACTATTTGAAGGAGTATGTTGATGAAAATAAAATTATATATAAAAATACTGGTTCTAATTTAGGAGGAGCTGGCGGATTTAATTATGGAATGAAAGAAGCATATAAGTTGGGGTGTGATTTTATGTGGATAATGGATGATGATTGTATTGCACATAAAGATACTCTTACAGAATTTATAAAAGCAGATGAGAAATTAAATGGTAAATATGGATTTTTATCAAGCAAAGTTTTATGGAAAGATGATTCAATTTGCTTGATGAATAAACAAAAGAAAACTTTTTCAAAGTGGTTAAAAGATTTTGAAACTAATTATCAAGAAATTGCATTGGGCTCTTTTGTTTCGTTTTTTGTGAAATCTTCAACAGTAAAAGAATATGGATTACCAATTAAAGACTTTTTCATTTGGTCAGATGATTGGGAATACTCAAGAAGAATATCAAGAAACGAAAAGTGCTATTTTATTTCTTCTAGTATTGTAACTCATAAGTGTAAAGAAAATATTGGGGCTAGTATTGCTTCAGTTGATGGAGATAGACTTGATAGATTTAAATATCTTTATAGGAATGATTGCGTTTTATATAGAGGTGAAGGAATAAAAGGAAAAATATTGCTTGAAATAAGACTATTGTTACATAAGGCTAGAATATTAAAATCAGATAAAAAAGACAAGAAAATTAGAATTAAAATAATTAATGATGCTGTAAAAGAAGGAAAAAAATTCTATCCAGAAATAGAAAAGGTGTAGATTATATGAAATTTTCAATTATTATGCCTTGTTACAATTCAAGTAAAACATTAATTGATTCTATCGATAGCGTTTTAAATCAGTTGTATAAAAATGTCGAATTAATTGTGGTTGATGATGGTTCCACTGATAATTCTCTTGAAATTTTAAATAATATTAAAGATGAAAGATTAAAAGTGTTTAAACAAGAAAATAAAGGACCTGGATGTGCAAGAAATTTTGGAATTAATAAAGCAACAGGAGATTATATTTTGTTTTGTGACTCAGATGATTTATTAAAAAATGATATTATTGAAAATATTAATAAAATAACTGATTTTTCAAAGTACGATGTTGTTTTATTTAAAACTCAAAAAATTTCAACTAATGGAAGTGTTCTTGTTGATAATGATTTTGAATCTTTTGATTTATCCGATAGAGATAAAGTTGGATTCATACAAGCAATATATAATAAATTTTCAAAATATAATGATTTTTTTGGATTTGATGGGGTATGTGGCAAAGTTATAAAAAAATCTTTTTTGAAATCTAATAATATTTATTTTCCTGAAGGAATATACAGATTTGAGGATGCATTTTTCTGCAAATTACTATTTGAAAAATCTAATAATATTAGATATGAAAATGCATTAGGATACTATTATATTCAGAATCCAAATTCGATATGTCATAAATATAAAGAAAATGCCGTTGATATATTTATAAACGCTTTAAATGCTCTTTATGATAGTAAATATGATGAATATTTCTATATAAAGTGTCTAACTACTATAACTGAGTGTGAAGTTTTATACTTTTATAATAAGAAATATAGAAAGAAATATTGGAGTTATAAAAAAGAATTTCTTAGCACTTTAAATATTGCCATTTTTAAAAATTCATTAAGTAATGTAGATTTTAAAAAAATACCAATACATTATAGACTAGAAACTATATTACTTAAACATAAAATGATTTTCTTATATATGTTAATGAAAAAAAGCTATTTATCATTAAAAAAATCAATATAAGCTACTAATTGAAAGGAGTAAAATATGAAAGAAAACAAAATCAGTTTTTTTGATTTCATAATTATTTTAATTATTTTATTTCAGGGGTCAAAACATTTAAAAATTTTTCCTTCACCATTTTATAAATATATTATAGTTGTTTTATTTATTTTTCTTATAATTAAATATATAAGAGAAAATAGAAATATTAAAAATGTATTAAACCGAAAGTTTTTACTCATATTAGCATTTATATATTTATATTCAATAATTGTATCTTATGATAGTAGACTTTTTGTTCCAATGCTTTTTTATATTATTGAAATTGTTTCTTTTAAATTATATATTGGTCTCTTTAACTCAAAGGAAGAATTGTTTAATAGATTATTAAAAATTATATTAATATCGTCAATTATAATTTCTACAATTGGCTTCGTTCAAATTATTGGCTATAAATTTTCTATAAACTTTTTGTATGATTTTCAATGGCTTGGTATTATACCAAATTATTATGGATATTTAACGGAAGGCAGATTTTATTCTATTTATGATGAGCCAGCACATTTATGTACAATATTAGGATCAGGAATATTTGCAAGTTATTTATATAGCAAAAAATACAATGAAAAATATCTTATAGTTTTAATATTTATATTACTTTTTGCTTTTTTTACTGGTTCTGTAGTAACGTATTCATCTTTATTAGTTTTTTTAGTATACATATTTTTTTATAATAAGTGTACAAATAAGTCAAAACTCAGAAAAATGCCGACTAGTAAATTTATAGTTATATTTGTTAGTTTGATATGTATTGCACTATTAGTTGCTTTTAAATCACCATTGATAACTAACGGATATAATAAAATTCAAAATTTTTTCTCTAATAACTCTAATTCTGTATACGAACAAAATGAAACAACTTTTGCTTTAAAGTCAAATTATTTAATTGCTAAAAATAAAATGGAAGATGGATATATATTTGGAACTGGCATTTTTACTCATGAATTTTATTATTATAAGTACATTGATGTTATATACGAGTCTCACTATCAAAAATATTTAAATTATAGTGATGCTGCATCAATTTTTATAAGGTTATTGTCTGAATTTGGAATATTAGGTATATTATCTTATATTCTTATAATTTTTTATATAATTAAGTGTTATAAAAAAAAGGACTATATAAATATGTTTTATATGATGTTGTTTATTAGTCAAGGAATGAGGTTGGGAGATTATACATGGTTATTCAATTGCCTTCCTATAGTTATTATTTTTTCTGAACTGAGCAATGATGCTAATAAAAAGGATAGTGATTTAAATGAAAAAAAATTATATAACAACGTTTCAAAATGCTGATAATTACGGTGCCATGCTACAATGTTATGCACTGAGCAATTTTTTAAAAGATTTTAATGACACTTATGTGATTAATTATAATAATGAATTTTTAGCAGAACAATATAAAATAATTAGAAAGATTGATAAAAATCCAATAAAATCTGTTTATCATTTGGTTATTGATATGTTAAATTACAATGATGCATTAAAAAGATGTGAAAATTTTAACAATTTTAGAAAAGATATTCAATTTACTAAAAAAATTAATTGTTTAGAGGAGCTTAATTATGATGCTGATTCCATATTTATAACTGGCTCAGATCAGGTTTGGAATCCTATTATAACAGGTGGAATAGATGATGTTTATTTTTTAAAGTTAAAAAATAAATATTATAAAAAAGTATCATATGCTGCAAGTTGTGGTGATATATCAACATTAAAAAACTTTCAAAATGATTTTTTTGAAAGCATTAAAAGTTTTGATAATGTGTCAGTAAGGGAAAAAGGATTGCGTGATTTTATAAATTCTAATAGCAGTTTATGTTCTAAAGTGGTTTTAGATCCAACATTACTACTTGATGCAAAAGATTGGAAAAAGATAATAGACAATAAAAGAATAGTAGAAGACAAATATATTTTTGTTTATTCTGTTGGAAATGCAAATGAGTTATTTTATAAATCAGTTGATAAAATCTCAAAATTAACTGGTTTAAAAATTGTTTTTTTTGATAAAAAAAAGTTGTCTTGCAAATTTAAGGTAAAAAAAGAAAGATGGTATAAAGCAGGACCATTGGAATTTTTAAATTTGTTATATTATTCAGAGTATGTTGTTACAACAAGTTTCCACGGTACAGCTCTTTCTACAATATTTAATAAAAGACTATTTGTTATATTGAGCTCATATCCAGACAGATTATTGACATTATTAAATGAATTTGAATTGGATTCTAGAATAGTTAAATCAGAAGGTGATATAGAGAAAATGTTAAATACTTCAAGTGATTGGGAAAAAGTTAATAAATCTTTGAACAAAAAAAGGGAAGAATCAAGAAATTGGATACTGGAAGCAATAAAATGATTAAATGAAGGGATTATGAGATGGAAAAAACAAATGAATTAGCAAAAAACACATTAATAATTTTAATTGGAACAATATGTACAAAAATGATAACCTTTTTATTATTACCTTTATATACCGGCATTTTAAATACTGAAGAATATGGTATATATGATTTGATTGTGACTTTAGCTTCCTTGTTGTTTCCTATTGTATCTTTTCAAATTGAACAAGCTACTTTTAGAGAGTTGATTGATTGTAGAAATGATGATGAAAAGAAAAAATTCATAATATCAAGTTCATTGTATTGTGTTATTATTCAAAGTATCGCATGCTCTATTATATTTCTTTTGATTTCAGCGTTTGTTAAATTTGATTACAAATATTATTTATTATTAAGCATCATTACGTCAATAATATCATCACTTTTTCTCCAAATAGCACGTGGTGTTGGTGATAATAAACTATTTGCAAAAGGTAGTTTTATAAGTGCATTTGTGACTGTTATTTTTAATGTTATTTTCTTGTTAATATTTAATTTAAGAGTGAGTGGGCTTTTGATTGGTCAAATTTTTGGTCAAATTATTTGTGCAATATATTTATTTATTTCTTTACATTTATCAAAATATATAAAGCTGGATAAAATTTCAAGCAAAAATATAAAAAAGATGCTAAAATATTCAATACCTTTAGTTCCAAATGCACTTTCATGGTGGGTTTTTAGTTCATCAGATAAAGTAATTGTTTCGTTTTTTTTAGGCCTTTCTGCAAACGGGATTTTAGCAGCATCAACTAAAATTTCAAGTATGTATACAATCCTATATAATGTTTTTGATAGAAGTTGGATGGAATCAATATCTTTACATATTAATGATTCTGATATAGAGGAGTATTTTAATAAAATGTTTAATGAAATACTAAAATTTTTTATTTCCCTTTCAATAGTTCTTATATCAGCAATGCCTTTTATTTTTAATTTATTAATAAATAAAAAATTTGATGAAGGTTACTATTTGATACCAATTTTATTAATATCAGCGTTATTTAATGTTGTTCAAGGTCTTATTGCGGCCGTATATGCTGCTAAGAAGAATACAAAATCCATTGCAAAGACATCAATTGCTGCTGCAATAGCTAATATAATAATACATTTAGGATTAATAAAATTTATTGGTTTATATGCTGCTGTTTTTTCAACTTTAGCATCATATGTTATTATTTGTATTTACAGGTATATAGATGTTAAGAAGAATTATTTAAATATTAAATTAAATAGGAAAACAATTGGTGTTAGCCTATTAATAATTATTGTAGTAAATTATATTTATTATTATAATAATCTTATATTAAATATTATTAGTTTAATTGTCTGTACTTTGATCTTTATTTTATATAACAAAAAATCTTTAGTTTTTGTGAAAAATGTTTTAGGTAATAGAAAGAGGAAAATTTAAATGAAAAAATATACAAATGAAAAGAATATACAAATGTTATTGTATTTATTAAAAGAAAATGGTATAAAAAAAGTTATTGTTAATCCAGGAACAATGAATATGTCTTTTGTGACAAGCTTACAACAAGATAATTTCTTTGAACTATATTCTTGTGTTGACGAGAGATCAGCATGTTATATGGCTTGTGGAATGGCTGCTGAATCGAATGAACCTGTCGTTTTAACATGTACAGGAGCAACAGCATCAAGAAATTATATGCCAGGTTTGACCGAGGCATTTTATAAAAAATTGCCAATACTAGCAATCACGTGCACACCTCATTTAGGTAATATTGGAAATAATATTCCTCAAATGATTGATAGACGAAATGAGTTAAATGATACGTATAAATATAGTACATATATTCCTCCAATAAAACAATCAGATGATTTATGGTATGATAATTTAGAAATCAATAAAGCTATTTTGCAATTAAAATCTAATAATCCTGGACCAGTTCATATTAATTTAGGAACAGAGGTTACAAAAATATTTGATGTTGATGAGCTACCAAAATTTAGAGTTATAAGAAAGTATAAATTATATGATGATTTTCCTAATTTAAATGATTATAAAAAAATAGGCATTTTTATAGGTAATCACGCAATTATTAATAACGAATTACAAAGTGAAATAGAAAATTTTTGTTTCAATTATAATGCCGTAGTAATTTGTGATTACACTAGTAATTATTATGGCAAATATAAAATACAATTTAATATTTTATGTGATCAAGAAAGTATTGATATGCCTAATAATTTTGATTTATTAATTCATATCGGTAATACATCTGGTGCATATATGCAATTAGATCCCGTTTCTGTTTGGAGAGTAAATCCTGATGGATTAGTTGTTGACACTTTTAAAAAATTAAAAAATGTTTTTGAAATGGCTGAATTTGATTTTTTCAGAAAATGCAATAATGAAAATTATCGAAAAAAAGATAATACTTTATTTGATGAATTAAATAATGAACTTGTTTCATTTTCTAAGCTTGCAAATGAACTTGATTTGCCTTTTTCTAATTTATATATTTCTAAAAATTTGATAAATAAATTACCAGATGATTCTGTTGTTCACTTGGCAATATTAAATACTTTAAGGTCATGGAATTATTTTAATAGTAATAAAAGATTTAATGTATATTGTAATACTGGCGGATTTGGAATAGATGGTATACTTTCAACATTAATTGGAGCATCATTATGTAATACGAATAAAAATTACTTTGGGGTGATAGGGGACTTGTCTTTCTTTTATGATTTAAATTCTCTTGGTAATCGACATATAAATTCGAATTTAAGAATTATTCTTGTTAACAATGGATGTGGAACTGAATTTCATAATTATAGCCATCCTGCTCATGTTATTGGTCAAGATAGTGTTTCTCCGTATATTGCAGCAGATGGACATTTTGGGAATAAATCAGAAGTTTTAGTTAAAAACTTTGTGGAAAATTTGGGATTTGAATATCTATCAGCTAAAACAAAGAGTGAGTTTATTGATAATTTAGATTATTTTTGTTCAGATATAATTTATGATAAACCGGTTGTTTTCGAAGTATTTACAAATTCCTCTGATGAAAGTGAGGCTCTTTCAATGATTAGAAATTTGAAATCTACTTTTAAAGGTAAATTAAAAAAGCAAATTAAAGATAATTTATCTGAAGAATCAAAAAGTAAAATAAAAAAAATTATTAAGAGGTGATTTTAAATGTCGTTAAAAAAATACGTAAAAAGACTAATAAAATTTGTACTTTATGAAAATAAACAACCAATTGTTTATTCTAATATATGTGTTAATTCAAGTAATAAAATACATGAAGGCAAAAATTATTTTATTACAGGTGGAGGGTCAGGTTTGGGTTTTGAAATTGCTAAATCATTGATTAATAGTGGTGCTTTTGTAATAATAGGTGGCCGTAATGAAGAAAAATTAATAAAAGCAAAGAATGAGCTAGGAGATAATTGCGAATATGTTAAAATCGATGTAACAGATGTCCATGAATCAGAAAAAGTATTAGAAAATATTTTTTCAAAATATAACAAATTAGATGGAATAATTAATAATGCTGGTATATCATTGCATGAACAAAGTATTTTAGGTGTATCAGAACAAAATTATGACATGCAATTTAATACTAATTTAAAGAGCTCATATTTTCTTTCAAAAAAATATATAAAATTATTTCAAGAGTTTAAACAAAAAAATGGAAATATTATATTTATATCTTCTGAAAGGGGAAGTATGTGCGATGATATTCCATACGGCTTAACAAAAGTAGCTATTAATAGTTTAACTGAGGGGCTTTCAAGAAGATTTTATAAAAGTGGAATTAGAGTTAATGCGATAGCACCTGGGGTCACTTGTTCTGATCTTACAAAAATAAAAAAAACAGATGATTTATATTCTGATAAAGCAGCAGGTAGAATATTGATGCCAGAAGAAATTGCAGAAGTAACTAACTTTATTTTAAGTGATTATTCAAAGTGCATTTCAGGTGAAATAATAAATTGTGATGCAGGTAACCATTTATCACATTATTTTTAAAAAGTGGTACTAAAATGAAAAAAAGAAATATTAATTTAGATATCATAAGAACCATTGCAATATTGTGTGTTGTTTTTTGCCATAGTGTTGAATCTATTTAGGTATCCCATTTATAGCTAAATTAGTAAAAGAATTTTCTTTTAAAAGTTTTGCACCAATATTAATAGTTATTTTTGTTACAAGTTTCGTATTACCACAAATAAACATAATCTTTAAAATAGTAAATTATAAAGAATCATATAGTAGTTTATTAAATTTGAATTTCTTAGGTGGTGCGTATGGATTATATATTTTACTAGGTTACTTTATAAGTCAAAATAAATTAGTTAATAATAAGACAATTATTGCAATTACTGGAGCTATAACATTTGTGCTTACTGTTATAACTCAATATATTTCTACATTAAATAATTCTGTTTTTCTTTATTCACTTTGGTATAATAATCCATTTTTATTAATATGTTCGGCTTGCTTATTTCTTTTATTAGTAACAAATAAAAGAAAAATTATAAATGAAAAAATTTCTAAATGCTTTACAAGAGTAAGTAAGATAAGTTTATCAATATTTTTTACTCATGTAATTGTATTATATTTTGTAAAGCCTTTAATAATCAGTTTAAATATCATGTTACCTTTAAAAGTAATAGGGCTATTTTTAATTACATTTATTATTTCAACAATTGTTTCGTTAATAACTAGTAAATTTAAAGTGATTAGTAAGTATGCTTTAGTTATTAAGTGATAATTGGTAAATTGTTATGCTGATATAGTAAATATTGAATACTAATATTTTAATTAAAAGGCAAATATTTAAAATAAAAATAATAAAAAATATGATATAATGTCTTCATAGGATAGAGTATATTTCATTTTGTATTTAAGATGGAATATACTCTTTTTTTGCGGGGTGATATTTTTGGGAAAGAATAAAATGGCAAATACAGTTTTGGATGGTATTGATTCTTTAGCAAATGTTTTAACGGCTATAAATCCGATTTTAGCTGGAATAACTATAATAACTTTTGTAATAAAACAAATAATTAATTATGCCGACTCTGATGCCGTAATTAAACGGATAAAAAAATTAGATAAGCAATTAAGTAACAAGAAAATTGATATGGAAGACTTTAAAAATAAAATATTGAAATTATCAGAGCACGAGGCGTACATAGTAAAAAATAATTTGAAAAATATTTTGTTGAATTGTATTCCTGAAACAGTTGATATATATATTTCTATATGGATTGACTTGATTATGAATGATGATAGTTCGATTCATGAAGAACTTTGTGAAATATTAACAAGTTTAAATAAGAATGATTTAATTTTATTAGAAATGATAAAATCATTCACTAAATATGGTGAAAAGAGTTACTATATATCAAGTGAAATATCCAATGAAATCAGAGATCAAGAAATTGCTAAAACAAATGAAAAAATAAAAAAATATAATTCTAAAACAAAAGGAATTAAAAAATTGGAATATAATTTCTCAGATAGAGATGTTAGAATTGGAAATAAAACTATTTTTTGGAAAGATTTTGCAAAATATTATAATATTAAAGTTGGAGAAATGGGTTACATGTTATTAGCTAAAGCAACAAATGAAAACGGTGATAAGGCAATGATATGGGCATATTATGTTCGCTCATTTATAAAACTTGATAGATTAGGTGTTTTACAATTAGACTATTATAGTACATTGGGTACAGTTAATTCATTAAATATTGACAGATTTCATATCACTTTATTTGGTGAGAAACTTTTAAAATATATTCAATTAAAGTCAAAAAAATGTATTTTAGCATAACCTTTAATGTGAACAAAGCAAATAAGATCTGAAATGAGGTTTTTTATGAGTTTAGTATATGCACATAAAACTTTTCTTGGAATTAGGGTATTATCAGATTCTAAATTAACAATTAATCCAAATGATGAGGAAAGATTAAATAAATTATTGAATGCTGTTGAGGTTAAAAATATGAAAAAATATGGGGTTATTAAAACGATAATCTACAAGCCAACAGTAACTATTTCAGCCGCTGGTATATTAGAATATTTTAATGAATTAATTGATATACTTAAGACAGATAATATTGAAAATATAGAAGAAATCTTAAAAAATGCAACAAATATCCATATTAAATATAATAGAGAAATTGATTTTATCGTCACTACTGAGAAAGATATTTATGAAATAAAAAACGGAAAATATTTAAACGTGGATTCGTGCTGGATTGGTGATGGCCAAGCATTTTCAGTGTTTCAGAAGGAAAAATTGTGCTACAAAGTCGGGGAAAATAGTTATATTGTGGAAGGACTTTCTAAAAATGAATTAGAAGCATTAAAAACAATTGAAATTATCAATCATGCATTTGAAAAAGTTATAAATAATACCATTATAGAAAGTGTTGGTGGATTTTTAGTTATTTGTTCAAATTTGCAAATTGATAATAGGGAGTATGTATTTTTACCAAGTATTATAAATTTTAATGAATTTTCATTTAGACAAATTATATATCATGGCCATGATATTGTGCTTTCAAATAGTACATATGATGGTGGATTTAAATGCCAAATATTGGATTCAAAAAACAAATTTTTAATATATATTGCTCAAGAAAAATTGGGAATTGTATATATGGAAGGATATAGTAATAAAGATTATTGTAACTTATTATTGCCAATTATTGTTTATAGTGAATATAAAGATTTTATAGACAAATATTCTGATACTAAACAATCTTTTGAATTATATTAATAATCAGACAGTTACATAAGTAATTATCAGCTTATTGGTTATGGTGTATTTTTTTTAGGTTGACAATCAAAGCCATTAAAAAATTAGAGTTGCTTACACAAAAGTTTAAAAGCTTAATGATTAAACCATAGACAATATCATAATTACGTAATATCTTATGGTAATAAAAAAGCTAGTGATTCCAACTATAATAGGAATTAAAAAAAGAAACTAGAGAGCACACTCTAGTTTTATTAAGTTTTATAGCAAATTATTTTAAACATTAATAATGTATAATTTCTTTGATAATTAAGAAAAGGTGATAATTGATAGTAACGTTTTTAATTTAAAGAAAAATATATTTTAGAATAAAATTTATATATACAAAATAAAAATTATTTACAAGTCACTATTTAATATGTTAAAGTATTGCTATAAAAGCGGAATACCTCTGCCATAGTGAGGATCTAAAAAAGCAGGAATGCCTTTGCCATAGTAAGGAACTAAAAAAGCAGGAATACCCTTGCCATAGTAGGGAACTAAAACAGTTGGTTAGGTTTAAAGCCTAACCATTATTAATATATGGAGGTTTAGTTATGATTAAGGGAAAACCATTTGTTAAATGGGCTGGTGGAAAAAGACAGATTATGAATGAACTATTAAAGTATGTACCAGAAGAATATAATACATACTATGAACCATTTGTGGGTGGTGGAGCTCTTTTATTTGAGTTATCGCCTAAAAAAGCTGTTATAAGTGATTCTAATACTGAACTTATGAATGTATATAAATGTTTAAAAGATGAGAGAAAGTTTAGTCTATTATGTAAAGAATTAAACCATCATGAAGCTTTACATAGTGAAGAGTATTATTATAAAATACGTAATTTAGATCGTGATGAAAAGAAGTTTTCTAAATTAAAAGATTATGAAAGAGGAGCTAGAACTATCTATTTAAATAAGGCTTGTTTTAATGGTTTGTATCGTGTTAATTCTAAAAATGAGTTTAATGTTCCTTTTGGTAAGAAAAATAAGGTTAATACTTATGAAGGACAAAATTTAGGGATTATATGTGGATACTTAAATTATAATGATGTTAGTATTTTAGAGTGTGATTTTGAAGAGGCTTTAAAAAGTGCTAAAAAAGGGGATTTTATTTATTTTGACCCACCATATGATTCTGATAAAAGTATTTTTACTAGTTATACGGAAGAGGGGTTTTCACGTGATGAACAAGCACGTCTTGCAAGGGTATTTAAAGAGCTAGATCAAAAAGGATGCTTTGTAATGCTATCTAACCATAATACTGATTTTATTAATGAATTATATAAAGATTATCATATTCATGTTATTGAAGCTAAAAGAAGTATTAATGCTAATGGTAAAAAACGTGGTAAAGTAGAAGAAGTAATTATTACTAATTATGTTGTTAATCATGAATTTGATAATTAGAAATGTTTATATAAATTAAGGAGGTTATAACTATGTTTGTAGATGAATTGAAAATGAAGTTAATTGCTGGCCCTGGAGGTGATGGATGTACTTCTTTTAGAAGAGAAAAATATATTCCAATGGGTGGACCAGATGGGGGCTCAGGTGGCTCAGGTGGAAGTATTATTTTTGTTGCTGCATCAAATCTTAAAACCCTTGTTGATTTAAAATTTCATAAAATTATGAAAGCTACTAAGGGGGAAAATGGTAAAGGCAAGAATAGAAAAGGGGCAAATGCCCAAGATGTTATTATAAAAGTTCCTGTGGGAACTACTGTTTATGATGATGATACAGGGCTTGTTTTGGCTGACTTAATTCATGATGGCGAAGAAATAGTTGTGGCAAGAGGTGGTCGTGGGGGACGAGGTAATACGGCTTTTGCAACGCATGAAAGACCGGCTCCAGAATTTTCTGAGTTAGGAGAACCTGGGGAAGTACGTTACATTAAATGTGAACTTAAATTACTTGCTGATGTTGGACTTGTTGGTATGCCAAGTGTTGGTAAGAGCTCTCTTTTAGCGGCTGTTACTAGTGCTGAACCGAAAATTGCAAGTTATCACTTTACAACACTTAGTCCCAATTTAGGAGTAGTAAAATTAAAAGATGGTAAAAGTTTTGTGATGGCTGATTTACCAGGTATGATAGAGGGCGCTAGTGAAGGCATTGGCCTTGGGGATCGTTTTTTAAGACATGCTTCTAGAACACGCGTTTTAGCACATGTAATTGATATGGCGGGAACCGAAGGAAGAGACCCTATAGAGGATTATGAAATAATTAGAAAAGAAATTGTGCGTTATAGTGATAAATTAGCAGAGAAACAAGAAATTATTGTTGCTAATAAAAGTGATATGCCAGGTTTTCTTGATAATCTAGATAAATTTAAAAAGCGTTATCCTGATAAAGAAGTGATTTCTGTTAGTGCGATGAATCATGAGGGAATAGGTGCTTTACTTGATAGATTAGCAGTTATTTTAGAAGAGATTCCTAAAGAAGAATTATATACGGAAGAAGACTATGAAACTACAATTGTTTATAAATTTAAAAATGAAAAACCATATACTATTACAAAAGAAGATGGTATATGGGTATTAAGGGGTAGTGAAATAGAGAAACTATTTAATATGACTAGATTTACTGAACAAGAAGGAGTAGAAAGATTTGCTAGAAAGTTAAAGGGTATGGGTGTTGAAGATGAGTTAATTCGTCTTGGAGCTCAAAAAGGTGATGAAGTACAAATACTTGATTATATTTTTGAATTTAAAGATTAATCTTCAAAATTAATGATGGAACCAATATAAAGAGATGTACTAGTATTTTTAGGTAATTCTAAAATACTAGTTTTTTTAGAGTTTTCGCTAACTTTTACTATTTTGTTTTTAGGTACATCACGATAAATGAAAATAACTTGATTATCATTATTTAGACCTAATACATCAATATTTTCTTGCATTAAGAATGTATGAATCGCGTTACAATTTGGAAATAATATACCATAATCAATATTTTTTTTACCCATTAAGCCGATTAATCTTGTTTTAAAATCTAGGGCTTTTATTATAGTAATTTTTTTGTTATTTATTTTTAATTTCATGTGGATCACCTTAATAACATTTTAGCAAATAATTATAAAAATATGTCAATAAGTTTTAAAAAATATTTAGCACTCTGTATTGACAAGTGCTAAATAAAGTGATAAAATTAAGACATAGTTTGGAGGTGGATGATATGTATCCAGATAATAATGAAGAATTAAAAAATGTTTTAGAAAAATATGGTCGTGATATAACTTTAAATACAAAAGATAATAAAGTGGATCCGGTTATTGGTCGGGATGAAGAGATTAGAAATGTTATTCGTATTTTATCACGTAAAAGTAAAAATAATCCGGTTTTAATCGGGGAACCAGGTGTTGGTAAAACAGCGATAGTAGAAGGGCTTGCTCAAAGAATAGTAGCAGGAGATGTTCCTAACAGTCTTAAAAATAAAACTATTTGGGAACTTGATTTAGGTGCACTTGTAGCAGGGGCAAAATACCGTGGTGAATTTGAAGAAAGATTAAAAGCCGTTTTAAAAGAAATTAAAGATAGTGATGGTAATATCATTATGTTTATTGATGAAATTCATATGATTGTTGGGTCAGGTGCCGAAGGAGCTATGGATGTATCTAATATGTTAAAACCAATGCTTGCTCGTGGTGAGATTCATCTTATAGGGGCGACTACGTTAAATGAATATCGTAAATATATTGAAAAAGATGGGGCTTTAGAAAGAAGACTACAAAAAGTAATGGTTAAAGAACCAACAGTTGAAGACACTATTACAATTTTAAGAGGTTTAAAAGAACGGTTTGAAGTATTTCATGGGGTTACTATTAAAGATAGTGCTTTAGTTGCAGCGGCTACTTTGGCTGATCGTTATATTACGGATAGATTTTTACCTGATAAAGCAATAGATCTAGTAGATGAGGCTTGTGCAACAATTAAAATGCAACTTGATTCAGTACCAGTGTCACTTGATAAATTAACAAGAAAAATTATGAGTTTAGAAATAGAAAGACAAGCTCTAAAAAAAGAAAAAGATGAATTGTCAGTAGCAAGGGTTCAAAAAATTGATGAAGAGTTAGAAGGCTTAAAAGAACAAGAGAGGAATTTAAGAAGTAAATGGGAAAGTGAGAAAGCTTTAAAAGATAAGATTAATAATAAGAAAGCTGAACTTGAAAAAGCCCGTTTTGAACTTGCTAATGCTGAGAATAACTATGATTTAGAGAAAAGTGCTATAATAAGACATGGAACTATTCCAAAGTTAGAAAATGAACTTGCTACTTTAAGAAAAAATAGTCAAAATACTATTTTATCTGATGTTGTTGATGAAGAAGGAATTGCAGGAATAATATCACGTTGGACTAATATTCCTGTATCTAAATTAGTTAGTAGTGAAAGAGAGAAATTACTACATTTAAAAGAAAGACTTGAAAAACGAGTAATTGGTCAAGATGAGGCTTTAACTAAAGTAAGTGAAGCTATTATAAGAGCAAGAAGTGGCATAAAAGACCCGAATAGACCAATAGGTTCATTTATCTTTTTAGGCCCAACTGGTGTTGGTAAAACGGAGGTTGCTAAGAGTCTTGCTAATGAGTTATTTGATGATGAAAGACACATGATAAGAATTGATTGTTCTGAATATATGGAAGCTTTCAATGTCTCACGTTTAATCGGAGCTCCTCCAGGATATGTTGGATATGATGAGGGTGGTGTTTTAACCGAGGCTGTAAGACGTAATCCATATAGTATAGTTTTGTTTGATGAAATTGAAAAAGCCCATAAAGATGTCTTTAATATTTTATTACAAATACTAGATGATGGAAGACTTACTGATTCACAAGGCAGAACAGTTGATTTTAAAAATACAATTATTATTATGACTAGTAACTTAGGTAGTGAGTATATCTTAGATAATGAAGATAATGCTTATGAATTAGTTATGGGGGAACTTAGAAAGAACTTCAGACCAGAATTTATAAATCGTATTGATGAAATAATTGTCTTTAATCCGTTAAAGAAAGATTGTGTGGCTAAGATACTTGATAAAATAATTAATGAGATTAATAATAGATTAAAAGTTAAACAAATTAAAGTCTTATTAACTAGTAGTGCTAGTACTAAAGTAATAGATGAGGCTTTTGTACCAGAGTTTGGAGCAAGACCTATTAAACGTTATGTTACTAATAATATAGAGTCTTTAATTGCCCATGCTTTAGTTGGTGAAGATATAAAACCTAATAGTGTTTTAGAAATTGATGTTAAAGATGATAACTTTATTTTAAATATTAAAAGGACTTAGAAGATTAAGTCCTTTTTTAGTTGCAAAACAATTGTTTGTATTATATAATTTTTTTGTGATGTTTATGAAAATTATGAAATATAAAAAAGATAAATTAAATACTTATATTGTAACTATAGATATGAAAGATTATGTTTTATATGATGATATTATTGTTAAATATGAACTTTTACTAAAAAAGAATATTAAAGAAGAACAATTAGAAAGTATTTTAAAAGAGAATAAAGAATTAGAAAGTTATTATGTAGCTTTAATGTATTTAGCACGTAGTGAGAAGTGTCAAAGTGAAATAGAAGCTTATTTAAAGAAAAAGGGTTATAGTAATGATAATATTTTAAATACTATTAAAAGACTGCAAAAAGAAGGGTATTTAAATGAACTAAGTTATGTTAAACATTTTTTACATGATGAGACTTTTTTAACGATGAATGGACCTGAGAAAATAAGAAAAAGATTATTACAGTTAAATATTAATGATGAAGTGGTAAAAGATGCCCTAAACGAAATACCAAAGGAAGTATGGGAAGATAAAATAATTAAGATAATTAATAAAAAGATAAGTACAAATAAAAAGTTTAGTGCATCTTTATTAAAACAAAAAATAAGTAATTATTTATATCAAAATGGGTATCCAAAAGAAATGTTTTATTCTTTATTAGAAAGTGAAGAAATAAAAGCCAATTATAATGTTTTACAAAGAGAAATAGAAAAACAAAGGAAAGTATTATCACGTAAGTATAGTGGTAAAGAATTAGAATACCGTTTAAAAATTAAGCTATTACAAAAAGGATATAAAGACGTAGAAATAGAAGGTGAGTTATAGTGGTATATTTAGATCATGCAGCATGTTCTTTTGTTTATGAAAGTGTAAAGAAAGAATATATAAAGTGTTTAGATAATTATGCTAATCCTAATTCAGTACATGCGATTGGAAGGCAAAATAAAGAAGTAATAGATACTAAAACTAAAGATATTGCGGATATGCTTGGAGTTAGTAGGGATAGTATTATATATACTAGTGGAGCTACTGAAAGTAATAATTTAGCTATTTTTGGGGTTGCTTATCGTTATAAGAATTATGGTAAACATATTATTATTAGTAGTATTGAACATACGTCTATTACGGCACCAGTAACAAAACTACAACAAGAAGGGTTTTTAGTATCTGTTTTAAATGTAGTAAATGGGCATATTGATATAAATGAATTAAAATCGTTAATAAGGGATGATACGATTTTAGTTAGTATTACGGCTCTTGATAGTGAGGTTGGGTGTATTATAAATATTGATGAAGTAAGTGAATGTTTAAAAGGCTATGAACATATATTTATGCATGTTGATGCTTCCCAAAAGTTTGGTAAATTAAAGATGAATTTAAATAACTTTGATTTAGTAACTATTAATCCTCATAAGTTGCATGGACTTCTTGGTATTGGTTTATTAATTAAAAGTGAAAGGGAGTTTTTAGAACCGATGATTTTGGGTGGTAAATCATTAACTGTTTATAGAAGTGGGACACCAGATGTGGCAATGGTAAGTAGTACTTGTACGGCTATTAAAAGGGCTTTAACTAGTATGGAAGAAAATACCCAGTTAGTAACTAGTTTAAGGGAGAGACTACTTAATTATTTAAAAGATAATCCTAAAATAACTATTAATAGTCCCAAAGATGGTAGTTCATACATTTTAAATTTTAGTGTTCTTAGTACTAATAGTGAACAATTAGTTAAATTACTAAGTGATAGAGAAATATATGTTTCTCATAAAACAAGTTGTTGTCCTGTAAAAACACCTTCTAAAATTGTTTATGCGATAACTCATAATAAAGCTCTTTCTTTAAGTAGTATAAGAGTAAGTTTTAGTGAAGTTACTACTATAGAAGAAATTGATTTATTTTATAATACTTTAAAAGAAATAATAAATGATTAAGGCTATACTTTTAAGTTATTTAACTTTATAATAAGTAAGCAAAGGAAGGTTATTATGGAAGTTAAAGAAATAGAAAGAAATTTAATAAAGAAATTTAGAAAAGATATTTGGTCTAAGTTTATTAAAGCAGTTAATGATTTTAATTTGATTAGTGATAATGATAAAATTATGGTTTGTATTAGTGGGGGGAAAGATTCGTTTTTACTTGCTAAATGTATGCAAGAATTACAAAGACATGGCAAGATTCATTTTGAAGCTCGTTATGTAGTGATGGATCCCGGGTACAACGCTTATAATTTGGAGTATATAAGGGATAATGCTAAAATACTTGGTGTACCAATTGAAATATTTAATACCGATATTTTTGATGTTGTGGCTAACGTTGAATCTAAAAGTCCTTGTTATTTATGTGCTAAGATGCGAAGAGGTCATCTTTATAATCATGCGAAAGAAATAGGTTGTAACAAAATAGCTTTGGGACATCACTTTGACGATGTTATTGAAACAACTCTTTTATCAATGTTTTATGGCTCTGAATTTAAAACAATGATGCCAAAACTACATAGTGATAACTATGAAGGATTAGAACTTATTAGACCTCTTTATTTTATAAGAGAAGAAAGTATTATTAAGTTTAGAGATTATCATGAACTTAAATTTATTAACTGTGCTTGTCGTTTTACAGAAGGATGTTCTTTAATTAATGATGGTACTAGTAAAAGAAGAGAAATGAAAGAGTTAATAAAAGATTTGAGAAAATTAAATCCGGATATTGATTACAATATTTATAAGAGTACAACTAATGTTAATTTAGATTGTGTTTTAGGCTATAAAGATGAAAATGGTAAACATTCATTCTTGGAATGGTATGATGAAAAGTAGTTAAGTGATTAACTATTTTTTTGATATTTAAATTACTTGAATAAATGACTCTCTTATGATACCATTTATTTATGGTAGAGATAGTAAATATATGATAAACGTTAAACCATCTATACTAAAAAAAGAGAGGTATAGAGATAAAAAATAAGAAAATCGTTATAATATTAAAGATATGCTATTATTTTTATAGTAAGATATTGTATGAAAGAGGCGAATTATGAAAACTAAAAAGAAAGTGAACAATAATAAATTAAGGTATAAAATTTTTTTTCTTGGTTTGATATTTATTTTAATAATATCTTTGATAGGTGTTAGTTTTTCTTACTGGCGTTTTGAAAGTAAACAAAATGATAAGAATATAGCTAGTAGTAAATGTTTTAAAGTAACTATTACTAATGAAAGTGATGCTATTACTTTAACTAATATGCATCCCATAACAGATGAAGAAGGATTAAAGAGTAGTAGTTATTCTTTTACTATAGAAAATACATGTGATACATATGCAATGTATCAAGTAAACTTAGAAGATATATTAGATGATACAATAACAAAAAGATTAAATAATAAATA
>JABLTL010099308.1_pt1 | contig 28047 bp, 26 predicted proteins | sample 7160151 | NCBI WGS metagenome assembly JABLTL01 (sample SAMN14651223, study PRJNA627086) | human gut metagenome | isolation source: feces | host: Homo sapiens
CGTTACTGAACGTACTGTAGCCCAATCGTCTATCCGGGAATTTTCCACCCGTGCTCGGAGCTTCCGTCTTTTCTGTCTTATCTCCGACAAAGAAATAAACGCCGCTTGCGAGATTTATCAGACTACCGTTCTTTGCCAAAAGCGTTTCGCTCGTAAAGTATTTGCCGTCAGCCTGCTGCGCAAGAGCCTCGGTTGTCAGACCTCTGTCTTCATCAGGCATACACTTGCCGTTGTTGCGTGCCGCTGTATATTGATAGAAATTCTTATAAGATTTAGGTACCGATGTCTCGCCAAGCACGCCTTCTTGCTCTATCTCGTCCAAGGCTCCGAATATAATTCTTCCTGCCCTTGCCGTGGCTACCGACAGCTTGACGCTATAGCTTCCTACCTCATACGTCTTGAATTCCGTAAAACTTGTAGTGCCAAGCCATTCCGTAGCCGGCATGACGCCGATTCTCGCAACCACAGCTTCGGAGAACCGCGAAGCATCCCAGCCGCCAGGACCAAGGTCGTAAAGTATATTGCCGGCGTTGTCGAGATACTGCATTACCGCCATGCCGTTTTCGTTTACACCGAAGCGTATGTTAGTCTTGCCTATAGTGCCGGCAACCTCCAGCAGTCCGTTGTGAATCTTGATAGTCGCTCCGCCCTCAGCCTTTGTCTCCATTTGCGTAACCTTCACCAAGTCGGCGTTTATGCCGCCGTCCTTAAACGCAGCAACCTCCTGTCCTGAATTATCGCGGAACACAGCGTTATCAGACGTGAAGACAATCTTATCCTGCTCGATGTCGATGCCTGTGCGCAGCAGCTTGGCTGCAATACCACTGTCCTCGACATAGCCGTTTGCCGACTCTATCCAGTCGGTAGGCGTTGCACCCACCTCTAACTTCGGCATCGTCACCCACGCCTTACTGCCTTGCAGACAACGGATAAGGACGTAGTTAGGTATGCCGGTGCCCTCCGAACGCCAGTGTACCCAATAGCGCTTCCACTCGCTTGTGAGATAGAAGCGACGTCCGCCGTCAGCGTTGCTCGTTGTTGTATCGCGCTCGCTATCCTCGGCGAATATGCTTAGATTAGATCCACTCCACATGTATGCGTCGATGCTGCCGGAACCTTTTGCCATAAAGGAGAGTATGTAGTCCTCATCTTTTTTGATGATGGTATTCACGCTCCACTGCGCCATCTCGACGTACTGGGACGTTGCGCCTGCATAAATAACGGAGCAGCCATTATTATAAGACTCATTAGTGACTACCGAGGCATCCAAGCGCATCAGATTGCCGGCTTTGGCGAACGTGCGCGTATTGTCGAGCAGGTTGCCTCCGATGTAGTTGTAATCATTGGGCGAAGCACTCCAACCTACGAAATCATTCGCCGTACCCTCTATGAGGATAGGGTGGGCGATGTACACCTGCTGACTCGCAGTAGATGCCTCCACTTTCACGCACGCCACGGAAATCCACTCATACGGAGCGTTCGCTGCCACAGTAAAGGTTTTCTGGTAGAGATACCATCCATTGCTTGGCGTTATCGTTGCTCCTCCTAAATTCGCACTACCCTTCGGACCGGTATATCCACTTGGTCGCGACGTGTCGGTTGCCGAGCTGTGCCACACCACCTCTCCCGTAATTTCTACTTTGGCAGACTTCGTGCGTGCCCAGAAAGCCAGCGTGTACGTTTTGCCCTTGGTGACATGTATGTTGCGAGAGTTCGCAGCTTCACCCCATCGTGCACCGCCTGTCTTGGCATCGGGCGCGAATATCACATTAGCACCATCATGCGCCGACGTGCGATATATCTTAGACCTTAAAAGATAGCATCCTTCACCTTGCTTGCGGAACAACGAGCCGACGAGCAGGTTGCGCCGCTCGGCAAGAGTGCGGCCCACCTTCAGAGATATCTCGCGTGCCGACTGCAGAATCTCTGAAGAGTATTGTTCTAATGCGGAGCTTGTTTGCAGCGGCATACCGTCTACCTTATTCGTCAGTTCTGTGTACTTCGACTCCATCTTCTTCGCATCTGCCTTTAGTCCACCGAAGTACTTAGTATAGTCTAAGTGCCACGTCAGGCGCACGACGAACGTCTTGTCACCCACCACCACCGACACATCGACATAGCCATCGGTGTAGTACATAGTATTGCTACCGGTGCTGTATGTGCGTATGGAGTTGATACGAACCGATGTGCCCGACACACTTGCCGTGCAGTTAACAGGCGTTTTGATAGTAATAGAACTTGCGCTCACGATGGCACCACCCTTACGGCACACTACTGTAGCATAGCCATAGGTGTTGATGCCGCCCGATGTTGTGCCGGACGGTACTCCGTCATCAGAAGTAGAGATGGTGATAGGTGCACCTTGTAACTCAACAGTATAAGCATCAGTGCCAGCTGTTCCCTTATCACCTTTGTCACCCTTATCACCTTTGTCGCCCTTGTTGCCATCTTTCACAGCCACAATGGTTATTTGTCCCCTTGCTATTACTGTTGCCATACCTTTAAGTTTAGAAAATAGGGTGAGGTGCCCTATTTAGACACCTCACAAGTAAATGTACCTCTCACGGAAACATCAGCGGCCGACACCGTGACATACGGCTTTGTTGACGCATTCACTGGACTTGATGTGCCGCTCCAGTTTGTTGCTACGCCGTTCGAGTTGTACTTAGTCCACTTATACTGATATTTGCAGGCGTGAGCGCTGTCAGCCTTAACAGCTGCGCCGTCTTCGACCACCTGACCATCTTTCCACAGGCGTGCGAATAGCTCTGTAGATTGAGCACCATTGACAATTTTGTCACCGGTGGGCGAATAAACCTCTGCGACGTAGGGGTCGCTGGCATCGAAAAACGTGATGATTGCGTTAGCGGTATCAGTACCATCTTTCACCGTGCAGCGGAATGTCTGGAAGTTCAGCACATCGTCGGCATTCACATTCAGTGTACTCACACCACCCGATGTAGTGACGTTGCCAGCAGCTACTGCACCCCAGGTGCCAGCACTAATATTGAGTACCTCCCACGTCATGCTTGTCATTGTGGTGTCTTGCACGTTGCCGCGGAAGAATTTAGCCACTGCACGCAATGGCTTGGAGCTGTTGGTAGAGTCGAAGGTGTTGCCGTCAGGAGTCTCTATCTGCACCGTCTGTAAAGCACCACCCGACTTTGCCAAGCTGATAGTCAGATAGCCTCTGCACTCTGTGGTAGCTTTGGTCTCGGGGTCGGTATAGGTACATGCCCACTCGATATTCTTCACGCTGCCATTCTTCGCAATGTTGCTGACGATGTTGAGCTGATACGACTTGCCCTGCACTGGTGTCGCTGCTGCGCCGTCTATAGTCCACTTCCAATTGGTACAAGCCGCTGTCGGAGCTTGGTCGGTCGAGCTACCCGTCACATACACACGAGCTGTGATGACGTTAGGTGCACTCGTTGTGTAACTCGGAGCGTACACACCAGTATCAGGCGTGTAAATCTGAGTCTGACCCTGCGAAGCTTGCGTGAAACACTGAACGGCTTTGCCGTCGTTAAGGTCAACGATCGTGATTTGACCATTCGCTAATACTTTTGCCATAATTTCTTGTTTGTTTAAATTAATAATATCTATATAAATCGTTAAAAATGAAATCTAAATTAAAACCTCACATTCAAACTGCGCCTGCCTTACGACATCATCACTACTCACAACGCAGACTCTACCGATACCTTCATGCAGAGTATTCCACGTTGTATCATCTGCCGTATCTGCCGATTGTCTTCGCCACGACCACGCGCTGTCGCTTATGGTGTCGCTTATGTCCTCGCCGTTGCGTAACAGTTTAGCTTCGAGAGTCAACTGCCCGGTGCCGTTTATCATCACCGTGCCCGAACTACTCGTTATCACTATTTGGTACGCCAAACCATCCTCGCCAGGATCGCCCTTCTCGCCCTTCTCACCTTCGATTTGCTTCAGCCAGTCCGCTGAGCCGTTCACCGGCTCAGCTGCTGTACCGTTCTCGTTAGTGCAGAGCCACACAGCGTTATTGTGGTTCACCTGGTCGTAATAGTCGTAAGTAGTGCCACGCTGCCATTCGCCGCGGTAGTTCACCATGTGCACAGTCTGACCAGATGACGATATCCACTCGAACGACGTAGATGTTATGCGCGTGCCATTCGGCGACAGACAGAACACCTCTCTGCCGTCAAGCGTATAGTCGTTCACACCCTTGTACAGCTTGATTGACGGAGAGTCTTCGCCATAAGCCGAGAGGTAGAGCACCGACTGACGTGCTACATCGGTTGTATTGCCCATCTGGACAAGCTCGTCGCCCACTTCGGGCTGGTCGGCTCCTTCGCCCGAATTATTGACGACGTCGATGTAGTCTGATCCAACAGCGTGAACCCTGCGCCAGTAGTATCTGTTTCTTGCGCTCTCGCTTGTGCCGGTCTTGATATTGAATGTCTGACAGCGCACGAGGTCGTTTTTCACGAATTGATTCACAATCTCCCGGTCTCCAACCTTCTGCAGAAAGTAGCATCGCGTCATTTCGTAGGGAGCTCCGCTCTCATAGCCTGGACTCGGCGAACCTTTCGGAATACTCTCGACATTGCTCACTTTCATCGACGCAGGCGACAGAACAATCTCACCGCCGACACTTTGCAGCTCGCGTATCACGAGTTTTGCGAACTCCGCAGCCTTGCGCACAAGCAGACGGTCTACCTCCAGATACGAGTCCGTCGTTGTGCCGTAAGTGTCGCCGAGCATGAAGCCCTTGCCGCCGACACCGGGTTTGAATGCCGCCGACACCATTTTCTTGAGAGTGGCTACGCCTTCGTCCGTGATGCCATGAATTCCGTCCGAAAGAGTGAGACCTCCGAGGAGCGTCAGGAGCTTCTTAAAAGTGCTTGCGGCTTCAGAAGACAGTCCTTCTGCGAAGGTGATGCGTTTTTCGGCTGTGTCCTCTTCATCAGAGCGCAGAAAGTGCCGGAACACTTCGGCCTCTATATTCACGTTCTCCGCAAGACCTGCCTTATCGGCATACTTAGCTTCATCAGCGATAGCGGCATGTCCTGCCTTATCGGCATACTTAGCTTCATCAGCGATAGCGGCATGTCCTGCCTTATCAGCGTAGCCAGCTCTTCCCGAAGCCTGTGTGTTGGCATATACAACACCGCCTCCAGAACTTGTTGTAGCTTCGGTCGCTGTCTTTGGCTTGGTGTACATCTTTACTTTTATCATAGCTTACCTTTTTTAGATTTCGCGCAGCTTCAATACTGCCGTGCCTTCCGTGAGATTCCGGCTTATGCCAGTTACCCAGAAGTCCTTGCCCATAGCCTCGTGTCGGTATCTGTTGAACAGGCCGACGTTGCCGTTCTCGTCTTCGAGGTTCTGCGTCATCGCTACACGAGGCACATGACAATCGTCGTAATGATTCGACACGTAGTGCTGCTCGGGCTTTGCCGTGTTGCCGGTGTTGCGGTCGTATATGTCGAGAAGCTGGCTTCCCGTTTTTAAGTTGGATGGAGTCGAGATATTCAGTCCGGTTTTCATGCCGAGGGTATATCCTTCGTCGCCAGTCAGTCCGGACGTTATCTTGAATTCGAGATCGTCCTTCACGTTACAGAAGTCTTCGTCGGTGTCGCTTGCGTATATGATGTCGTTGTCTTCGAGCGACTCGTAGTTGTCGTTGTCGCTGTACAGCTTCATCTCGAAGTTCTTGATGCAGATATTCTCCACGTAGCTCAGAACAATCTCTTTGTCAAGTGGCTTGTATGTGCCGTCATCTTCCCATGGCGGCATTGATACGACGATTCCCGACGGTCCGACTTCAGAACCTCCGATGCCGCTCGATCTTAAAGACCATGCCGGACAAAGGACAGTGAATTTAACCTTGCCCTGCAGACCGTCTGCCTTGCATATCGGAATAGCCATGCCTTCAGCGTCGAGGTTCATGCCTACGCTTATGTTGTTCTGTACGCTGAACTCCGTGCCTACTATGTAGTCGCCGATCTTCGGGTCGAAGCCGATGGTGAACGACTGCGAGTAGTATTCCTTGTCGCTTTTGCACTCTCCCCTGGTCTTGTACGGTCTCCAGGCATAGTCGTTCGGCGTGCCGTTACCCGTGCCAGGTGTGTCGCCGGCGAAGAATGTCTGTCCGAGCTTCTTTTCTACGAGGCATTTATCTCCTACCACAAGCATGCAGCACAAAACTTGAAACTTCGACACATCGTCGACCTTGCTTAAGTACATGTTTCTCTTCATCTGGCACTCTTTGAGCGTCTTTCCTGAGAACGGAATGAAGCCGTTGCCGATGGTCTTGTTGAGCATGGGGCGCAAGAACGGAGTCTCTGCCTTGTAGAACTGATGAGAGTAGTATTCCTTGCCGTCCGGGCCGGCTACAGTGTGCAGGTCGCTATCGCTGTATAACACGGACTCCTTATAGGGCGGGCACGAAAGATTGCGTGTCGGTGTCAATGCGATACGCCCGGATATTACGAGATAGTTCGTTGTGCTGTCGTCGGCTGGCGAGTAAACGCCCGGAGCGGCGTTGCTCTCGTATACGGCGCAGGGTATTCTCTCCATGAGTCCTTTACTCGTGATGCCCTGACTCGACTGCGCCTGTCCTACGCCGAGCACAAGCCACGTTTCCATATCCAACTTGCCGGATATGGAATTGTCCTTTGCGTCCATCTTTTTCTCTACGGATCCGACCTTCAGAAGGGCCGTTCCTCTGCCCTTGCCGATGGTGTCTGGTAGTACGTTCTGCCATTCGTTGTTGCCGGAGTAGGGGAAATACGATGTGCTGCCAGTAGTGCCGAGCACCGACTGCGGATAGAACTTCCACTTTCTGTTAGTCATTACCCTTATATACCAGTCTGTGACGTAAGCCTTGCCCCATTCCGAAGGCTTTTCTTCCCATGCCTTACAGAAGGCTTCTCGTGCCGTCTTTCCTTCTGCTGGAGAAGTGACCATTCTCATGTACTTCTGTTTCCCGGAGAAAGGCGAAGTCAGATCGTCTTCTTCAAGCGGACTGCTGATAAGGTTTTTCATGCTCGTTACATTGTCCTTCAGCACGAGCTTGTTGTAAGCCTCATCAATGTTTATCTGCGTTTCCGTGTCGGCCACGATGTCAGTACGCAGGGTTATCGCCTTGCGTTCGGACGCCTTAGTGTTCTCACTCAGCAGGTCTTTCCATTGTACGCTTGCATTCTTGCTGCTCAATGTTTCCCATGCGTATATGTAGAAGGCCTCACCGTCCTGGACAATATGGAGATCGAGATAGCGCATTATCTCTTCGAGCACTGCGTCCTGCATCCATACGTCGTCTTCCTCGTCGCCGAGGAAGAGAAGTTCCGAGATTGAAATTTGCGAGAATACTGATGTCGGGCCGGCATCGTCGCTGCTGAGAGCCTTGCTGTTGTCGTAGTAGAGGCGTATGGGATGCTGTGCAGCGTTGCTGATGATAAGCGACTCCGTTGCGATTGTAAGGATAGCAGAACAAATCTGCAGGAATGTTTTCTGCTCAGCGTTGTCCTTGATGGTTGTATATTCAACGCCCGGAGTGCCAACGTTGAGGTAGCGTGAGTATTGCAGACTTGAGAGCACGTCGATGCAGTTCAGTTCTACCTCGTCGTACTCTTCATTGTAACCTTGCGAAAAAACAAGCGGCTCAATGAAGCCGGCAAAGACGATCTGCCCGTCACGCAGCACGTTCACTACAGTATTACGGCATGACTTGTTGTAAAAATCACTGATGAAGCTCCGGCAAAGGAGACGTACCGTGCAACTGTGACGCAGGAGATGGTCGAAAGTGTCGTTCATCTCGTCAGTTATCTCCACCGCGTCTTCCTGGAAGTATATGCCTCCGGCTTCCGTACCGATGATCTTCTCTTCGGTACGGTCGCCGTGCGACAATATCTCCACGGTGATAATGTTGCCCTTCTGATTAACGAATTGTCCGTGTATGTACATAGTCGTGATTATGAAAGATTTGAGCGTCGGCCCGACTTGGCGGCTATCCTGCGCACATTACTTATTGTCTGCTCCAGCTCCGTGCCTCTCGTCTTGCCCTTGATGCCTATTTCGAGGCGTATGCCATCAATGCTCTGCCTGCTTGTCTGTGCTGCCCGCATGTCCGGCAGAGTTCTCTGTGTGAATATCGGCGGTGTATACCTCGGCGTGTTGATCATCTGGAAGAGACGAGCCTGCTGCCATTTGGTAAGGATCATCTCTCCACTGTTGACACGGGCGAACTTGCGGTCTCCGAAGGTCGAACCTCCACCGACTACGCCACCCGAGGCGAAGCCGTTGAGGTTTTTCATTGCAGAAATCATTGCGGCAAGCTGGGCTATGCCGGTAGCAGCAAAGCCTATCCAAGCCCAAGGGCCGAGCGTTGCAGCCTGTGCAGTCGCCGTAGCGAACCCCTCAGTCATTACCGCAATAGATTGCGCCAGCACTCCTGCAACATTCAGCTCAGGCACGCCTATCGCATTACCGAGAGAAGAAAGACTGCTGCCCATTGCGCTGGCTGCTGAGCACGCTCCTTCCATTTTCTTTTTCGCATCGTCGATGTCACTTGTCTTGATGTCTATCTTCAGTGGCTTCAGTCCGAGCTGCGTCAGCTCTGCGTCCAGATCTTCGAGTTGTTCCATAGCCTCATCTTTGCCGATGATGCCTATCTCGAAGTCCGACTGGATGCGGCTTGCTTTCTGCTGCGCATTGCTGTAGCTCTGACGCTTGTCGGCGACGGAGCCTTGTTCGATGTATTCTGGTTCTACTTCGGCGGCGATAGAAACCTTGCCCTTTGTTGCTCTGTCTATCTCCGCCTGTATTTCTGCGATTTTTGCTGAGGCTTTGACTTTCGCCTCGATGGTTGCAGCCTCATCGAGACTGCGCCGTGCGTTCTGCAGTTGCTCTTGCAACTCTTCGATAGGTGTCTTGAAGTGCACCTCGATAGGCTTCAGCCCGAGCGCAGAGAGCTGGTCGTTGATGTCGGCAATAGCTTTCTGCGCTGAGGCTTTGTCTATCAGTCCAGAGTCGTAGTCCTGGCGGATGTTGCCGATGCGCTGCTGTGCGTTACTGTAGCTCTTGCGTTTATCGGCGGCGGATCCTGCCACGATATAGGTCGGCTCGGTAGCAGCTTCGATTGAAACCTTACCCTTTGTCGCCTCGTCAATCTCTGCCTGTATCTTCTTCACCTTTGCGTCGGCCTCCACTCTGGCTTCGATGGTCAGGGCGTTGTCCTTCTCCTTTTGAGCAGCAGATAGCTGCGCCTGCAGCTTTTCGATATACGTTTTCGGTTCAACAGCGGAGGGTGTATTGGCGGTGTTGTTGGCAGTATTGACAGCCGGGATATTGACAGCCTTTGCTGGGTCTTCTTTCTTTAATGTCTGCAAAGCATCTTTCGCCTCGTCGATTTCGGTGTTTACATCGTTGAGATCTCTTTTTAGTTTTTCAATATTGCCGTCGCCTCCATGTTTCAAGTCCGTGCCTACAGCTGCTATTCCTACGCGCTTTTTCTCTTCTTGTGCTGCATATGGGCCGCTATCCCTAAAAGTTGGATCTTTCCGAAATTCAGCCGTAGCATCATTTATGGCTTTATCGACGGCTTTAGAGCGTTTTTTTAGATCGAGTTGTCGTTTATACAGTTCTACGAGTTTTGCGGCGTAAGCAGCAGCCTTCGCCCTTCGCTCAAATGACTCTACGATATTCTGCGTATTACCGCTGAAGGCATTTTCTGCGTCAGATAGACCGCTAATCTTCAGCCCGAGTTCTCCGAATGCGTCCTTGTTGTCTTTTATCCATTGCACTTTCTGTTGTTCGGTAGACAAAGACTTCCATCCCTCCTTGAGTTTGTCGTATTTCGACATAAGCTCCGAATAGGTAGACTTCAGTGTGCTGTCATAGGCATTCTTCACCTCGTCGGCTGCGCTGTTCATTTCCTTCATTGCTTCCGCCTGCTCGCTTGCTTTGTTTTTAGCCTCCGAGGACTTCGAGCAGAATGCGCTTATTGCTTCCGTTAGGGCTACTACGGCTATGCCGACGCCCGTAGAAATAAGAAGTCCTTGCATTGCGAGCTTCAGGGTCGTCGCACTTACCGCTGCGCCTCGGAAGTTCGCCGACATTACGCGCACAATGGCGTTCATTCGTACAGAAGTGGCACTCCACATCACAGATGCGGCATTGCTCGCGATTGTGCGAACCTTTAAGACCAGATGTGCTTGCGCCAGCTTCTTTACGGCGGTTGATAGTGTCGTTATTGCGATAATACCGCTGCCTACCTGCGCTGTCATATTAAGGACTGGCATTAGACTGTTCATTGCGGATGTTATTCCATCGGTAAATTCGGCGAGCTTGTTTTTCATCATCTGAAAACTCGCTGCACCGCTATTGCTCATAGTCGAGAAGGCCTCATCAATAGTGCCTGCGCTATCCTTCATCGAGGAGATATTTTCATTGAATTTGTCTGCAAGCTGTCCTGTCAGAGGGCCGATAGCACGAAGACTCTCTGCTGAACCGAATAGCTTTCCGTATATCTCCTGCTCCAACATTCCGCTCTTTTGCGCATACTGCTTTACGTTCTTGTCAAGATCGGCCAGGAAGTTCTGCAGACCGCCAGCTGCTTTGATGGATGCAGCGTTGAACGATATACCCATCTGCTCTGCCATCTTGCCTGCTTCGCTCGAAGGCTTTACAAGTGCGGTGAATACAGCTGCGAGCTGCGTTGACACCTCGGCGGTATTGCCACTCACTCCGGTAAGCGTAGAGAATGTCGCCATGAGTTCGTCTATGCTGACACCCAGCGTTGCAGCATTGCCAGTCACTCTCGGAAGAGCCTGTGCCAGCTGCTCAAAAGAGGTTACGCCATTTTTGGCGGTAAGCTGTATCTTATCCTGTATATCTCCCGCTGCATCCCATGAAAGACCGTAGTTCTTTATGACAGTAGAGGTCACTTTAACTGTCTCGCCAAGGTCTGCGATACCTCCTACAGAGGCTCTGGCCGATTTCTGAAGAAATGTTATCCAGTTGTCTTCAGGCACACTGTTGCTTATTACTTGATATAGTCCATTTGCAAGTTCTTCGCGTGCCACCGGCACTGCCTTGGCAAGTCCGGCTACTTGATCCTTGAGTTTTGCAAAATCTTCACCATTCTTACCCGCCATTGTATTCGCAGCGTTCATGGCGGCACCAAAACTGCGACTTTCTTCTGTGAGGTCGTTAAAGGTAGAAGATACGTTCCTTAAAACTTCAAAACCCTGGTTGAAGGATATAAGAGCGTCTCTCATATCAGAAGCGGCTGATCTTATGCGGGAGATACTTTTCTGCATCTCGTTCAAATCCGACGTTGCAGTAACGACCTGTTCCTTCCCGTCTACGGTGAGTTTTATGTTAAATTTTATCTCCTTTGCCATAAATGCTTATAAATAAAGGATGTATGTTAATATAAATTTAGTATCTTTGCCATTGTAACATAAAATCATTATGAATATGAAAAACAACGAAGAAAGCTCAGATAGAGAAAAGCGATGGCAGCGTTGGTCTGCAGTGACGTTCTTTTCCTTGATTGCCTGGGTAATATCGGCGATTATCCTTGTTGCCACTGATTACGATTCGTCGGCGGCTCTCGGCGCGTTCTTGGTTACTTGCATAGTCTTCTGGGTTGGTTTTACCGCTCTCTTGCTCCTTTCCGCAAAAGAGCCTTGGATCTAACTTTTCTTTGCCTTGTTCGCAAGTGCTTCAAATCTTCGCTTCGCCTCTTCTTTCGATACAGCCGGTGCTTTCCGCATCGGCTTTTTCTTTTCCCACGGGAGCGGTAGCACTTTCTGCGGTGTCAGATTGCCCTTTGCGTGCGGCTGCAGGGCTATTGTCGCCATCATGCGCATACACTCCCATCTGTCCCGAAGCTGTGCCTCCTGCTGCTCGTTCCACGCTCTGTAGATATGGTCGAACTCCTCGGGCGTGAAGCCGCAAAAATCAGAATAGGGGATGCCGATGTTGCCAACGGCTATCCCCAGCAGCTCAAGTATTTCTAACTTTTTTTTTCAGCCGAAGCCTCAATGCCTGCAGCGTCTCCGTTGATAGCCTCCGTCCATGCGGCGACATCGTCAAGCGTCACGCTGTCGGCAAAGTCCATGAGCGAAAGACCGAACTCCATGCCGTCATGCTTGCACGCCGACGCTATACAGCAAAACAGGTATGTACACATGTCCGTCACGTCGTTCGAGATGTCGGACACCTCCTTTCCCGTTTCCATTTTGAAGCGGAGCATAGCCCCCATAGTCTGTCTACAGGGGTATGCCTTGCCGTTGATGGTAATTTCTACTTTTTTCATGTCTCTGCGCTTTATTTTGGAACTACAGTCGAGCCTGCCTTGCCCGGGTAAACCTCAGGCTCGCCGTCGTTCTCCAACGAAAGGCTGTAGGTCGCGTCGTCAGTCGCCGGCGAGGTCTCCTCGATCGAGGCGATAACAAAGTTGCCCTTGACGTAAGGCTTTGTATCTTCACCGCGTTTGAAGGCCTCGACCTCCACGCTCTGGCCCTTACCCCATGCAGGCGCAAGCTGTTCGTAGCCGTTCTCGGTCTCGTTGTAGAAACGGAAGCCCTCCGCACTGATGGAGATTGAGAGTCCAGTGACGCCCTTGCCCTTCCACAGGCCGCTGCCCTTGGCGGCGGTCGCTACAGGCTTCACTGCGCGGTCTTTTGTCTCCGAGTTGAACGTGAGAGTGTGTGTAGAGCAGTGGCCCACGGCCTTGCCGTCTACTTTCAGCAGAATGTCACTGCCGTTGATATAATTACCTGTTTCTGGCATAACTATAAGTTTTTAATGGTTAAATCTTCACTTGGAATACAAGCTGCTGCACGTAGGCATCATCTTCATAACCTTCCTCGCTATCGACAAGAATGCAACTGCGCATACGGATGCCGTCGAGTTCGCCTTGTCTGTAATCGAGCGCTGCACGTGCAGCCTCTGCAAGTTCTACGCCTTCGGCATACTGCGCCGTGTAGCACACCACCTCCATCGTGACGGTGTCTGCACCCGGCATGCCCGATTTCGTTGGGTTATGTGCCAGCGCTGCACGTCTGTACAGAATGTAAGGAAGCTGCGCCGTATCCGTCGCTACGGGGAACACCTTGTTTGTCTTCGCCTTCACTTCCTCGTCAGAGAGGAGCATATTGCGTATGATGGCGCCTGCGCTGAGAGATGTCTTCTTTGCCATTGCTTGTCTTTTTAGATGAGTCCTTGTTTTCTCGCCGCCCTTTCGATGTTGTCCTGGAGGTTGTTGAAGAGGTTCGTCTCTACGCTGTCAGCGGTCTGCTGTTCTGTCTTGGCGAGGAAAGCGTAACGCTTCATCTTGCCGCGATTCGCACCGCCTCGTACGTATTGCCGTATCTTCTTGCCCGTAAAACGGCTCTTGCCGAAGAACGAAGAAATTCTTCTTCCGGCCTTGCGATACCTGGTTCCGTCCTCGGCCCACATCAGCACTGGTTTTTCCTTGCTCTGCCGGTTCAGGTGTATGCCCTTGCGCTTGCCGTGCGGCTTCACGCTCACCATGAAGCCCAGGCCGTAGCGGTCGGGATAGGTTCGCACGTAGATGCCGCTTGACAGACTGCGCTTGGTGCCCTTGCCTATGCCGCTGCTGCCGAGGTTGGCTACGGCGGCTTTCTTCAGTCGGTTGCCTTCGCGGCGCATGGCGCCCTTCATGGCCTTTCGCTGTGTCTTCACGTCGAGCGCCTTGTAGACGTCGAGGAACGGCCTTTTGATGTCGCTGACGGTTTGATTCATAGGACTTGCTATTCGTTCACTCGTTCGCAGATCAATGTCTTCATGCCTCGGTCGAGGTTCGGTATGATCGCCACCACGGTATACAGATAACCGCCGAGCTGCTGCACTCGCCAGTTCTCTTCTACCTGGTGCGCGTCACGGATGTTGTACTCAGCCCGATAGTCGGGGAAGTGTTCTCCGACCTCCTCGCTGCGGTTGCCGCTCTGCTTCACCCGCTGTGCTCTCACCGTTCTCTGCAGCTCGTAGGCGTTGGCCTCTTCGCCGTAAGCGTTGGCGGTCGCAACGGGCTTGAGCAGCTTTATTCTGTACTTCATGTCTCCTGCTCTCATACCAGTTTTCGATAAGGCTTAATCAATGACTGCAACGAATCGGGCACGGCGTGCATCTGGACGCTGCTCACGCTCTCTCGCTGGTTGTACCAATGAGCACCGAGCATCATCGCCGCATGCCTGATGGGCGTCGGTAGATTGCCGTCACCCATTTCCAGAAGTTCTTCGAGCGGTCTGTTGGTCGCCGTTATGACGGCCATCTCCGCCGTGTCGAGTATATGAGCAAGATACTCGTCATCGTCGGCGAAGTCGTCAGCTCTCACGTGTTTCTTGAATAGTGCCAAATCCGTTATAGCCATGATTGATGTTTTTATTAGATATACGAACGTTCAAAATTACACAGCCTTAGCAACCTTGCCGAGTGCGAAGGCCTCCGGGCGTACGGTAATAGTAGCGTAGTCTGCGTTGAGAACGAAGTCCACTGCGTCCTTGCGCGCCTTGCTGTACGGGTCAACGATAAAGCGAATGTCGCCGAAGAGACCCATCGGCTGGTATCTCCAGTCGCCGAGACCGATGAACTCCGTACCGTCGGTGTCGCGGATCTCGTTAGAGGTGTATACCGGGAGGCCGCAGAGCACGCCGTTCTGAATCATCGGAACGTAGATACCCTTCTCGTTGACAGGCGTACCTTCGAGGATGGCTGCCATGCTCTTTGTCATTACCCAGCAAGCGTTAGAGCCTTCGATGCCGGTCTCGAACATCTTCGCCTTCATGCCGTTGAGTTCCTTGAAGGTAGGCACAGCAGACAGCGTAGTAGCCTTGGCCTTCAGGGCTACGAACGGACCTGTGAGCTTTGTCGAGGCGTTCAACTTGTTGGTGCTGCAGATAATCTTGTTGAGGAGGCGACGGAGGGCGAGTGGCATGATTTCACGCACAATCATCTCCAGAATGCCCTGCGACTGGTTGAGCGACTGGTTGGTTACCGGGATGGCGATACCGACACGCTCAGGTGTTGCTCTCAGCTTGCTCAGTTTAATCTTCTTGTCGGTGAGTTCTACACCCTCACCGGCAAGCTCAGCGTCTACGTTCTCGTAGAGCGGCCATACATAATCGCCTGCGAGCCCCGTAGGCATAGGCAGACCTACCTTGTCGAGGATAAAGCCTTCCTGCAGCGGACGCATAATCTCCTGTACGTTGAGAGGTACGATGCCGCCGTTGTTCACGTCAGACACCATCATCATGTCTCGCACAAGAAGAATCTCCGTGCGTTGGCCCTGTGCGCTGTTCTCGCGGATCATGCGTGTAGCTTCCTCGATGGCGTTAGGATTCTCGCGGAGGTGCTCGGCTGCTGCTGCCTGCATCTTCATCTGCAGAATCTGGTTCTCACGGGTAAGCGCCTCGAACTCGGCGTTCTCCGCCTCGTTGCGCTCACGATTCTCCTTCTCGCAAGCGTCCGCAATCTCTGTGATGCGGTCGCAGTTCGCCTGATACTTGTTTACAAGCTCGCGAACGATAATGTTGTTCTTTGGTTTCGTCATATAACTACTGATTTATGATTAGAAAATTCGTTTTTGTGCTGCCTGGCGCATTTCGCGCAGCTGCTTGTCTGCCTCCTCGTTATTCTTTTTCGCTGGAGCTTGGCGCAGATCGTCGCGCAGCTTGTCGGTAAGCTCTCGCGCCTCTACGCTTGTGTCAGGGTAGTACGGGTTGGCGGCAAGCGTGAAGTCGTAGATGCCGAGAATGCTCTTTACGGTGTATGTGATGTTTACCGTGCCGTTCGGCGCCGTCTCGCTGGTACGCTCCACGAAGTCGCGGTTGTAGTAGCGGGTCGAGAAGGCGAAGCTGCAACCCTTGATGTCGCCGCGGCGCACAAGTTCGAGCGCCTTGTCGCCGTCTACGGTGTTCGGTGCATCAAACTCGAAGGCCACGCCCTTGTCGTCAATAGAGTAGGTGAGCGTTCCTTTTCCCTTGTCGCTTCTCGCAAGAAGCAGGTGGTTGTCATGGAACATCGTCATCTTGATGTCCTGGTTGTCAAGAAACTCTTGACTGACAGCGCCCGGGGCTATCATCTCCCGGGCTTCGCTGTCATCGTCGCTCCACAGAGGCTCTGACGGAGTATTGAAAAGTATTGCGTACCCCGTGATGGTGCGGCTCGGGGCTTCGCCCTCTGCCGCCTCCCTCACATGCAACATATTCGGGGTACTTAAACAACGCTTAATGATCTTGTTGGTATCTTCTGTCTTTTTCATATCGTATGGGGGTTTGTTACTGGATATTATTGCCGAAGGAGCCCTCGTTGATGTCCTTCAGGTTCGCCGATACGAGCACCTTGTCTCCGCCTGCCACCGGCGGCTTGTTCTCTTCCTTACGCCAGTCGTTCACTGTGTAGATGCCTGCTGCGATGGTGTTCGCCTGATACTTCACCCTGCTGTCGAGGTCGCAGGCGTACAGACCTCTGCGGTCGAACTGGAACTTTCGCTTGCAGCACAGCGACGGAGCGACGAGCTTTCGCAGCATCTCGTTCTCTATGTTGCGCAGCAGAGGGTTGAGCGTGTTGGAGAGGAACGCGACGTTCGCCATCTCGGCACTCTTGTAGTTGTTGCTGGTGTCGTCGAACACGAAAGACGGGTGCACGCCGAAGAAGCGGCAAATGTCTCGTATCGTAAACTTGCGGCTCTCTAAAAACTGCATATCCGTAGACGAGAGTGAAATCTGTTTGAAGTCCACCTGTCCCGGGAGACTCACGATGCGCTCGCCGCTCTGGAACTTGCCGTCAATGCTCTCGGCTGTACTCTCCAGCTGTGCGTCCTGGTACTCGCCGAAGCCTGTCACCGACTTGTCGTTTGTCACGAGACCTCTCACGTTGCCGCCGTTGGCGAAGCGTTTCAGCGTCTCACGGTCGCCCGTAAGCGCTATGTCGAGAGTCTGACGTGCGTATTGCAGCACGCTGATGCCAGTCTTTCCGTCTGCGCTGTGTCCTTTGATGTGTATGATGTCCTGCTCTCTGTAGCAGCCGTACACACCATTAATCATGTCGGTGACGTTGTATGTGTCGCGCAGGACATCGTGCGACACCGTGCCGCGTCCGCAGAGTACGAGTCGGTCTATCTCCAGCGTCGCCGTGTTGTATACTGGCACGATGTAGGCGTTGCCATCAAGCAGCACGTGCTCTACGGTCTCCTTCCAGAAGTCGAACGCTGATTTTGTGAAGTCGGGCTGTACGTCAAGCAGGTAGTGGAGGCGGCTTGTCTTGTCCTCTACAAAGATGCCGTCCTTCAGTCTCATGTATAGAAGCGGAAGGTTGGCGACGCTCTCGCTGAGCAGCTTCACGCATCGGTACACCGTTGCAACGGACATGGCTGTAGCTCCCGATCCGTAGCCGAAGAAGCCTGTGTAGTCTCCGGCGATGGTCGTTTTGCTTCCGGATTCTTCCTTCTTGCCCGATTCTCCTCTAAAAAAATTCGTTATGTTTTGCCAAAATCCCATGTATGTGTGCCTTTTTATCCTCAAAGATACAGCTACTATAGTAGCTTTTAAAATGGCAAATGGCGCATTTGGGTGCATTTTGGTACATTGTGGCGCAATTATTAGTTTGTTAAGTTTTGTTTACAATCGTAAACATATAGAAAGTAGCATAGAATTTCAGTTCTTTCCAATATTTAAAGAACTGGAAAGCTTTATAGCGAGTGCCTATGATACAAAAAGCCCTCGATGCGTCACGCACCGAGGACTCCAATAAGCTCTTTAATATAATGAATGCTGCGAATTAGAAACTTGCAGCGGTCATGGTGCCGCATGGTCGGGCGGCGGTGTTGAATTTATTAAACAGTGACCATTTCAATATCCTTGGCAAGTCGGCGCAGACCCGACTTTATTTTCTCCACCTGCTGAGGGCGCGGCTTCGATATGCCGCTCGCATAGTGTGAAAGCTGCTTCTGGTTGATGCCCGTTATCGACTGAAGGGCGGAAAACGAGAATATGCCACGATAGTAGTCGAGCAACGTAGCTACATCAAAATCGTAGACGAGCCTATACTCACCGTCAAACACCTCCGGGTATACATCACCGTCTTTACGTCTGCCTTCGAGCCAGAAGTCAACACTCTCCTGGACATACGCCTTAAAGCCCTCAAGGTCGCCATCATAGGCAACGACCCAACCCGGCAGTAAGTCGCAAGCGCAACAGTAGCCGCCATCAGTACGGGCAGCTTTAATCACAACATCGTTCATAATATATTGTTTTATATGTTAATCTTAAAATAGGTGGCAGCCACGACCGCCACCTTTCTTTGTCGAATATCAAAACAAGCTTCATAGATTGCTTGTTTAATAATTCAGTACTGCAAAGGTAGTAATTTTACTACGAATAACCAAACGAAACAATAACTATTTTACTACGAAACATTAAAAAAGCCCCGGAACCGAAGTTCCGAGGCTGGTGTCAAAATAATAAGTTATTACAACTTGTCAGCCGTCATTCTCAGACGGTTTGCTATATCAACAAGCGCACCCTTCAGACGTTCGCGGTCGATGTCGCTGAAGTCGTCGGGCTTGCCGTTGTTACGTCCGCTGAACTTATGATAAAGCCAGCTGCGGGATTTTCCAAAATAGTTCTGTGCGAGATAAGCCCAATTAATGTCCTCGTACACGTCATTGAGTACCTGACGCACTGTTGTCTGCTGATTTACGATTGAGTATTCCATATTTATATCTTTTTTATGCCCTCCCCCGAGAGGGAGGGCTTTTGGTTATTCATTCTCCATAAGCTCGTAGACTAAATCCATAATGTAGAATTCAAGTTCTCGTGCTCCGTTCGGGTAGGCTTTTCTGTAATTTCTGATAGCCTCAATCAGTTCTTTTTCTTTTTCTGTGTACTTCATAACTTTAATTATTTTGACAATGCAAAGGTAATCATCTTTTGAATATTACGCAAGTTTTTTAATATAAAAAATCACCAAAAGGTTATTTTTATTGCAATACAAAACTTTAAGTGGTCCGCATGATTACCGCAACATGGTAACCATGTAACCGCTATGTGGTAGTCATGTAACCAAAGCGGTGTAATGATGTTACCGCTATGCGGTAATGCGTGAGCCGTGAAGATAAAACGCAAAAACCGCCGACGCATCACGCGCCAGCGGCTCCGAAACTAATCAACAAAAATGTAAACAACTGCTTATATACGTTACGACTCTCCTAAAAATGTTATCTGCTCAGTGTTCTGAACACCTTGTTGACGACGTTGCGCTTTTGCGTTTCATCGGGGTGCACATACATATTGAGCGTTGTCGCTATGTCGGCGTGTCCTAACAGCACACTTACTGTCTTGTAGTCGCACTTGCTCTCGATGCAGCGGGTCGCGAACGTGTGACGCAGGTCATGGTATCTGATATGCGGCATACCGAGTCTCTCCATGAGCCTGTAGAAAAAGTTGCGGTAAGTCCGTGGTTCCGTAGGCTTCTCGGCGTTGGTTAGAACATAGAAGTTCTCGTTGACGACCTTCTTTAAGGGTTTCACCATAGACATCAACTCTTTGCATATAGGGACGTCACGGCGTGCGTTTGTGGTTTTAGGTTCGCTTGAAATAATCTTGGTGAAGTTCTTCTCGCCATTCAGTACATATATACGCTCCACTGTGCGCCGTACACTTAAAACGCCGCGGTCGCAGTCAATATCCTCCCATTTCAGACCGCAAACTTCGCCGATACGCAATCCTGCCGTAAGACTAATGTATATGCCGAGGCTGTAGAACGTAAAGTGTTCTTTTATGTAATCAAGAATCTTCTTGTGTTCTGACACCGTCAATATGCTAATCTCGATCTTTCCTTTAGTGGAGGTAGGAAATACAGCCTTCCAATCGTGATATAGCATCCATCCTTTACTGGAGGCGAATTTCATAATCATTTTCAACACCACCAGACGATCTTTTATTGTATGCTTTGACAATCCTGCCGTTACGCTATCTAATATATATTCTTGAACTATATCCTCGGTCAAATCATCACATTCGCCAAACGCTGGCAGTATGCTGTTTTTTATTGACAGCGTATATGAAGCCATCGTGGACTCCTTCACATAAGGTCGTTTGTATTCCATCCATATAGGTATTATATCTTTTACGAGCATCTTTCTTGAATCTTTAGTGTTCCACAATATGTTCTCCAGGTTTCGCCAGTACGACGTCGCTGAATGCGAGGGTGTCGTCATGCTGATTCAGAAGTATGTACCGAGCCTTGACGCTGCGCTCAAGCACGTCACCATGGTAAACGTAGCCCATAATGCCGCGGATGCTCAGGTTGAGCAACAGCAGCGGAACGGAGCGGTCGGAAAGCTCCCACACCGTTATCATGTGCCGTGAGGGGAAGTGTTCCCACGGCGCAACACGCCGACACTGCTCCCACCATGCGCTTATTATCAGTCCTCCGGTACCCGCCGTCGGCTCGTGTATGGTTCCTATTGTTGGCACGGCTATCTTGGCCACAAGCTCCGACACTTCCCATGGCGTGAAGTCCTGTTTCTGTTTTTTGCGCTGTGCAAACTCCTCTTCATACAGCTGGCGAAACCAGTCGTAGCTCATGTCATGGCGGTTGACATCGAGCAGCTCTGCGTAGATAGCGTCCCTGCGGGCCTTGTCGCCCATAATAACATCCATGGCGACTTGAGGCAAGTCCATGATGTCTTCAATGCCGAATATTCGGCAACATTCTTCTTTTGTCATAATTACGTTGTTTATTGTTGCATGTTTTCGTTGTTTTATCTTTCGTAAGTGTACATCAGCCCGAGCGTCATCAGCATGGTTATGGTACCGTCTATCTTGCGGTACTGCGACAGCTTCAGCGGCTTCTTGTTCTCCAGGTTGTCGGTGTCGAGCACGCAGTTGGAGAGGCAGAAGGTGTTTATGGGGTTGTCGTTGAACACTATCTTCGGCGGATCATTCCACGCCAGCATCTCGAACGACTCCACAGGGAGGTTGAAACTGCCGTATGTCTGACTGTATGGAGTGAGCACGTTACGGGCTCCTACCGACGAGAGGATGCTCGTCAAGTCCTGCGCCTTGTACTTGTCGTAGCCGATACGTATGATGTTAACCTTTTGGGATCGGCGCAGAATGTCTTCCGCTATCTGCGCCACGTCTATCTTCTGTCCCTTGCAGAACTGAAGGTATCCTTTGGCGTGCCATGAGCGGTAGAGCTGCTCGTTGGGGTGTCCTTTCAGTGCTCCTTCCGGGAAGTAGTAGTCGGTATGGCAGTAGAACATCTTTGACTCCGTTGAATAGATCGTATAAGACACGGCACTGAAATCATCATGTATCGAGAGGTCGAACGCTACGGCGCAGTCGGGATGTCCTGCAACGTTGTCGATGTCAAACTTGCCGAGCAGGTCGTTCGCCTTCTCGTAGGTGAACCACGTCTTCTCGTCGCTCACGCAGAAGATGTTCAGCAGCTTTGTGCGGAAGGCAAGCATGTTCTCCGCTGACAGCTGTGCGTTCTCGTACTCCCGTTCGTAGTAGTCGGGCTGCACCGTTATGCCGAGATGAGGCTGCACCTTCGCCCATGTCGCAGGGTCGCCCTCGTCGTCGTCGACATCCGGCATGAAGATGGATGCAAACATAGTATCGTTCGACTTCTCTCCTCGCAGCACCGCCATCACACCATCGAGCTCTCCCTTGAACGGCCCATCCACCACCTCGCTCGCTGTAGTGATCACTATCACGAGCGGTTCTCGACGAGGGCCCATTGAGGTTGTAAGCACGTTCTTCAGGTCAGCGCCGTTCTTGCCTGCCGTGTTGCGTGCCTGCGCATACTCGTCCATGATGACGAGCGAGGCGTACAGGCCGTCTTTCGTCTTGGCGTTGGCGGTGAGACACTGGATAAGGCTGTCGCGCCCATGATCCAAGAATGTTATCTTCTCGCGGTTCACCCGGAAGTGGCGTCCGCCTGCATCGAGATCAAACATTATGGCTCGTATCTCGTCGAAGCATATCTTCGCCTGGTCGTAACTGTTGGCTCCTACGTAAGCCTGTGCGTTGTTGTCGCCGAAGAGCATGTCGTATACGGCGAGGGCTGCGCTGGAGGTTGTCTTCGAGAACTTGCGTGGCACGAAGAGATAGACGGAGCGTATCAGTCGCCGTCCGTCTGACTTTACGAAGCCGAAGATGTTGGCGAACTGAAAGGCCTGCACCGGCGTCAGCTTGTAGCGTGTGCGTCCGTTGATGCCGCTGAAGCGCAGAGCCTGGTAGAAGCGAAAGAAGTGCTTTACACGCTTCGGGCTCCATTCGTAGCGGTCGAGCATACGGAAGAAGCGTTTCACTGCCAGCAGCTCGTAGAGGTTGTGCCGTTCCGGGTTGTCTATCACGCCGTACACGTAGTCGCCGATGCGCCGGTCTGTCTCGACAAGCGCACAGCGATAGCGGATAGGGTAGGCATCCCTGTCTCTCTGCAGCCATGCCGCCGTGTCTGCTTTCAGGCTCCGTAGTTTTACTTTCTCCTCTTCCGTCATTCGTCGCCCTCCTTCATAGCCTTCATGAACTCGTCGAGCGTGTCGTCTTCAGTCCTGCGTTCCTTGCCGTCGTTGTTCATGCCCAGAGCACGGAGGGCACGCTGCGCCAGGCTCGCCACGTCGAGATACAGCTTCTCTTTCGGGTTTACCGTGTGTCGTTCGTTGCCCTCTCGGCTGTACTCTACGTTCACGGAGCTGTAGCCATCCCGGAGCATTTCTTCATTGAGCACTTCCGCTCTGACAAGCAGCTGCGCCGTCAGCTCTACCTGGTATGTCAGTTCGGCGGTGTACTTACCCTGACTCTTCAGCAGCTTTATGATGTAGTCCTTCTTGTTCTTCACCCTGCGCTCTATGCGTCGGCGCTCCTTTGCGTCGGCGGGATTAGGTAGGATAGGCTCCACCGATGGCGCAAAGTCTTTCTGCGCCTTGTCGCTGTAGCCTCGTTTCTTGCCCTTGGTCTTCAGGTAGAATATTATCGCCGTGGTGTCGTTGGCGTTGATGAGCTGCATCAGTTTGCTCTCCACGAAGTCCGTCTGCGTCTCGGCTATCTCGTCCACCTTCTCCTTGAATCCGGGGTCGCTGTTGTACCATCGGTAGTAGGTGCTGCGGCTTATGCTGACAGCCTCGCAGGCGACGGCTATAATGCCGTATCCTTGCATCAGGGCTTCCAAGAACTTTTGCTTTTTGTCTTCCATGCGTTTTTTATAGTGTGCCAAATGTCCTGTTTTAGGTCTTCAGCCCCCACGGCTCGAAATTTTTCTTGCGCGTGGAAAAAGGGCCGGGCGAGGTTTAGAAGGGGTGCACCCCCTTTTAAAAAACACCCCCCGGGGCTACTGTCCTATGAATCTGTCCTTGAAGCGGAGAAGGTGGGCCTCCGCTCTTTCCTTCGCCTGCTTCTTTCCGCATCTTCCCATCTCCGTGTGCGTCTTCACGTGACACTCATGGCAGAGTGCCCGCAGGTTGTGAGGGTCGAACATCAGCTGCTCCTTCTCCCTCAACGTGAGACCTTCTTCCACCGGGCGTATGTGATGCACCTCGGTAGCCGGAGCGAGCCTGCCTTCTTCCCTGCACCTCTCGCACAGCGGAAAGGCTGTCAGCTTTGCGCGTCTCAGCCTTACCCATTGTGCGGTGTGTATGAGTCTTCTGTAGTCCTTGTCCTTTGCCATTCTTTGGTAGGTTTAAAGATGATCGTCACGAGTAGAGACTGCGCCAGCACCTCAGTATCTGCCTTCCAGTGGTCACCGGCCTGCCGTTGGCTTGCCTTCTGCGGAAGGTTATCAGTCCTTTGGCTGCGTAGCGCTTGATAGTATGACGGTCCACATGCAGGGCTGCAGCTGCTTTGCTTACGGTGTAGAGGCCGTCAAGCTCTACATCTGGGCGAGTCGTTATCATATCCTTGTGTGTTTATACTTTAACCGGAAGCCCGGCATACACCCATGCCAGCAGGCATGCGTCTCTCTGGTCCTGGTTCATTCTTGGCAGGCGGTTCGTCACGCCTACCGACTTCTGAAGCTCAGCCTGCGTTATCTTTCCGTCCTTGCCTTTCCATACCTTGCGCATAGGCTTCGCTACCGTGCACGGTATGTCGAGATGGCTGCACATTTCCTCGATGAGGATGCCCGTCTGGTGGTTCATTCCCGTGCGTCTTCCGAGCTCGGCGGCTTTCTGCATCGTCATATAGCCGCCTCCGAGATGCCAGTTAGATCTGACAAGCCAGCCTCCCTCCAGCACCACGAGCACTTTGCCGGGGTTCATGTCTCGCGTCATGGTGAGATAGTCGATGAGGTTAGGAAAGGAGAACTTCATGGGCGTCACGCTTCTGCTTGTGCGGTAGACCACGCCTACGCCGCTCTCGTCTACGTCGGGGTCGATGCCGATAATTATATCCGGCTTGAACTGGTGGGGTATCTGTATCGCTTCTAACATGCTGCCTCCTTCTCCTCTTCGGTTCTCGTGTCGCGGTCCGGGGTCATATCGAGGGCATAGCTTGCCGCACGGTTATACATCTCGTGGTTGTCAAACTTGTTCTGCAGCACCTTCACTGCCAACTCCCACTCCTTGTTACCGTTGAGACAAACCACGGGGTCGCCTGCCTGCTTGAACAGCTCTGCACATGCCGTCTCCCATGTCTGGCGCACGGCGTTGAAGTCGCTGCGTCCGAAGGTTGCACGTATCGGCGTACCGCATTGCTCACGGAACTGATCCATTGCCTGGTCGTGCATATAGCAGCAGATCTCTATCACCGTCATAGCCGTGAGCATGTGAGCCTTCAGCCGATGATCGTCGACGTTCAGCCTCAACAGTTCTGCGTCTACCGAGAAGAAGAGCTTCTGTATGTGCGGCCTCATCTCGTCGTACACGGCGTCCGTGGTGTCGAGCCACAGGCCGTAGGTCTCGCCTGCCTGGTGCTTAACATGTACGTTCCAGCGGTCGTATGCCGACAGAGCTTGCTTCATTCCCTTCTTCACTCCGTGACGCCAGTATTTCGTCTTGCTTAGCACCTCGTAGGCATCTACCATTGCTGACTGTGCGCAGTTGTATGCTGCTCCGCATATCACGAAGAAGAGCACCGAGCAGCGCGATATTCTTCTCTGCATCTCTTCCACCTGCTTTTCCGAGGCGAGCATCACACGATGGCCGACGGATCCTTGTATCAGCGTGTTCATAGGCTTCCGGCTTTAAGCCCCAGCTCCTTGGCGGTCTGGAGAAAGGTTATCAACTTGTCTTCCGACACTCTCGATGTTGTGTTGCGGCACACCGTCTCGCTGCCTATCACGTTGAAGTAGACGCGGTCGTTGCCTGTGTCGAGGTGGTATGTTTTCTGTTCCATGTCGTTTTTACTTGGTTTGTTGTTCTCTTGCTGTGTCCTGGCACGGAGGGCGCAGGGCGTGTTCTACGTATCTGCCGAGCTTTGTGCACCATGCTCCGTTGATGCAGCGTCTTGTGTGCTGGCAGGTCTTGCACTCGTCGTTCATGCCTGGTGCAGTAGCGGTTCCCATACGATGCCGAGTCTTTTGAGCGTGCCGTTACGCTCGTAGTTTTCGAGGGCTTTGCGGGCACTGCTTTGCGGGTCGCGGTTCACGAGTCGCACCATGCCCTCGATGCGCTCCTTCAGTTCCCGTTTCTTGTCGCCGCTGTCCTGCTGAGCCTCAGCGATGGCTTCCGTCATATCGCAGCCTGCGGACGCTGGCTTGTCGCAGCTCTGCTTTGTGCGCCGCAGGGCGTTGTCGTAGTTGCCTTCGAGCGTCTTCACGAAGTTCTCCTGCGTCATCAGCCAGTCGAAGGTTGCCACCCAGCTTCTCGGGTTCTCTCCGTTGGCATAGCTGCTTGCTATTATCTTGTCAACGGCGAGCCTCAACACGGCTATGTCGTTGTCGTATTCGGCGAGCCTTGCCCTTACGAGGGCCTTGCGGGCGTCTGTCAGCAGCGTCACACGGCGCACCAGGCTGCCTGTCTTCTCAGCCTGCTCGTTCCAGTAGGTTTTCAGCGCCACGCACTCGGCGTCAATCTCCACCCGTCTTCTCTGTGCCTCCGCTTCCTCACTTCCGCCAGAACTCTCTCCCGTGGGGGTGGGGGTGGGCGAGAGGGCCGAAAAAGAAACGGCCGCTTGCGGACTTTCTTTTTCTTTTTCTTTCCCCCCTCTTTCTATAGAGGGGTTTGTTTTGTTTAGTTTTGTTTTGTTTAGTTTTGTTTTTATAGGTGAACGTTCGTGCACGTTCGTACTTTGCGGTGCACGTTCGTTCACGTTCGTACTTTGCGGCACACGTTCGTGCACGTTTGTGCACGTTTGTACTTTTTCTTCACGTTCGTGTTCCGCTGCGTTGTCTGCATCGTGTTCGTGTACGTTCGTGTACGTTTGTGCTTCTCGCTTCTTCTGCTCACGTTTCAGGGCTGTCTGCCTGTTGCGCTCGCACTTCGCTTCGTACTTGCCCTGTGCACGGTCTATGGCGTCGCGTATGAAGGCGAAAGCCATCTGCACCATCGGGTCAGCCTCAGCACTTATCTGCGCACCGTCTATCGCATAGGCGTAGAGAGCGTCGAGAAGGTCGCCCTTCTGCTCCTGCGTCATCGTATTGATTGCAGGGTATTGGGCGGTATATAGCATGAATCCTTCCATATCGTTGATGTTTTATTCGTAGAACAGAGTTTCAGAAAACAACCATGCCGTCCGTCTCCCGACGTGGGGCATGGTGCGTCCGGCACAAAAGTAAAATGAAAAACACTCAAAACCTAACGAAAACCCGAGTGCCGGACTGCCTGAATTTTTTGGATTCTATTCTATTCAATTAATAACTTATTCCCGATTTAATAGGCGAAAGACTTCGCTCTCACTCTGGCTGGTGTAGCGGCGGCGTAACATGCCGGCACCGAGTTGTACAGCATCCAGTCGTCGAGGTCTTTGCGCTTGAAGTAGAGGAGCTTGCCGCCCTTGCTGCGGAAGTGGTTTATCTTGCGTGCCCTTACGAGCTCGTAGAGAAAGCCTATCTTTATGCCCATGTACTCGCTTGCCTCTGCCGTGTTATATACCGCTTTCGTGGCGAGGATGGTCGCCGTGCGTATTCTTTCGAGCTGCTCTATTATGTTGGCGCTCTCGTTGTTCTCCAGGTTCTCCATATCTATTCCTCCTCTAAGTCTGTGAGTTCTGATATACTTCCCTCGTCTTTCCACTTCATATAGTAGTGGCAGAAAGCGAAAAGCGATGCGAACGCCACGCCCTTGCTGATGAAGAGCTTGAGTGTGAATACGCTGAACGATACATCCGTGCTTGGCATGACGACAAGACCGCCGATCATCACGGAAGCGAGTGCGAAGAGCACCCAGTATCTGTAGTTGCTTATTATTTGTTTCATATTGCGTTGTTTGTTTGGTTCGTTAATCTTCAGCATGGTCGGGACTTGGCGTCATTTCGTCGGCGGCGATCATGGCGAGGAGGTACTCCTTCTCGTCTGCGCAGAGCTTGTAGTCGTGCATTATGGATAGTTTTGCCGTTTTTCTTACCCCTGCGAGACTTATTGCTACCTCCTTTAGTTTGTAGTCGTTGTAGACGTTAGCTTTGTCGAGCAGCACCGGGATGCAGGCGTTTTTCGTTTCGCTCTGTTCTTTCGCCCACTTCTCGTAGTCATCCACCCACTTCTCGTAGTCTCTAACCTTCTTTACGAGCTGTGCGAAGATGTACATGTAGTTTCCTCGCTTCCAGTGTTCGCAGAACTCCTTCTTGTCGATGGCGTCTACGGTGTTGTATATCTGCTCTATCTCGTAGTATTCCTCAGGTGCTATCTGCATCCCCGTGAGTTCTTCAAATTCTTTCTGTTGCATGGTTGTATGTTTTTAGTCGTTTTTTAGTCGTTTTATTCTGTTTCTTCCTATTCGTCGGCTGCTTCCACCTTTAGTCCGAGGCGTCTTGCCGTTGCTTCGCGCTTCATGGAGCGCCGTGTCTGCTCGTCGTAGCATATAGTGTTCACTTCGCCCTCTATCGCAAAATAGTTGCAGTCCTTTATCATCATGTACTTGTGTATCGA
>JABLTL010160333.1_pt1 | contig 27810 bp, 19 predicted proteins | sample 7160151 | NCBI WGS metagenome assembly JABLTL01 (sample SAMN14651223, study PRJNA627086) | human gut metagenome | isolation source: feces | host: Homo sapiens
GAATTTCCCCATGTTGGAGTCAGCACAGGCTGGGACCTTGTAGTTTTATTCCGGTCGGTGACAGCCGCCATGATGCATTAAATAGAAAATTACTTCTTCGCTGTCTGTCTCTCCACCCAAAGCTTATCAGCCATCTTCGTCCAGGCCTCAGCGTAAGGCTTACATTTATCGCAAAGATGCTGTACATCTTCCGGTGACTGTGGATCGGTAGAGTGAGCACCGGTCTCTTTTACCATCTTTGGTAAGCATTCCGGATTCTCAAGCATTGGACATGGGCGCAGCATGTTGTCATTGAATGGCTGTCCTTTTCGGTATGCCTGGAAGATTGGACTCTTTAATGCATCCAGAAGACTGACTTCATGGATATTGGCATTCGAATAATGGATGAATACACAAGGATCCACATCTCCGGCTGCATTGATGTGCAGGTAGTAACGTCCGCCTGCGATACATCCGCCGATGTATTCCGCATCATTCTGGAAGTCCAGACTGAAGATTGGTTTGGAGCTTCTGAAAGCACGGATACGTTCGTATACAGCTTTTCTCTGCTCTGGATTTGGCATAAGTTCCGGAGCGGCGTCATTTCCAACTGGCATATAGTGGAAGAACCAGATGAATAAAGCACCGGCTTCGATGATCATATCGTAGAATTCTTCACTTGTGATATCTTTGTAGTTCATACTTGTATAACAGGTTGAGATACCAAATGGAAGGTTGTGTTCTTTTAATAACTGCATAGCATGTTTTACTTTATCAAATACACCAGGACCACGGCGTCCGTCATTGGCAGTTTCAAATCCTTCCAGACTGATTGCAGGAACAAAGTTCTTAACTCTTAACATTTCCTGACAGAATTCTTCATCGATCAGTGTACCATTTGTGAAAGATAAGAATTCACAGTCAGGATGACGTTCGCAGATTGTGATGATATCTTTCTTACGTACCATTGGTTCCCCACCGGTATAGATATACATGTATGTACCAAGTTTCTTTCCCTGTGTTACGATGTCATCGATCGTTTCGAGAGAAAGATTCAGTTTATGTCCGTATTCTGCAGCCCAGCATCCGGTACAGTGCAGGTTACAGGCTGAAGTCGGATCTAATAAAATCGCCCAAGGAACATTACAGTCTTCTTTTTCCTCGGTTTCCTTCTGAAGAGCAGAACCCTTCAAAGAAGCGTTAACAATAAAGTTTGTAAAGAAAGTTTTTCGCACACCTGGATCCAGCTCCCATACTTTCTGTGCAAGCTGATACCAATTACCTTTTTCGGCGATACCCTGACGGATCGCATTACGCTGACTTTCATACCAGCCTTCTGGTGCAGCCTTGTCAACGATACTCATAACCTTTGGAATATTAGTTTCAGGATCCTTATCCATGTAGTTAAGTGCTGCCTGAATAGCGGAAGCAAAGGCGGCGTTTTTTACTGTGTCTACAACATTCATAGTGTTACCTCCTCATTTTACTGCATTATATTCTCTTTGCAGTTACCTTATCTTAAAACTTTTGATTTTCAGATTCAAGCAAATGCGACATTAATCGTATATTGTCGTATTTTGGCAATTGCCATGCAAAAAGAATCAGCGTTTATTCAGGCATTGGGCAAATGATAGTTCCTAATTTTTGCAGTTGGAATCTTCATTACCGGAATCTGATAGCGTATGTCCGTTTAAGGAAATATCTGTTGTTGTCTCGTCTCCATAGACCGGGGAAGCTGCGTAATGTTCAAGCTTTTCTACCAGTGCACGGGAGGCTTCATCAATGGAGTAATAAGTGCCGGATTCAAATCTGGCTGCAGCCGGAAAGCAGAAGAGCGGCCATAAGACAAGGCAGTGCGAGTACATGTAGATGTTTCATGAGAAATCCCCCTTTTCATAAAATAAATCTTGTTCTCCGAATTATAATATAGGTCGCTTTTGTGCTTCAAATTGTAAATTGTACTTATAAAAAAACGAACTTTTTTAATTATACTTATAAAAAGGGGTGGAAAAATAAGAAGGTTTTATATATAATAGGGATAGAAACGTTCAAAACCACATAGGAAAAGGAGATGTATTCATGGAAATGTTATCAATCGAGAAGGAACTGCAGGGCAATTCTTACCCGGGACGTGGCATTATTATAGGAAAGAGTGCAGATGGGACCAAAGCTGTAACTGCTTACTTTATTATGGGAAGAAGTGAGAACAGCCGTAACCGTGTGTTTGTAGAAGAAGGGGAAGGCATCCGCACACAGGCATTTGATCCATCCAAACTGACTGATCCAAGCCTGATCATTTATGCACCGGTACGAGTACTTGGCAACAAGACGATCGTAACCAACGGAGATCAGACAGATACCATCTACGAGGGCATGGACAAGCAGCTTACATTTGAACAGTCACTCAGAAGCCGTGAATTCGAACCAGACGGACCGAACTACACACCTAGAATTTCTGGTGTTATGCATATTGAAAATGGAACATTTAACTACGCAATGTCAATCCTAAAGAGCAACAACGGCAATCCGGAAAGCTGCAACCGTTATACATTTGCATATGAGAATCCTGCAGCAGGAGAAGGACATTTCATCCATACATACAAATGTGACGGCAATCCGCTTCCGAGCTTTGAAGGAGAACCAAAACTGATCGCAATTCCGGATGATATGGATGCATTTGCCGACAGCTTATGGAACAGCCTGAATGCGGACAACAAAGTATCATTATTCGTACGCTATATTGATATCGCGACAGGTACATATGAGACAAAGATCATCAATAAGAACCAGTAAGAGGAATCGATAAGGAGAATAGATATGAACGAATTAGAACTGAAATATGGATGTAATCCGAACCAGAAACCTTCCAGAATCTATATGGAAGACGGAAGTGAACTGCCGATCAAGGTTCTGAATGGAAGACCGGGATATATCAATTTCCTGGATGCATTTAACGGATGGCAGCTTGTAAGTGAGTTAAAGAAAGCAACCGGACTTCCGGCAGCTACATCATTCAAACATGTATCTCCTGCAGGTGCCGCAGTCGGACTTCCACTGAGTGATACGCTTGCAAAGATCTACTGGGTAGATGATCTCGGAGAATTATCTCCGCTTGCATCTGCATACGCAAGAGCAAGAGGCGCAGACCGTATGTCTTCTTTCGGAGATTTTATTTCTCTGTCTGATGTATGTGACGTGGATACTGCCAAACTGATCAAACGTGAAGTATCCGATGGTGTGATCGCTCCTGGATATGAACCGGAAGCGCTGGAAATCTTAAAAGCAAAGAAAAAAGGAAACTACAATGTAATCCAGATCGATCCGGATTATGTACCGGCTCCAATCGAACACAAGCAGGTATTCGGTGTTACATTTGAGCAGGGAAGAAATGAATTAAAGATTGACGATGATTTCTTCTCAAATATCGTGACAGAGAACAAAGAACTGACAGAGCAGGCTAAGATTGATCTGGCAATCTCTATGATTACATTAAAATATACACAGTCCAACTCTGTATGTTTCGTAAAAGACGGACAGGCAATCGGTATCGGTGCAGGACAGCAGTCCAGAATCCATTGTACACGTCTTGCAGGAGGCAAAGCAGATAACTGGTGGCTCAGACAGTCACCGCAGGTTATGAATCTTCCATTCGTGGATGGAATCAGACGTGCAGACAGAGACAATGCGATCGATCTCTATATGGGAGACGATTACATGGACGTGCTTGCAGACGATGCATGGCCGGCAATCTTCAAAGAGAAACCGGAAGTATTCACAAGAGAAGCCAAGAGAGAATGGCTGGACAAACTGACCGATGTTGCACTTGGATCAGATGCATTCTTCCCATTTGGGGATAATATCGAGCGTGCGCATAAGAGTGGTGTAAAATACATTGCACAGCCGGGTGGATCCGTACGTGATGACAATGTAATTGCAACATGTAATAAATATGATATGGTGATGTCATTTACCGGAATCCGTTTATTCCATCACTAATCGGGATATAATATAAGAGACACATCCTAAAGTTGATACTATATATGTCGCAGAAAGCGGGAAGGTTACGTAAGAGCGTAGCTTTCTCGTTTTTTAGATACCAAAGTATTCAGGAATAAAAGAGTTACGGGAGTTACTATATATCATATTTATATATCGAGTATATTTGGTTTTTATACAAATAGAGGAAAATGTAGTACGATTTCGGTATCTATATAGCATTTGTTTCTTCAAAAACGATTCTAAATAGGCTAAAATAGGAGAAAAGAAAGAAGGCGATGCAATTGTCAACGATGGAACTGTTGATCGTATCCGTTGGATTATCGATCGATGTATTTGTGGCGGCGGCCTATATGGGAGCCGGATTTTCAAAGATCAGATGGAAGAATCTGGTCCTCTTAAGCGTTCTGTTTGGCGGTATTCAGCTTGGGGTACTGGTACTTGGAAACCTGATCACATTGTTGCCGTTACTGTCTATTACCAGAACGAAGACGGCGGCTGACAGATGGGAAGGTCTGACAGTGCTGATCTTTGCGGCACTTGGCATCTATATGATCCTCAAAGGAATCCGTAAAAAGAAGGTGTTGGAACGCAGAAAAGATGAGATCGAATGGAAGAAAACAACGCTTCTTGCACTGGTAACGAGTGTCGATGCGTTCTTTGTCGGAATGGGACTTGGATTCCTGGATACAGCCATGATCGAAGAGTCATTGGTGTTATTCCCGGTAACGGTTCTGGAAGCGGTAATCGGTATATTTGCAGGATACAGACTGGGACTGAAAGAAAACAGACGTGCATACTGGGTCGGGGGAGCACTCCTTTTACTTGCCAGTTTCGACGTAATTCTCCATTATTATACGTAAAAAATGGAGCAATTTGACGGTAGATTTTGCCGGATAGCTGGGGTATAATAATTTACTACAAGTTATCTGAGAAAAATTAAGGTGATGAGATGGAGCGCAAAAGTGAATTAACAAAAGCACTATTGGGAGAAAAATTTAAAGAACTGGTGGCGAAAAAAGGATTTGAAAAACTGACGATCAAGATGATCACAGATGCAGCAGGGGTGATACGTCCGACGTTCTATAATTATTTTCAGGACAAATACGAAGTGATGGAATGGCTTCTGTGGGAAGACGTATTTAAAGAAGTCTCAGAACTTATGGAGCAGGAACATGTAATGGAGTCTCTGCAGCTTTTGTTCCAGAGATTTGGAGAAGACAAGACTTATTACGAAAAGGTATTTGAAGTAACAGGGCAGAATTCCTTTGAGGAGATGCTGTATGGACAGGTTTTCCATATGGAAGAAATTCTGGTAAAGCATCATCCGTTAAAACACTTAAGTAATATGCCACACGTCGACGAAAAGGTATTTCTGGAATTTCATGCAATATCATTGGTGAATGGACTGAAATATTGGCTTATCTGGGAAAGCAAAAATATTTCGGCGGGAGATGCAATGGAATTTTATCAGTATATGATGTCACATTCAATCCTGGATCTGTTGGACATTGAGAATACGGAGAAAAAATAAAGGGTTTCACTACACAGAGTGGAACCCTTTTCCTATAATCTCGCTGGTATTGGATATCAGTAAGAATGCACCAGTTGTATGAGCTTTTATGAAATTACGAAGCTTGATTGCTTCATTTGGACTAAGTACAGTCAGGATGATATATTTGTCATCGCCTGTGAAGGCACCCTGTGCGAGTACGATTGTTGCACCTCGTTTCAGGTCATTTTTGATAAATTCACAGATTGGTTCCGGCTCGCTGCATACCACGTGGAAATACTTCGAGCGGTTCAGACTTTCAATCAGACTGTCGATCAGTGTTGAACGCATCGTAAGACCGAGCAGTGAATAAAGACCCGTCTTAATATCAAATACGAAGAAACCGGCGATTGTGAATAAGATATCGGAAGCAAGCAAGCCTTTTCCGATGTCAACGCTGGTGTATTTCTTCAATATCATGGCAATAACATCCGTGCCCCCGCTGGATGCTCCGATATTGAACAGAATGGCCGAACCGATGGCAGGAAGTACAATCGCGAAGATCAGTTCCAGCAATGGTTCGTTGGTAAGCGGGTGGCTCATTGGATAGATACGTTCCAGTCCGGACAGCGTGACAGAAAGTAGGATACTACTGTATGCAGTCTGTGCAGCAAATTTTTTCCCGAGAACGAAAAGCCCTATGATCAGAAGGAGCATATTCGCAATGAAGGAAAAATCACTGGCCGAAAGAGGAGTGAACTTGGCAACGAGTACAGCAAAACCGGTGATACCGCCAAACGTGAAGTTGTTGGCGAACTTGAAAAAGTAGATACCCACTGCCATGATCAGTGTACTGCCAGTGAGTAGTGCAAAGTTTTTTAAATGTTCTTTCATTTGAAAAATTCCCCAGTTTTCCTTTTGTAATTATTTGGATATGAAAGAAATCTTTCATATCCTCAATGATTGTAACGCTCGTGTCTGGAAAAGTCAACGTATTGGTGGTATATTATTAAGAGACAAAATATTCAGAAAAATGACCGGGAGGATAAGAAAAAATGAAACTTTTTTGGCAGAAGGCAGAAGTACAGAAATTTGAACACGCAAAAGATTTCGCAGAAGAATATAATATAGGTAAGAATGATTTTATTCTTGCAAGTAAAAGTACATATGAGACATATTTTGCACCACTTGGGCTGGAAGCACATGTGGAATTTAAAAGTAAATATGGAAAAGGTGAGCCTACAGATGTGATGATCGATGCATTGCTGGCAGATTTCCGTAAGACGGATTGTGACAGAATTATTGCAATCGGAGGAGGAGCTGTTATCGATATGGCGAAGATCCTGGTGCTTGCAGGAAATTACACCGCCGAAGAGATCTTTGGAAGGAAGGTACCGCTTAAAAGAGAGAAGACTCTGATCGCAGTGCCGACGACTTGTGGTGCCGGTTCGGAAGTTTCTAATGTATCAATTGCAGAGTTTACGAAGTTACATACAAAGATGGGACTTGCTGTCGATGAGATCTATGCAGATCGAGCAGTGCTGATTCCGGAGCTTCTGACCGGTCTTCCGTATTCATTTTTTGCGACAAGTGCGATTGATGCGTTCATTCATGCGATTGAATCCTATGTATCGCCGAAAGCAACTTTATATACACAGATGTTCAGTATGAAGGCAATGGAGATGATCATTGAAGGATTCCAGAAGATTGCTGAACATGGGGAAGAATACAGAATGAATCTGCTGGATGATTTCCTGACAGCAAGCAATCTTGCCGGTATTGCATTCGGCAATGCAGGAACAGGAGCGGTGCACGCCATGTCTTATCCTCTGAGTGGCGTGTATCATGTCACACATGGAGAAGCGAACTATCAGTTCCTGACAGCTGTATTCGCAAAATATCAGGAATTAGATCCAAATGGCAGAATAAAGAAATTAAATAATTTCTTAAGCAATATTTTAAAGTGCAAATCAGATGAAGTATATACCAAGATTGAGAAACTTCTGGATCAGATCATTGCAAGAAAACCGTTACATGAATATGGAATGAAGGAAGAAGAAATCGAGAGCTTTGCGAAGACAGTTGAAGAGACACAGCAGAGACTCCTGAATCAAAGCTATGTGAAACTGACCTGGCAGCAGATGGCAGAGATTTATAAAGAATTGTATTAATTTTTATATATAATAATGCAAAATAGCGTGATTCAGATTAAAAACTGAATGTTTTGCTTCGGATCGGAACATACTATCTTCTATAAAGAGGAGGATAGAAATAATGTATAAGTATTTACCCATTACGGATGTATACGCAAGAGAAATACTTGATTCGAGAGGAAATCCGACGATAGAAGTGGAAGTACTTGCCGGAGATGAATTCTGCGGAAGAGCAAGTGTTCCGTCCGGTGCATCGACCGGAAAATATGAAGCAGTTGAATTACGGGATAAAGAAGAACGATATGGAGGCCTGGGCGTGCAGCAGGCGGCAGATCATGTCAATGCAAGGATTGCGCCGGAAGTGATCGGCATGAATGTACTGGATCAGGTAGCGATCGATCAGGCGATGGTCAGGCTTGACGGAACAAAGAACAAATCCAATCTTGGTGCCAATGCCATGCTTGGAGTCTCGCTGGCGGCTGCAAGAGCGGCGGCCGGGGCGTTGGGACTTCCGCTGTATTCGTATCTTGGCGGCACAAATGTGAAAAAACTTCCGGTTCCAATGATGAATATCATGAATGGCGGAAGACATGCGGATAATACGATTGATATTCAGGAATTTATGATTATGCCGGTAGGGGCGAAAGATTTTAAGACCGGACTTCAGATGTGTGCGGAAGTATATCATGAGCTGAAGAGAGTTTTGAAAACGCTGGAATACAGTACTGCAGTAGGAGACGAAGGAGGATTTGCACCGGATCTTCACAATGCAGATGAGGTCTTGCGTTTGATGGTAAAAGCGGTGGAAAAGGCCGGATATAAGCCAGGCGAAGAGATAGCTATCGCATTGGACGTAGCAGCATCCGAGTTATATGATAAGAATTTTAAGAAATATGTATTCGACGGTGAGGCAAAGAAAAAAGGATATAAGATCGTCCGTTCGGCAGAAGAACTGATTGATTATTACGAAGATATCATAGAAAAATATCCGATTGTATCCATTGAAGATCCATTGGATGAAGATGACTGGGAAGGCTGGAAGACGCTGACGGACAGGCTCGGAGAGCGGGTGCAGCTGGTAGGAGACGATTTGTTTGTGACGAATACCAGAAGACTTGCCAAAGGGATCAGAAGAAAAGCGGCGAATGCGATACTGATCAAAGTGAATCAGATCGGGACACTGACGGAGAGCTTTGAAGCAGTAAAGATGGCGCAGAATGCCGGATATAAGACGGTAATCTCACACCGTTCGGGCGAGACTGCCGATTCGTTCATTGCAGATATCGCAGTGGCGGCAGATGCAGGGCAGATCAAAACAGGAGCTCCATGCCGTTCGGAACGGGTGGAAAAGTATAATCAATTATTGCGGATAGAGGAAAGACTGGGGGATGTGGCTGTATATCAGAACCCATTCGAAGAAAAAATAGAAAATGTACAGATATAATGCTGTCTGACACAAGATTTCGAAAGAGATTAGCTTGCCTTATCGTCCATCCTGTGATAGAATATATGTGGTTTATCCGCAGGAGGTGTGAATAGTGGACATTTTGAAGATTGTATTAATGATAATATTTGCAATAGACTGTATCGCTTTAACAGTTATCGTACTGATGCAGGAAGGTAAGTCAGCAGGGCTTGGTGCCATTAGTGGTATCGCTGATACTTACTGGGGACAGAACAAGGGACGTTCTATGGAAGGTGCACTGGTGAAGTCGACAAAATTCCTTGCGATTCTGTTTATTGTACTGGCAGCAGTGTTGAATTTAAAAGTATTTGCATAGGATAGAGCATATTTTTAGAAGATGAAAGGGACACTCCTGTATGGGAGTGTCCCTTTTTGGAACACAGAATATGCAGGGGAGCATAGAGATATGAGTAAGAAATTTGATAAAAGAAAAAAAGTTGTCTATGATCTGATCTGTGATGATTTATATACACCGATGAAATTCAAGGAACTGGCAATGCTTCTTCGCGTGGCAAAAGAAGACAGAGATGAGTTAAGACAGATCCTGGAAGCGTTGGAGCAGGAAGGAAAGATATATCTTTCCAAGAGAGGAAAATACTGCAGGGGACATGCAAAGCGTCTGACCGGTGTGTTCCGGGCAAGTCTTAAGGGATTTGGCTTTGTAGTGCTGGACGAAGGAGATTCAGAGGATGTATTCATCGGTGCGGATGATACCTGTGGTGCATTTGACGGAGATCATGTTGAGATCGTACTTACAAAAGAACCGGAAGGAAGAAGCCGTGAAGGAAAGATCGTGAAGATCCTGGAGCGGGGGCTTTCAAAAGTAGTCGGACTTTACCGCATGAAGCCGGGAAAGAAGTTTGGGTTCGTGATTCCGGATAACCAGAGACTGGATCAGGACATATTTGTACCGATTGAAAAATCAAGAGGGGCAGTGGATGGACACAAAGTTGTAGTGGAGCTGACCTCTTATGGAGAGAATGGAAAGAAACCGGAAGGAAAGATCGTGGAGATCATCGGTCATCTGAATGATCCGGGAACAGATATCATGTCGATCGTAAAAGGGTATAACCTCCCGGTAGAATTTCCGGATAAAGTATTAAGACAGGCAGAGCGTGTTGCAAAACCGGTCAGCGAAGCTGACATGAATGGAAGAAAGGATCTGCGTGACTGGCAGATGGTCACGATTGACGGAGAAGATGCAAAGGATCTGGATGATGCGGTATCCCTTGTAAAAGAGGGAGAAAATTATATTCTGGGCGTGCATATTGCAGATGTGACGAATTATGTGCAGGAGAACAGTGCACTTGACAGAGAGGCACTGGAAAGGGGTACAAGTGTATATCTGGTAGACCGTGTGATCCCGATGCTTCCACATACACTTTCGAATGGAATGTGTTCACTCAATGCAGGAGAGGACAGACTTGCACTCAGCTGCATCATGACAGTGGATCCGTCTGGTGATGTGATCGCACATGAGATCGCTGAGACAGTAATTCATGTGGATCGCAGAATGTCCTATACCAGCGTAAAGAAGATTCTGACGGATCATGATGAAGCGGAGATCTTAGAATACAAAGAACTGGTTCCGATGTTCGAACGGATGCAGGAGCTTTCGGGTATTTTAAGAGCCCGAAGGAAGAAACGCGGTTCCATTGATTTTGATTTCCCAGAGACGAAGATGATCCTGGATGAGAATGGAAAGCCGATCGATATTAAACCATATGACAGAAATGTTGCAACGAAGATTATCGAGGATTTCATGCTTTTGGCAAATGAGACGGTTGCAGAAGATTACTACTGGCAGGAGCTTCCGTTTGTATACCGTACCCACGAAGCACCAGATGAAGAAAAGATCCGTACACTGGCAACATTTATCAATAATTTCGGGTATTCAATGCATATTGGAGTTAATGAAATTAGACCAAAAGAAATACAAAAGTTGCTAACGAAAGTGGAAGATACACCGGAAGAGGCAATGATCAGCCGTCTGGCACTTCGTTCGATGAAACAGGCGAAGTATACGGCAGAGAATGACGGACATTTTGGACTGGCGGCGAATTATTATACGCATTTTACTTCTCCGATCCGAAGATATCCGGATCTTCAGATCCATCGGATCATTAAGGATAACCTGCGGGGAAGAATGAATGAAAGTAAGATTGAACACTACCAGTCGATCCTTCCGGAAGTTGCAAAGCGTTCCAGTGAGATGGAACGTCGCGCGGATGAGGCAGAACGAGAGACAATCAAACTTAAGAAGGTGGAATACATGCAGGCACATATCGGAGAGGAATTCGACGGTGTGATCTCTGGAATTACTAAATGGGGTATGTATGTAGAGCTTCCGAATACGATAGAAGGTCTGGTCCATGTAACAAACATGACCGATGATCATTATGAATACAATGAAGAACGTTATGAGATGATAGGAATGCATACACGGAAAGTGTACAAACTGGGAGAAGCCTTAAGAGTACAGGTGCTGGATGCAGATCGTCTGATGCGTACGATTGATTTTAAGATTGTGAATCAGGGAGGTGCCGGAGATGGCGAAGAGTAATGACAAGATGGTAGCAAATAATAAAAAGGCATATCATGATTATTTTATCCTGGATAAGATCGAGACAGGAATTGCTCTGCACGGAACAGAAGTAAAGTCACTCCGTATGGGAAAATGCAGTATCAAAGAATCCTTTATCCGTATTGAAAATGGAGAAGTCTTTATCTACGGTATGCATATCAGTCCATATGAAAAGGGAAATATCTTTAATAAAGACCCACTCAGAGTCAGAAAATTACTCCTTCATAAATCAGAGATCAATAAACTGATCGGTAAAACGAAGGAAAAGGGAATGGCAATCGTTCCATTGAAAGTATATTTCAAAGGCAGCCTTGTAAAGGTGGAGATTGGTCTGGCAAAAGGTAAGAAATTATATGATAAACGTCAGGATATCGCCAAAAAGGATCAGAGACGTGAAGCAGAACGTGATTTCAAGATGAAACTCAGATAGGAGAAAAGAATGGTACCTACAAAGAAAGAAGAATTAAGAAATCTGGTTACCCAGACAACATTAGAGACCTACGAGGAGCTGACACCACATCTGGTACAGCTTATTAATGAAACGAACAGAAATCCGGAACTGACGGAAGCTCAGAAGCAGGATGAGATCTCATTACATATGATGGGATTTGTAAAATCCTGCACCAATGAAATTATTATAGAAGTACTTGGAGAAATTCTTGGTCTGGAATAATGTAGAAAAAATATAAGAAAAATAAGATCCTGTTGTGATAATTAAACGAAATTGTGTGTGACGTCAGAAAAATGTCAGAAATTTCCTTGACAAAAAAAGTTCACAGCGTTAAACTACGGGACATAAAAGCAAGGGCGCTTCGAAAGAATCATTTCGAGGCGCTTTTTCTTTTATATAAAAGGATAGCACAAGGGTGTGTACATTTTCGTGAGTCGACCACGGAAGTGCACACTCTTTTTCGTTATCGGACATCTGAAGGATGAAGGAGGAGACATTATGACGAAAGAAGTATTATCGGCGATACAGGATGCCGTAGGCACACAGGTATTTGGAATCTGGTTCCTGATCGGTGCAGCATTTGTATTTTTCATGCAGGCTGGATTTGCAATGGTAGAGGCAGGATTCACCAGAGCGAAGAATGCCGGCAATATTATTATGAAGAACCTGATGGACTTTTGTATAGGAACTTGTGTATTTATCCCATTGGGATTTGGAATTTTGCTTGGTGAAGATGCACTTGGCGGATTTATCGGAACTCCGACACTTGGAATTTTTACCGATTATGCAAATTTTGACTGGTCCAATTTTGTATTTAACCTGGTGTTCTGTGCGACAACGGCAACCATCGTATCCGGAGCAATGGCAGAACGTACCAAATTCTTATCTTATTGTATTTATTCCGCAGTGATCTCCGCTGTTGTATATCCGATCGAGGCACACTGGATCTGGGGCGGTGGATGGCTTGCAAGTTTAGGATTCCATGATTTTGCAGGTTCCTGTGCAATCCACATGGTTGGTGGAACAACAGCATTTATCGGAGCCGCACTGGAAGGAGCCAGAATTGGTAAATTTACCAGAGATAAAGATGGAAAAGTAACAAAGGTACATGCATTCCCTGGACATAACATTGTAATCGGTGCACTTGGATGTTTCATCCTCTGGTTTGGATGGTATGGATTCAACGGAGCTGCCGCTACGACAGGTCCACAGCTTGCATCGATCTTTATGGCAACAACGATCGCACCGGCAATCGCAACGGTTGTATGTATGATATTTACATGGCTTAGATATGGCAAACCGGATGTATCGATGTGTCTGAATGCTTCACTTGCAGGTCTGGTAGCAATCACTGCACCTTGTGATGTCGTTGATGCAACAGGTGCGATCATCATCGGTGTGGTAGCCGGACTTCTGGTTGTATTTGGTGTATGGTTCTGTGACAATGTTGCTCATGTAGATGACCCGGTCGGAGCAGTTGCAGTTCATTGCTTAAATGGTATCTGGGGAACGATCGCAGTCGGTCTCTTTGCAACAAAAACAGCACCAGAGTGCACATTGAAAGGTCTGTTCTACGGCGGCGGATTCCACCAGCTTGGTTTACAGCTGCTTGGTGTAGTAACCGTAATGGCATGGACGATCATAACCATGACGATCGTATTTAAGATTATCGATAAGACGGTAGGTCTTCGAGTAACAGAAGAAGAAGAGATTGTAGGTCTGGATGTGAAAGAACATGGTCTGGCATCTGCATATGCAGGTTTCAGTCTGATGGATATCACAGAAGGAAGCATGAGTATCAATGAGAATACAGAGCTTGGAGAAAATGATTATGATGAAGCTTCAGAAGCACAGAGAGCTGCATCTGTCAAAGTAACTGCTCCTGTAGATCCTGAGACTGGAATACATAAAGTTGTTATCATTGCCAAACTTTCAAGATATGAAAAACTGAAAACTGCACTCAATGATCTTGGAGTAACAGGAATGACAGTCACACAGGTTATGGGATGTGGTGTTCAGAAAGGTGCCGGTGAGAAATACCGTGGAGTTGAGATGGATGTAACCGTACTTCCAAAGGTTAAAGTAGAAGTTATCGTAGGAAGCATTCCGGTAGACAAAGTGATTGAGACTGTGAAGAGAACTCTTTATACCGGACATGTCGGAGACGGAAAGATATTCGTTTACAATGTACAGAAGGTTGTCAAGGTTCGTACCGGCGAAGAAGATTATGATGCATTGAAAGATGTAGAGTAATAGTGCATAATCGAATTGTTAGAATATTGTGTAAAATAACGAAAAAATATATAGATATTTAAAAAAAGTTATAGATATGTTATGGTGTATATAGAATTTTTATTAAACGTTTAATGTACGGATTTTATTGAGACACAAGCGAATTAATCGACAGAATAAAAATATTCTGTCGATTTTTTTAGAAATTTTATTAAACGTTTAATATCATTGCAGGAGGTGAAAGAAAGTAGTAAGGAAAACATGAAAAAGAAAGGAAAGTGAATAATGTCTAGAGGGAAAAAATTGAAAAGAAAAGTGACATCGCTTGCGTTGACAACGGCGATGGCGGTTTCAATGCTTGGTGTTTTACCGGAGTCGACGGTCGAAGCAGCTGCATCAGACGATGACTCGATTTCCAATGGAAGTCTTACTGCTGCAATTGGCGATCTGGGTGAAATATCAAGATTGACAATTGACAATAACCGCAAAAACAGTAGTGGAAAAGATGTGAATTTTGTGCTTCCGAATGATACCAATCAGCAGAATAACGAAGCACATCAGTGGATGGGAGAGATGATCTTTTCCTACCGAAGCAGCAAAGACGGAAACTTCCCGGAAGATAACAGTGGATTTCAGGAAGTAGATACGAATAAGACACTGGCTGCAGGTGGTTCAACAACTTACAGCAATGCATCAGCAAACTTAAAGAACAACCCATATATTGAAAAGAAAGTAAGCAAAGATAAGGTTGAGGTCACCTTCAAAGGACAGGATGAAGATTCGACAGACAGCCGTACGATGAAAGGCTTTAATGCAAAGTCTGTATACGATATGGATACAGATGACGGATCCCTGCTTTGGTCGATCACACTGGAAAATACGAGTGGAAATTATCTGGAATTCGGGGATGTAGGACTTCCGATGCCTTGGAATAATAAGTACGCAAGTATTGATGATACTTACAACAACCGTACAACTGTGCATACATTTGCGGGAGCAGACAGTGGTTATGCATATGCGATCAGATGCAGCGGTGAAGGAAACTATGTAATGTTCACACCTGTTACGGACACCGGTGCAAGAATTGAATATATTGATAACTGGACCGGTAATATTAACGGGGTAAAAGGAACACGTTCCGGAAGTACTTATCAGAATTGGACAAGTGATACCGGTGGATGGTTCCCGGGACTTCAGGTGTATTACATTCATTCCAAAGATATTCAGAAAACGGGACGTGGTTATTACACAGATGCTACAAGTCTTGTACTGAAACCAGGTGAGAAGAAGACATACCAGTTCAAATTCTCAGCAGTAAGAGCCGGTGATAATACACCACAGAACAGCGCAGAGGATGCAAATAATGCGTCTGATTCGGTAGAAGAACGTGAGAATAATATGCGTTCCATTCTTTATAAAGAAGGAATGATCGACGCTGTTGCGACTCCGGGATTCCAGACTGCAATCAATATGCCGACCAAGTTGGATCTGCATTATGATGACAGTAAGATCTCAGATGTATCGGTTGATATACAGTGCGTGCATGAAAATGATCCATGGGATGAAGAACATATTCCGGATCAGCAGAGTGGGATGGTCAATAATTCCAAATCCATAGAACATTCGGATAGTGATTCAGCAAAACTGGTTAATACGAAGACGGTAGATGGGGAAAAACATCATATTTATGAATTGAATTTCGGATGTATCGGTAACAATAGTGTACGTGTAAATTACAAACTGAATGGTGAAGATAAATTTACACAGTATGAATTCAATGTTCTGGATAAACTTGACAGTACGATTGAGACGCATTCGGACTTCGTGGCAAATCAGACTCAGGACAATGATACATCAAGTCCGACTTATGGAATTTACAGTGACTGGTATTTTGCAAGTGGAAAAGATTCTACACAGCAGTCTCATTGGGGAGATGACTGGAGCCACGATAATATTAACTTCATGGCAATGAAGAACTATCTGGATCCAAATGCTTCCGAGGTAGAGTCCATCGAGAAGTATCTGATTGATTTTATGTGGAATAATTACATGAAGAATTCGCATGAAACATATGCAGTAGCGAATTATCTGAGTGGATCGGGAATTTATGGTGGAAGTGCCAATCCGTATTCCAGAACTTATTCGGAAGTTATGGAAGCAACCGGATTCTTTAATATGTACCGCATAGAAAAAGCATATCCTGATCTGATTGATTACAGAGAAAGTGCAGAATGGTATCTGGAAAAAGCATATGGAATATACAGTAACCGCGTAAGTGCATATCCAATCGGATTTTACGGGGAACAGCAGATTCCGGATATGATCGAAGCACTTTATGCAGAAGGCATGACAGAAGAAGGAGACAATCTGAAACAGCTGTTTGCAAAATCTAAAGGAACAAGTATGGCAACGGCCGCTTATCCATACGGATCAGAATTCGAGTATGATAATACCGGTGAAGAGGGTGCTTATTCTGCTGCAAAAGCATTGAGAACCTATTATCCGGATAATAGTAACACAAAGGCCGCGCTTAAAAATATGCAGTCCGCAGAGTGGAAAACACGTGCGATGAGAGGACTTCAGCCAACCTGGTATCAGTATGCCGATCCTGTCTTCCGTGGAGGAGAGACCTGGTGGAATTTCCAGTATACAGCATCTCTTGCCGGATATATCATGGACGACTGGTTGAGATATGAAGATACAGATGCAGACACAGATTCCAGCGCATGGGCAGAGAGAATGAACTATGCAGCGAAGTTATCTAACTTTAATGCTGTAAACATGGGACAGATTTCTTCTAATTATATTGGAAATACAAGCTGGAGATATACCATGTCAAAAGGTGGATATGGTGCACAGAATGTAAATGACGGAGGAACACGTGTCCAGAATAATGGATGGAACGATTTCTCGGGAGAAAGTGATGAGGGACTTTATGGATCGCTTCTTAGCATCAGTGCAGATGTTGCAACAGATCCTGTATTCGGACTGACCGGTTATGGAAGTACAGTATCAAAATCCGGTGGAAAATATACGATTACCCCGCTGGATGGTGTTGGAAAACGTATCAATGTGATCGATGATAAGCTGTATGTGGAACTGGAACAGGATTCTTGCACGAAAGCAGTCATTGATAAAGATGGAACATATTTTGACCTTGCAGTAAAGAATCTGACAGGGGACGAACATCTTTCGAAGATCAGTCTGAGTGGCGCAGGTCTTAAAAATGGCTATTACAGTATAAAAGTAAATGGTGAAGAAAAAGAGCAGTGCTATGTATCAGACAACCAGGGCGATGCATACGCAGTAATTCCGGCAGGTGAATCTGCCAAGATTACGATCGAGGCAATGAAAGGTGGAGAAAATCAGGCACCAAAGATCTATAAGATCAAAACGTCAGAAAATCCACAGGCACTGGTATCTTCCCGTATAGAAGCTCAGGCTTATGATGACGGCGCACCGGATGGCAAATTGACTTATAAATGGGAAACAGTAAAAGAGCCGGAAGACGGAGAACTTACATTTGATGCCAAGAATAAGCCATATGCCAATATCACAGCAAGCAAAGACGGAATTTACAAAGTAAAACTGACCGTAAGTGACGGAGAACTGAGTACTGAAAAAGAAGTAGAGATTGAAATCGGACGTGCACCGGAAAAAACTGCACCGGTTATTGAAAGTGCAACAGCAACACAGCATCCGACAAATACAACTACGGCAGAACTGAGTGGAAAGGCTTCTACAGATAAGACCTATGGAAATAAAGTAGAATACAAGTGGTCAGTGGTAGATCAGCCGGAAGGCGGCAATGCAATTATCGCAAATGCTGAAAAAGCAGATGCAAAATTAAAAGCATATGTGCCGGGAACTTACACATTACGTTTAACAGCAACGGATAAAAAATCCACAGAGTACGATGCAGATGTGGAATCAACAAAAGATATTGTTCTCGAGATGAAAGAACCGGTTGATGGAATTGAAAGAGCAGGTACGGTACTTACGAAAGTGAAGACAGAGCCGGAACTTCCGGAGAAAATGGAAGTCATCTATGAAGACGGAACAATAAAAGACAGTGAGATTGTGTGGGATCAGGTGGATGAGGAATCCTATGCACATGCCGGAAACTTTACTGTAAATGGAACGGTAAAAGATACAGATCTGAAGGTAGAAGTTACGGTTATGGTAGTATCCGGAGAAGCACAGAACGTGGCATTGATCGCAACACCATCAGCAATTATCGATACACCGGAGGATCTGGGAGGAGTGGCAGGACTGAATGACGGATATGATCCGGCAAGTTCAAACGACAAATCACATGGTGTATGGCATAACTGGCTGGGAGATAATGGCGCCGATGCATGGGTGCAGTATGACTGGGAGTCAGAAGTGACGATATATCAGTCAGACGCATACTATTTTACAGATGGTAACTTTGTACCAAAATCAGTAAGTTATCAGTATAAAGATGCAAATGGCAACTGGCGTGATCTTCCAAACGTGTCAGGCTGTGGTACAGAACTGAACAAATATAATACAACAACATTTGCGCCGGTAACGACAACAGCTATCCGTATGAATATGAGTCCAAAGACACAAGGTTGTGGTGTGATTGAATGGAAAGTATATGGATATGCAGAGAATGTCATTGACAAAACACTTCTGAAAAAGACAATTGACAGTGCAAATGCGCTGGATCTTACAAAATATGAACTGACAGAAGAAGACAAGGCTGCATTAACGGAAGCAATCCAGGAAGCAGTTACAGTGAATGACAATAAAGAAGCAACACAGGAAGAGGTTGATTTTGCGGCAGCAAAACTTGCAAGAATCATGTCATCACTTCCAACAGCAGACGGTAACCTGGCATATGGTGCAGCTGTATCAACAAGTTATGTATCCAGCTGGGAAAAAGTAAGTGCTGTCAATGATGGCAAGATACCGGAAAGCTCATATAATCCAAGTGGTATGGCAAGATATGGAACATGGGGTAATGCAAGTTCGAAAGAAACAGTTACCTATACATGGAACCAGGAGATGAAGCTGACAGGAGCAGATATCTATCTCTGGTATGACGGCGATACAGAAGGAGATTATACAAAGGGTGGAATTAAGATCCCTAAGAGCTATACTTATGAATATCTTGATTCCGAAGGAAACTGGAAAGAAGTTCCGAATCCATCTTCTTATGGAATGGAAATGGACAAATTCAACAATACGACCTTTGATGAAATAACAACGAAATCTATCCGTGTGACGTTAAACAAGCAGGCAAATGATACGAACGGTGTAGGCGTTATGGAGTGGAAGGTATACGGAACTGCAAAATATGCGGATGAAAACGATAAGGCAGATCTGGAAAAGGCAGTGAAGGATGCAGAGACAGAAGAGGCAAACCTTTATACAGAAGACAGCTACAAAGCATTCGAAGCAGCTTTAAAAACAGCAAAATCTGTTCTTGAATCAGAAAAGGTAAGTTCCGGAGAAGTCAAAGCAGCACTTGCAGCACTGGTAAAGGCACAGAATAATCTGGTGAAGAAAGCAGAAGACAAGAATATTGCTCCGAAGGCAGCAGTAGACGGAATCTGTAATTATACAACAGATCTTGGAGGTCTTGCACAGCTTAATAACAACATTGACCCGTCTTCATCAAGAGATTGGGATGGAAGTCAGGTAGACGCAGGCAAAGGAATGTGGCACAACTGGAATAACCGTTATGATGCAGATGGCAATGTAGTGAATGCATGGGTAAGTTATACATGGGATTCAGAAATGGTACTGGAAAGTACAGATGTATATTACGGTACAGACGGTGGCGGAATCCAGCCTCCGAAATCTGTGAAATTCGAATATCTGAACGAAGCAGGTGAATGGAAAGAAGTTCCGAATGCAGAAGGACTTGGTTGTGAAAAAGACAAATACAATACAACCAAACTGGGTAACATCAAGACAAAAGCAATCCGTATGGTAATGGAACCTGAATTCTTAAGTGATGCGGACCCTGCACATGGAATCGGAGTTCTTGAGTGGAAAGTAAACGGAACGAAAGCGGCAGATCTTACGGCCTTAAAAGCAGCTATCCAGGAAGCAGAAGGAAAGAACGAAAGTGATTACACCGCATCTTCATGGAAGACATTTGCAAAAGCACTTGAAGAAGCAAAGGCAGCAGCTGCTGATAATACTGTTACGCAGGAGGCAGCAGATCTTGCAAGAACAAATCTTCTGAAAGCAGCAAATGCGTTAGTGAAAAAAGGTGAAAAACCGGAATATGATAATATCGCACCGGAAGCGAAAGCAGATGGAATCTGCGATTACACCAACGATCTTGGCGGACTTGCAACATTAAATGATGGTTATGAACCAACAGAATCCCATGATACATCACATGGTGCATGGCATAACTGGAATAACAGATATGAAAATGGTGTTGCGAAGAATGCATGGGTAAGCTATACCTGGGATAAACCTGTTGAAATTAATAGTATGGATATCTATTATTTCTCAGATCACGGTGGAATCGTGGCACCAAAGAGTGCAAGCTTTGAGTATCTGAATGATGCAGGTGAATGGGTTGTGGCAGATGAAGCACAGGGACTTGCATGTGTGGAAGATGAATACAATACTGTAAAACTTGCAAACATTAAGACAAAAGCAATCCGTATGACTATGGAACCGGAGTTTATGAACGACGGAGATCCTGCACACGGTGTCGGAGTGATTGAATGGAAGGTCTATGGCAAATATGCAGAGGACAAGCCGGAAACAGTAGATAAGACAGCATTAGATGCAGTGATCAGGGAAGCCGAGTCACGAGCAGAAAAAGATTATACAAGTGACAGTTGGGAGACATTTGCAAGAGTACTCGAATCTGCGAAGGCAGTTCAGAAAAATGAGTCTGCAACACAGGAAGAAGTAGATAATGCAACAGCACTTCTGACAGAGGCAATGGATAATCTGGAGCCGGTAAAAGAAGAACCGGTAAAAGAAGCTGACAAAAAAGAACTGAAGAAAGCAATAGCCAATGCAGAGAAATATACGCGTGTAGACTATACAGAAGAGTCATGGAATGATTTCCAGACAGCACTTCAGGCAGCATATCTTGTAGATAATAATACGGCAGCAACACAGAAAGAAGTTGATGATGCACTTCAGGCACTTCAGACAGCAATAAAGAATCTTAAGAAAGTTCAGGAAGAAGTGAAGAAAGATGATATCAGAAAATACATTGAAAAAGCACAGAAACTGAACAAAGAAGATTATACAAAAGAAAGCTGGGATGCACTTCAGGAAGCGCTGAAAGAAGCAGTAGAAGCTGCAAATAAAGACGATGTAACACAGGCAGAGATTGATCAGAAGACAGAAGCTCTGAAACAGGCAATAGGTAATCTTAAAAAAGCAGACGGAAAAGATACAGGAAAAGATAATAATAAGAATAACGATAATAAGGGTAATGGACAGAATGTCAGCAATAATAATGCAAACGGAAAGAATCCGAAAGGCGGCAATCATAAGAATGTTGGAAAGAACAACAAGAATAATAATGGAAATGCAGCCAAAACCGGAGACACCATGCCAGTAATCCCAATCGCATCTGCTGTAGCAGCATTTGCAGTGATCGCTGAGATTATCAGAAGACGTATCAAGAATCGTTAGTACAAAAAGCGGGAAGCATTTGTTTCCCGCTTTTTTTGTTGCCATGCATTCGTAAGGAGCTGCCGGGGGCAGGTCCTGTAGATCGTAAAATTCATTGTCTTGTGAACCTTGACAAAATAACTCTTACGGGGGTATAATATGCTTTACCTAAAGAAAGACAGTCTGCAAACCAGAAAAGCATTACAATCAGGGCTTGTACTGGTTTCGACGGGGGTCTGGAAGTTGGAGAAGCCATCCGTAGCGGGACACTACGTTAAAAGTTCCACTTAAATATAAACGCAGACAATACAGAATTAGCGTACGCAGCCTAATTAGGCCGCAGTCGGCCCCGGATCATCCGCTGTTCGGGTCACCGGCTTCAAACAGGCGGAGCACTTCGTTCCCAAAGCTTTGAGGGGATGGAAGAATTTATGAAGCTACTAAAGTGGGGAACCTGTCATTAGGTGCCGCATGGAGGGAATGTTAATATAATGACTGTGATGGGAGATGCTCGAATGGATGGGCTTTCGGACGCGGGTTCAACTCCCGCCAGGTCCACTGATATCCTGAAATTTTTGAAAGAATCAAAGATTTCAGGATATTTTTTTTGCGCTTTTTTGGTGGAAAATCAACAGTGGAATTAAATGATAATAAATATCAATATCAAAAAAAGAATTGAAGCAGAAAAAAACATATGGTACATTTATTGAGTTAGAAGAACAGAACTGAAAACAACACGGACTAACTATTGGTAGATGAAAGTAACTATAGATATAGAGGATAAAGAATGAAAAGAAAGATTGTAATAGCCATTTTATGTGCGGCGGTGTCAATGGGAACCGTTGGATGTGGAAACAGTACGGCATCCGCCAAGAAAACACAGACGCAGACAGATAAAAAAGAAGATTCCAAAAGTGAAAATTCCGAAAAATCCAGTGAAGAAAAGCAAAGCCGCGATATATTTGCGATGGATACGTATATGACGGTAACAGCATATGGAGAGCATGCATCTGAAGCAGTAGATAAAGCTGAGACAGAGATCAAACGGCTGGATGAAATGTTGTCTACCGGAAATGAAAACAGTGAAGTGTACAAATTAAATCAAAACGGGGAAGCGGTTGTTTCGGATGACACGGCGTACTTGTATGAACGCTCTGAAAAAATATATAAACAGACAAAAGGAGTATTTGACATATCCATCTACCCGGTCATGGATGCATGGGGATTTACAACGGAGAATTACCGGATCCCTGCGGAGGATGAACTGAGTGCGTTACTGAAGAATGTAGATGCATCGAAGATCCAATATGACGAAAAGACAAAAAAAATCACGTTGCCCAAGAATGTGAAAATTGATTTCGGAGGCATTGCGAAGGGATATACATCTTCAAGGATTATGCAGATTTATAAAAAGTGTGGTGTGACGAGCGGCCTGGTAAGTCTTGGAGGAAATGTACAGCTTCTTGGTGCAAAACCAGATGGAAGTGCATGGAAGGTTGCGGTAGAAAGTCCGGATGAAGACGGAAATTATCTTGGAATCCTGCAGGCAAAGGACAAGGCGGTTATTACATCGGGTGGATATGAGAGATACTTTGAAAAAAACGGGAAGAAATATCACCATATTATTGATCCGGCTACCGGCTATCCGGCAGAGAACGGACTGACTTCGGTGACAATCGTAAGTGATGATGGAACACTTGCGGATGGATTATCTACTTCGCTTTTTATCATGGGAAAAGAGAAAGCAGAGAAATTCTGGAAGAAGTATAGCGATAAATTTGATGTGATCCTGCTTACGGATGACGATCAATTATATGTATCAGAAGGAATTGCGGATGATTTTCAATCGGATTATAAGGTAAACATAATGAAAAAGTAGAGGTGGAAGACATGGATAAAGAAAAAGTGATCAAAAAAATAAAACAGGGTGCACCGGCTACCTCGGCGATTGTAGTTGCAGCCTGTATCGGGGTGTCATTAAGCGGCTATCAGGCACCGGTTTATGAAGCTCAGGCGCAGACGAAAGAGACAAAGACAACGGATGCCGAGGAAGCGAAGAAGACAGAAAGCAAGGCAAAAGGTTCTTTTGATCTGGCGGACGGAATCTATAAAGGAACAGGAACCGGTTATGCCGGCGAGGTGACTGTTGCGGTAACGATCAAAGATAAACAGATTACGGCAATTGATATCTTAAGTTCTTCGGACGATGCAGCGTTCTTTAACCGTGCAAAAGCAGTGATAGACAGGATCATTGCAGGACAGACTCTGGATGTGGATGTGGTGTCTGGCGCAACATTTAGTTCTAATGGTATTATCAGTGCGGTGAAGAATGCATTGACAGGAGAAAAAGACAGTGGAGAGACGGGAGAATCCCAGTCCGGAAATGCAGCGGCACAGGGAAGTACACTGTCACTGGCTGACGTACAGGATGCGGCAGCATATAAAGATGGAACCTATTATGGAACAGGAACCGGATTCGGAGGAACTTTGAAAGTTAAGGTTGTGATCAGCAGAGGAAAGATTACGTCTATTGAGGTTGTGGAGAATCATGATGACAGTAGTTATCTGAATCGTGCAGAAGCATTGATCGGCAATATTATTTCATCGCAGAGTACAAATGTAGATGTAATCTCCGGGGCGACTTACAGTTCGAACGGAATTAAGAGTGCAGTAAGAGATGCACTCCGTCAGGCTGCAGTAAGCGGTAATTCACAGTCTGTGAATGCGAAGACGGAAGATACTTCTAAGACAGAAGACAATACGACTGTCAAAGGCAATTTCCCGTATAAAGAAGGTATTTATTACGGAACGGCAGAAGGGTATAACGGTGAGATAAAAGTAGCGGTGGTTCTTCAGGATAAATCAATCAAGGCAGTACTCGTAACAAAGAATCATGATGATAAAAAATTCTTTAACCGTGCAATGGATGTAGTAAAAAATATTATGAAAAAACAGAGTACGGATGTGGACGTAGTATCCGGAGCAACTTACAGTTCAAATGGTCTTATAAATGCAGTGAAGAATGCATTAAAAGAAGCAGAAAAGGTAACAAACGGACAGACAACGGAGCCGGATAAGGAAGAAGCTGATACTTTAGAACTTGAAAAAGCGATGAAAGAAGCAGAAGAACTGAAACAAGAGGATTATACAGAAGCAACCTATGCGGTTCTTAAGACCAGAATGGAAGATGCACAGAAGCTGCTTGATACAGATAAGACAGAGATCAGTCAGGAAGATGTAGACCAGGCTCTTGAGAATCTGAACCAGGCACTGGCACTGCTGGAGAAAAAAGATGATGGCGAAGATGATACTACAGTATATAAAAATGGTATCTATGAAGGACGTGCGCTGTGCAGACCAGATGAAGATGAAGATTTCACGGCCTATAATCTGACATTGAAAGTGACGGTGCGGGATGACAAGATCGTTGCTGTTACCGATGTAAAAGGGGACGGAGATTCATCAAATGACAGATATATCCTCCGCGCGGCAAACGGAACATCAAGTAAAAAAGGTGTGACAAGCCAGCTGATCGAGAAAGGTAATACAGAAGGAATTGATGCAGTATCGGGTGCAACCTGCACTTCAAAAGCAATCCTGGATGCGTGTGAGAACGCATTGCTTTCTGCAAAAAGACAGTAAAAAGAGACTGAGTTAAAGGAGAGAGAAGAATGAGAGAATTCTGGATGCGCCTGATGAGTGTTGTAGTGATCGTCGGGTTGATATTGGGATATAATTCTGTGCTGGAAGTCAGAGCAAAAGATGAGGAAATTGCAAAACTGAATGCCAAAATCGAAAATACGGAAAGTTTAGAAGATGAGGATTCAAAAAACGGTTCTTATAAAGACGGAACATATACCGGAGAAGCGGATGGATTTGGTGGAACTGTTAAAGTGGAAGTAATAGTAAAAAAGCAGAAGATTAAGGAAGTAAATATTGTCTCTGCTGATGGAGAAGATGGTTCTTATCTGACTATGGCGAAAGATATTATACCGAAGATTCTGGATGCGCAAAGTGCAGAAGTAGATACGATCAGTGGTGCGACTTTCAGTTCTACAGGAATCAAGAATGCGACAAAACAGGCATTAGAAAAGGCGGTAAAATAAATGAATGCAAAACAATTGAAAAAGATACATATATGGATAAGGGCAATCATCCAATTGCTGTATTTTATCTTTATTCCGTCGGTATACACGGCAGCATTTGCAGGTGTGAAATATATATTTACACAGATTGGTGCAGGTGAAAAAGTGGAGCTGACATCATTTGTTACTGTACTTATTGTGGTGTGTGTATATACTGCTGTTTTCGGAAGATTCTTTTGTGGATTTGCCTGTGCATTTGGAAGTCTTGGCGATGGAGTGAATGCATTATACAGACTGATCTGCAAAAAGATGAAAAAGAAACCGGTGCAGATTCCGGACCGGATTGCAGACAGACTTGTATATCTGAAATATGTGATTCTGGTAATCATCGTATTTATGTGCTATGGCGGTGTATACAGTAAAGCACAGGGAACAAGTCCTTGGGATGTATTTTCCATGATACATGCAGGAAATTTTAAAATGAATGGATATCTCATAGGGTTGGTCGTTCTGGTACTTCTGATTGTCGGAATGTGTCTGGAGGAAAGATTTTTCTGCAGAAATTTCTGCCCGATGGGAGCTGTATTCTCACTGGTTCCGGTGTTACCGATATTTGCACTTCGCAGAGACCGGGAATCCTGCATTCCAAAGTGCAGTGCATGTTCCAGAAAATGTCCGGCGAATATCGGACTTCCGACGGATGGTTCCTGGAAAGTAGAAGGTGACTGTTTCCAGTGCCAGAAATGTATAGATACATGTCCGAAGAAGAATATTCACTGCGGAGTGAAAAAGATCAGAGGCAATGAAATCTGGTTTACAATTTTAAGAGCGTTGATATTACTTGGATTATGTATCTGGCTTGGAGTATAAAATAACATAATATGCAGACATGTGTGGAAAATGCACATGTCTGATTAGTAAAATTTTTTTTGATTATAAGTTAGAAAATACTAACTTAATAATAAATATTTTCATTAAGGAGGCTTTTATGAAAAAGAAAGAAATGAAGACAAAAGTAATGGCAGTTGCGATGTCGGCAACCATGGCAGCCAGCATTTGTCCGGCGGTACCGGCGATGGCGGTAACGAAAGATCAGGTGGCAAAAGATGGAACATATACGAAGACTGCACATGTCACAAGAACAGAGGATGATGATGAAGATGAATGGAATGAATATGATGTCCGAGTAGCCTTGACTGTAAAAGATGGAAAGTTTTCTGATATTGTAGTAACTCCGGAAAATGGCTATGAGTCTGGTAACGATTCATATTTTAACAAAGCATATTCTAAATCAAAGGGAATAAAATCAAAATTAGCTGGTCAGTCAGCAACAGAAGATACAATTAATAGTTGGGATACCGTATCTACTGCAACAAGATCATCTGATGCCATAAAAAAAGCGGCATTAGAAGCAATCCAGTCAGCACCAGAAGCAAGTACAGCAGCAACTGTAGATACAGCAGCTCTGGAAGCTTCAATTACGAAAGCAAAAGCATTAAAAGAAAGTGATTACACAGCTGAGACATGGAATACGTTAAAGACAGCACTTGCGTCTGCAGAGACAGCACTCGCTGAAAAGAAATCTCAGGATACAGTCGATGCAGCGAAAAAAAATCTTGATAGTGCAATTGATAACTTGAAAGCAGCAGTAAAAGAAGAATATAAATATGTCTATGCAGGACTTAGCTGGGCGGAATACTGGGCAGCAGAAGGAGTACAGGCAGCAGGAGACAGTTCATCATCA
>JABLTL010093086.1_pt1 | contig 27798 bp, 24 predicted proteins | sample 7160151 | NCBI WGS metagenome assembly JABLTL01 (sample SAMN14651223, study PRJNA627086) | human gut metagenome | isolation source: feces | host: Homo sapiens
ACCGAATTGACGCTTTTGTTAATCGGAGTAGACAAAATCTTTTTAACAAATTCACCATACGTAAGGCTTTTGATTTCATTACCTTCATCAAAAACAAGAGCAGGGCTGTCTTTGTCCTGACTTTTAAGCATTTCAAGGAAGGTTTTATAACGTTTATTTTGATTGCTCATAAAATCATTATATGTCAATGATAGTTGTTTTACTTTAAAAAAGATTCGGTAAATCGCTGTAAGTCACATATATACCTAGAATTTTACCGATATTGGTTCTAAAATAGAACAAATCCATTAACAAAGGAGATTGAATACTATGGACAAAAATATTCGCATTGCGATTATTGGCGGAGGACCAGCCGGTTTAGGCGCAGCCATGTATCTTGAGAAAAAAGGATACACAAACTACGTCATTTACGAAAAAACGGACCATGTAGGAGGCAAATGCCACTCCCCATATCACAACGGAAAACGTTATGAAATGGGTGCGATTATGGGTGCACCAACCTATTTTGCCGTTAAGGACATTGAAGAATTCACTGGCGTAAAACCAGATGGACCAGCACTTGTCCGTGGTTATAAATATCCAGATGGAAGAATCGATCATCGTTGGGATACTTCCGATGCAATGAAGCATCCTCTTAACTATTTCTTCCATCACCCAGTTTCCGCAATTCACTTAAAGAAATTAGCCAAACAATTAAAGAAATTCGGCAAGATCTTGGAAACGGAATATAAAGGCTATGATGTAACAGGCCATATTGGTGTCGCTCAAGGAAGATATGAAGGCTTTGCCGTTACTCCTGAACGTGAACCAGTTAAGGGAGTGAATCCAAAATTAAAGGACCTCTCCATGCCATTTAAGGATTTCTGTGAAAAGGTAGGATGCCCACTTGTTCAAGAAGTGTGGGTTCAACCATACACTTCCTTCGGCTATGGCTATTTTGATGAAATTCCAGCCGCTTATGTTTTGAAGTATCTTGATTTCAGAACAATGATGGATTTCGTTGCTCTTCATCTTTATACCTGGAAAGATGGAACACAATCCATCTATGAAGCTTTAAATGCAAAATTAATGCATCAAGCTACATTAAATTCAAATATCACCAAAGTCGTTCGTGGAGACAAAGTCACTATTACGGTGAATGGCAAGGATGAAGTCTTTGATAAGATGATTATCACCGCCCCTCTCCAAGTTGCAACCGAGAAGAATCCATTAGACAACCCAGTCGCAAAGTCCTTGGATACATGGTTGGATGTAAACGAAGAGGAAAGAGCTCTCTTCTCCAAGATCGATTATGAGCGTTATGACACCATGGCCCTTTTGATCGAAAAAGGAAAATATCCAGACATCTCTCACTATATCGTTGACAACATGGCGCCAGATAGAATGGGTCACTTGATGATTTATTATCATCGTTGGAAGAATGAACCTGATCAACCAATTACCACCTATGTTTTACGTCATCATAAGACTCGTAATGGTGGTAAAGAACTTCCTTATAAACCTACGCAAGAACAAGTCCTTAAGGATATGGAAGCGGTTGGAGTTCCAGCTGATAAGAGCTTACCAAACGGTGGCGTTATCAATGAATTCCAAACCTATTATTTCCCACATGTCTATTCTGAAGACTATGCTGCTGGCTGGTATGATAAAGTCGAAGCTATGCAAGGTAAGAATAACACTTACTACGCTGGTGAAATCATGTCTTTCGGAGATATGGACGAAACCGTTGAATATTCTCACGATTTAGTGGAAAGATTCTTTAACGATTAATCACTTTTAAAAAGGGGACGGCAAAGGAAAAAACCTTTGCCGTTTTTTCTTTCTACGAATTGTGTAGGATAAATATCTTGCCCTTTGAAAAAGATTGGGATTAAATGTATTTCGCATCGTTTTTCTTTAGAAAAAGGAAGGGGGAATAATATGTTAAAACTGGATAAAATTACTAAAATCTACCAAACAAAACAAATGAAAGTAGAAGCCCTCAAAGGGATATCTTTGGCTTTTCGTAAAAATGAATTCGTTTCTATTCTTGGCCCTTCAGGATGCGGAAAAACAACAACCTTAAACATCATCGGAGGATTAGATCACTACACAAACGGAGATTTGGTTATCGACGGTCGTTCAACGAAAGAATTCAAAGACCATGATTGGGATGTTTACCGTAATCATAAAATCGGTTTCGTTTTTCAAGCCTACAATTTAATTCCTCACGAAAATATTTTAGAGAACGTAGAACTCGCTTTAACCATTAGCGGAGTCTCTAAAGAAGAAAGAATGAAACTTGCTAAAGACGCTTTAGACAAAGTTGGCTTGAAAGATATGTATAGCAAGAAGCCAAGTGAACTTTCAGGCGGGCAATGCCAAAGAGTCGCTATCGCTAGAGCTTTAGTAAATAAACCAGACATCTTATTAGCCGATGAACCTACTGGTGCTCTTGATTCTAAAACCTCCGTTCAAATCATGCATTTGATTAAAGAAATTTCCAAAGAGAAATTGGTTATTATGGTTACTCATAATCCGGATCTTGCTGAGAAATATTCTACAAGAATCATCAATCTTTTAGATGGAAAAGTGGTGGGAGACACTAACCCATATTCTTTCGAAGAAGAGGAAAAAGAGCGGGGACAGGTAGCTAATGAAGAAGAAAAAGAGAAGGCAAAGATGTCTTGGTGGACAGCCTTTAAACTTTCAGCAAAGAACCTTCTTTCGAAAGCGAAAAGAACCTCTTTAATCGTTGTTGCTTCCTCGATTGGCATTGTTGGGGTTTCTGCTGTTTTAGCTGTCTCTCAAGGTGTTACAGGCTATATCACAAACATGCAAGATGACATGCTTTCTGGATATCCGATAGAAGTCTCTGAAAACGCCTTAGATCTTTCCTCTTTGCTTTCCTCTACGACAAGTGCACAACAAGGAGAAATCGTTCGCCATTCTTGGAAAGATGGAAAAATCGACGTCCAATTTATTACGGAAAGCTTAATTAAAACTTCATCCACGATGAACAATGCGACATTAAAAAACGATATCAATGAAGATTACGTCCAATTCATCAAAGATATGCCAGAAGACTATTATGCTGCATTAGGGATGGAATATGGTTTTGATTTGAAAAACAATCTATATGTCCATTCTAATATTCATTTGAATGGTTATACCGAGGAAGAATTGGCTAAGCAACGTTATTCCATTTCAGGGATTACTGCTGTTTGCTCAACCATTCTTGAAAACATCAATGGAGGGGAATACGCCTCTTATTCCTCTATGGTAGACAACTATACAAATGCTGTAAATCAGGCGCTTCCAAATGAAGAATATGTTCTTTCGCAATACGATGTTGTCAAAGGAAAATATGCCACAGAGGAAGACGAAATGATGATTGTTTTGAATCACCGAAACCAATTAACGGAATTCGTTTTAACTTTGCTTGGGTATTATGGGCAAGATGAATTTGCCAACGCTATCTATCATTTCTCTAAGCAAGAAGACAAAATGGATAAAGAATTATGGGAGAAACAACAGTCTTTTACGATTGATGATCTCTTGAATCAAGAATATTACTATTATCCAAATGATTCTATTTATCAGAAAAATAGTTCTTATGATCCAAGTAAGACAAATGACCCTCTAGCCCTTCAAGCCTATAACTATTCCTTCATCGATAAGGGCAATTTAACGAATGGCGCAAAGATGAAAGTGGTGGGTATCCTAGCTCCAAAAGAGAACATGCAATACGGCTCTATGGGATCGGGATTGTATTACACCCAGGCTTTTGCAAATAAATATCTCAAGGATAATTTAAATTCTTCCGTTGCTTCTTTCGTGAAAGATTATGTTACGAAGAACAAAAACGCTTCCGGTTTCACCTCAGCAGTTATTGACTATAATGGCGTTGAATTGGTATCGGGAATTGGCTTTATGTATGATGTGAATTTCCCAGATGGTCTTCATTCCCAAGATATCGAAACCTATCAGGGAACGGGTTTGGTTGGCTCTACAAGCTCTCTTGCAAGTTTATTAGGAATGATCGGTGGAGGTTCTTCGGGTGGAGCAAAACTAGCTAAGAGCGCTCTTCTTTCTGTTCGTGAAGTTGGTGGAAATGACATTCCAGGCGTGATTAAAATCTATCCAAATAACTTCAAAGACAAATACAAAGTCACAAACTATCTTGATCAATGGGTCAAAGATGGGGATATTACTTTGTCTACTGGCAAAACACTAGCAAAAGCTGACCGAACAGAAATCAAATACACCGACGATATCTCTCTTATTATTTCTATGATCAATGGAGTGGTAAACATTGTCACTATTGCTTTGATTTGTTTCACTTCCTTATCGCTTGTTGTCTCTACCGTTATGATTGGAATCATCACTTATGTTTCCGTCATGGAAAGGATTAAAGAGATAGGTGTAATTCGTTCTTTGGGCGGAAGAAAGAAAGACGTCTCTCATTTGTTCAATGCCGAAACGCTTATCATTGGTGCTTTCTCTGGTGCATTCGGTCTTCTTGTAACTTACTTCATTGAAATCATTTTGAATTTGACGGTAGGGGTAAAGTATTCTTTAGGAATGATTGCCAACTTAAATTGGTATTCCGCTTTGATAATTCTCCTTATCAGCATCCTTTTGACGATGATTGCAGGTATTATTCCAGCTCAGGCTGCTGCAAGACAAGATCCAGTTGAAGCTTTGCGTAGTGAATAAAAACTACCTGGTTTTTAAAGAAATTCTAAATTTGAGAGAATATTCTTTCTCTCCATCAAGTTCATATTGAGGGTGGATTTTTGCGCCCCAGGAATCATCTCCTCCGATACCACGCATTGCCGCGTAAATCGTGAGATGATTTTTTCTTGTGAGAGGAAGCTCATCCACATGCATCGCATTGTCTATCTCAAATTCATCGTTTGGAAGATATTTGAAAGAGAAAGGACGATCGATTGCTTCGAAAACTAATACATGGGTCTCGTCAATTGGCACTTCAACAAACCTTGCCCCCTCACGGTTGCCACATTCTTGAGGGATGGAATAAGGAAGAAGCTCTTTTGAAACGTCTGAAAAATAGAAACCTAAATTCTCTCCAACTAAGCGGTCGGGATAAGAATCAAGTGGTCCCAAGGCATAATAATCAAAGGATAAGTATTCTTTTTTAAGAGGGAAATCGAGACCGAAAGCAGGTAAGGAAGGCATTCCTTTAACGCCATGATAACGAATCTCCGCATCAAGATAACGGCCTTCTTTTAATTCATAGATAACTTCCGCTGTTGCGCCAAATCCTCCAACCATGTAGGTGAAAATTACTTTTTGACCATCTTGTTTAACCTGGAAAGGAGCGTTCCATTTAGAGATGCCCATATAGATAGAAGAATAAAGCGCAAAAAGATTTCCACGGTCGTTATCGCTAATAGGACGATAGAAGGTTGGACGCACTTGTGAAGCAAGGATTTCCTTGCCGTTTATTTCTATTACTACAAGTCCACTAATTAAACCAGATTTTGAAAAAACGAAAGCAAAACCCTCATCTTTTAATGAGAAATAACGACAAGAATCAACGAATTCCATAGGCTTTTTCTCTTCACTTGGTTGATAAGAGAAAGCTCTCTTCTCATCGAAAATAACCTCAGATTGATTTAATTTGTTCTTAACTCTGATTCTTCTTGTGTGTTCATTTTCTAACTCTTCATAAGGTAAGGTAATTCTTTCTTCACCTTTCCAAAGAATCTTCGTTTCTTTGACCTTTTTGCCGTTTACTAAATCTTCTAAGAACAAGGAAAAATCTTTATAGGAGTGGTTTGGATCTAAAGCAAAAGTTGCTTCGGCGTTTTCAAAATGAATTTGTAATGGAGAATACATCACATTTACGGTTCTTAGTTTGGAGGAACGTTTTGCTTCTTTTCTATCGGAGAATAAAATGCCATTGCAATTGAAGTTCAAATCATTTGGAACGTCATTTGAATCTCCTCCATAGCGAAGCTTCCCCTCTACATCTATTCCTTGGTCGATATAATCCCAAATGAAACCGCCTAACGCATTCGGATATTGTCTAAATAGGTACATGTATTCATCGAAATTCCCCAAAGAATTCCCCATCGCATGTTCATATTCACATTCCAATACCGGTTTATCTGGGTGCTCTTTAAGGTAAGCTTCCAATTTTTCAGGTGGCAAATACATGAATGATTTCATGCTTACATAATCGCTTAATTCGGAATCAGCTTGTTCGGGTTCGTAATGAATCCAGCGTTTCTTGTCTTTGTTTTGGAAATAGTTGGAAAGCTTTTTGATATTTTCTCCGCCTCCGGATTCATTTCCTAAACTCCAAGAGAAAATACAAACGTTATTTTTGTCTCTTTCATACATAGAAGAGGCGCGATCTAGTGCAATCTTTTCCCATTTAGGATTAGAACCAGGAAGATATTGGCTCTTGTCTCCGTTTGCTCCTTGAACTCTAGAATGGGATTCAATGCAGCATTCATCCATAACATAGAAGCCAATCCTGTTTGCTAGTTCATAGAATTTCTTATCGTTAGGATAATGGGATGTTCTTATGGCATTAACGTTGTTTTTCTTTAATAATTCAAGGTCAAAAATGAGATCTTCATAAGGAACATGATGGCCGTGTTTATGACTGATTTCATGACGGTTCACCCCTTTGATTAATAAAGGCTTTCCGTTCCACATAGCGGACCCGTGTATGATTTCTTGATGAGAAAAACCAATTTCTGTAGATGAAGTTTCTTCTTGATCACCATTTTTTAAAGTAATGGTTAACCAATATAAATTTGGATGTTCTGCGGACCAAGGGAGGATGTTTTTAATTTCTTTATAGAAGGAGAAGGACGGACTCTTTACAAGAATCTCTTCGTTGAAATACGTTTTATCACCCTTACAAAGTGAAATTTGAGCTAAACAATCTTGCGATACTCTTCCTTGAATAGAGATTTTGCCGTCTTTAAAACCATGGATAAGGTCGGTTTTAACATCCACATCTTCAAGATGAGTTTCAGGAATTGCTACGATAGAAACGTCACGGAATATTCCGGATAACTTCCAGAAGTCTTGATCTAAAATCCATGAAGAAGAGGAAAAACGGAAATTATAGATTACCAATTCATTTTCATCTTCTAAATAAGGCGTTAAATCGAACTCTGAATCCACATACAGTCTTGTGGAATAGCCAATAAAATGCCCATTTAAAAATACATATATTGCCGTTTCAAAACCATCTAGGCGTAATCGATATTCTTTCCCTTTGAATTCTTTTGGAAGGGTGAATCTCTTTCGATAAATATTCACAGGATCGTGTAGGAGATTTATCTCACCGGGATTTAGCTTTTCTTTCCCTTCCCAAGGATAATCGATGTTTGTATAAATAAGATCTTCAGGAACCTCAATTTCAGCAGAATTTGGAACGTTCGCTTTTCTGAATGCAAGCGTTTTGTAATCTAAAAGTTCATCAACCCAACCTTCTGAACGATAAAAATCCCATTCCCCATTTAAAGAAAAAATCGGTTCTTTTCCCTCAATAAAAAAATGGTGGGAGGAATGCTCTTCTAAAAGATTTTCTCCAACCACCTCAGGATTACTTAAATAAGATAAATTCAATGGATCCATATGTATTTCCTCTAGTTAATTCTCTTAGAAATGGAAAGGGAATGCAAAGAAGAAAGAAAAAAGATGTCAACGAGGACATCTTGTTAAGTGCTTGTTTCGTCTTGCCCCGTTAAACTTTCGCGACGAGGCATTGACTGTAGGCATATGACGGACCCCAAACTAGCCCAACTATCTTTACGGTAGGGAGGTCCATTTCTGTTCCTGTGACATTATTATAGGGTCGCTTTTAACATTTGCAAGTCCTTTTTATAAAAAATTAGGTAAGGAAAATGTAAATAATTAAGTAGGCTTTTTAGGGTTTTGAATTCAAAATTCATATTTGCTTAGGAATTATCTATATTTTTATGTTTTAAACAAAACAATCGCGTTTGTTCTCCTTTGTTTAAAATAGTCCGCTTTTGTTCATTCATTGTTTTGGCAACACTTTCTAACATTAAGTTGATTTTGAGGAGGAAGATATGAATAAAAAAATCAAAATATTTACCGGTATTGCGTTTGCACTCGCTTTGGCTTCGTGCGGCACAAAAGGTGAAACCGAGAAAAGTTCTCTAATTTCAAGGGCGGAAGGCGAAACTGAACAGACTTCTGAAATATCATGTGAAGAAAGCAAGACTGAGCAAACATCGGAAGTTTCTCTTGAAGAAAGTAAGGTTGAACAAACCTCTGAAATTCCAAATAAAGGAAATAATAGAGAAGAAACGATTCAGAGGGCAAAGGAAGTGATTTCTTCGAATTCTGGTTACGACAAGGATGAAGGAGAACTTCTTATTTATGAAAAAAGCGAGACTAATTTAGGACTCGTGACAATTTATCTCGAACCAGGCGATCTAGAGAACATGAATATAACGATACGAACTGAGGTAACGTTCAACAGCAAATATAACAGCTACGTAAACGATGCCCAAATGGCAATAGATTTATATGCCAAAACCGATTATAGGTATAATTTGACTTTTGCTATTGATTAGGAAATTCTATTTAAGCCTATAAACACAAAAAAAGACCACATTTTAGCTGCGGTTCATTTTTTGGTGGGTTTATAGACGAAATTTCCCTTTATTTGGTCGTAAACATCTTTCGGAACGAGCAAATCGCGGTCACAATGCGGGCACGTCAACGCCGGATTCTCCTCAACCTCGGGATCGAACAATTCCGAAAATATGTCCAGCGGGATCTCTTCCTCGTATCCGCATTCTAGGCATTTCATATCGACGGCGAATTCGCCCGTGCTTTCGTCTTTCCTCACCCTGAAGTTGTATCTCATTAGCCAAAATCCTGCCTCCTGCCATAGCATGATAGTTTTGGGTTGAGGAACATATAGCTGCCGCATTTGCAAAGAAGCGGGTCATAGCCGAAGGATTTCCTCAGCCCGTTGACCCATATTGTATCATTCGACATTCTTTTTAGCTCTTGTTTACTAAAGAGCAACCCGTTCTTTACCTTCTCTTTGAATTTGTTCGAGTAGAACCCGTAATACCTTATCTGCTGGAAGCCTTTGTCGGCCACGTGCATGACCAATCTCGACATGAATTTGAATACGTCCTCGGTGATGTATTGCCTTCCCTGTTTCATTTCCTCGTCTTCAATATCATCGTCCTCATGGGGGTCGAAGAACCAGGTGACGGTGCGGCTCTCCATGCCGCACTTCGTGATCCTTCTTTCGGATATCGGCGGGTGGGAGGCATACCTGGCGATGTAGTTCACCAAATCGGTTATATCCTTGGTGGTGGATTTGCTTTCGGAGAACTTCCTCCCGTAGACATAGTAGCCGAGCTCGTATTTATCTCTAAGTTTTTTGAGGAGCAGATACATCTCGCGCCGCTCCTTGGCCGGGCGGTGGGCCTTGAAATAGGCGTAAACGTTATTGAAAAGCGAATTCCTGAAGGCGATCCTGAGGAAATCGAAATGGAAATAGTCGTGCTTCCTGAGCTCGCCCCTGTTGTTGAGATACCTCTCCGCGATCAACACATGAATGTGCGGATGCCACTTCATATCTCTTCCAAATGTGTGCAGGAAGTCAATATGACCAAGCCTTCTCTTCTCCTTTCTGTACGCGATGGGCGCACGGCTCCTGAACAGCGCATTAAAGGCTTCGTCCACCGATTTGAACAGGGCGTTCAGCAAAGGCTTCCGGTACAGGCGGAAATAATCCCTCAGCTGGAACGGGACGGTGAAGACGAATTGCCTGTGGGGGACCTGCAGGCACTTCTCGCTTACCTTGATTGTCCTCTGGTCCTTGTATTTCTTCCCGCAAGAGGGGCACATCCTGGAATGGCAGGAGAACCCCATCATGTAGAATTCGTTGCAGTTCGGGCATTCGAAATACAAGTATCCATTTTCGAAGTTATGACATCCTACGAACTTGTCTATCGACTCGATCAAGCCCGGCCTCTGCAGCCTGCCCGCGTACTTTTCCTTGAATTCGGGCCAATACCTTATGAAGATGTCCTTTATGCAGACGTCGCCCTGAAGCTTCCTCGCGTGGTAGCAGTTGTTCTTCTTTCTTACTTCATTATAAAAAACTTCCTTGCCGTGCTTCTTGGCTTCGTTGATGTCCTCCTTGAATTTCGTGAAGTAGCGGTTGATGCTCAGGTCGGAGTTTCTGTAGTGCATGGCGATATTATAAAAAACTCGGATTGCAATTCCGAGTTTCACGCGAAATTCATTTCGCTTTTGTTCCTCGGATGCCTTCTATATTTATAAGAAACTCATGCAATCAAAAATGTTTATATAAGACAATTTTCGGCATAAATCGTTTAAAAAGTTTTATGAGTGATGATTTGGTAAATTCACGCTTTTGGGGAAGGGAATACAAGAACCACAGCCGTTTTCTTAATTAAGTATTTAAGATATCTGGGTTTTTCTGCCACAAATGACATCTTTGCAAAAAATGCCTGGTATTTTAGGAATGCCCTTGTGAGAGCAAATTATAGAAATTTAAAACTTAGCATACATGAAACGACAAAATATCTTGAGCCCTTCTTAAAAAATCTCTTGTTAAATGAGAAAAACGAGCTTCGTAACCGGGATATGTATATTGGCGCCGTTTTAACCGAAAAACCGGACATTGGAGACGAGGAAACCGGACATTCGACTGATTATCCATTTATTGAAAGAGACGTCGAATTATCTTCGACGAGCCGTTTTTATATTAAAAAACTGTTCAACAAATTTGGATGGAACGACTTTTTTGGTAGAACAGAGGTTATGAAGACACTTAACTTGAAAGAAAGCCGCTCGTCAGAGTTTTTATCTTTGCTATTAAGAAGAAAACTCATCGAACTCGTAAGCGGTCATGGCAAAGGAAAGTATAAATTCAAGAAGACAAGAAACGATTAGAATGTCATCATTTTAGAGCTCTATTCTTGTTTAATGGGTAAAAAGAAAACGTCTTTTTCTTTTTGATTGATCATTGCGTTTTGATTCATCTTTTTGTAATTTTTTGGCATTTTTTCTTTTTCCCCGTCTTCCTATAGGTGGGAGGCAAAAGAAAAACAAAATATTTTGAATTTATATTCCTTCTGCTTTTAACGGAAAACAGAGGGGACGTGTATGCGTTTTCGCCTTAGAAAATCATTTCCTTTCCGTTGGGCTTTACGATGTCCCAAATCTTATCGCAATCATCATTTGAAGACTGCTTTTTTCTCGTGTATAATTTCTAGGCTTCTTTAGAAGGAAGAAGCAAAACATTCTCTTATGGTCGTACTTGATACGATCCATTAGACCAAATTTAGGAGGTGCTAACATGAAAAAGTATGAGATCATGTACATCTTGAATAGCGTTCTTGAAGAACAAGCTAGAAAAGATGAAATCGCCAAACTTCAAGGGATTTTGGAAGCTAACAAAGTCAAAGTTGCCAATTCCCAAGAATTAGGCATGAAAGATTTCGCTACGCCAATTAAAAAGCAACTCAAAGGCTACTATGTCGTTCTCAAAGTGAATGGCGAAATTGCTGGCCTTAATGAGTGGAGCCGTCAAGCGAAACTTGATCAAAACGTTCTTCGTTTCTTGATTACGGTCGACCAAGACTAATCATCGTTTTATACGAAAAAACATTGGAGGATCGTAAAATATGTTAAATCGTGTCATTCTAATTGGCCGTCTTACTCGTGACCCTGAGTTACGTAAGACCCCATCTAATCTCTCTGTCGTGTCCTTCTCACTTGCAGTAGATGATTCCCGCAAAAATCCGGATGGAACAAAAAACACTTTGTTCATGAATTGCACATTATTCGGTGTGCGTGCTGATACATTCGCTAAATACACCCGCAAAGGTTCGATGGTTTCTATTGAAGGCAGACTTCAACAAAGAAAATATACGAACAAGGCCGGTGTTCAAGTCACTGTTATCGATACAATCGTTGATAATTTTGACTTCATTGATACGAAAGGTTCAGCTCCAGCAGAAACAAGCGGATATGCTTCTCAACCAGAAGCCGCGCCTGCTCCAGCCCCACAACCAGATAGCGGTAATTTAGATGCCATTGATGTTGTAGACGACGATCTACCATTCTAATAGAAAGGAAAATTTATTATGGCTTTCAGAAAAATGAGATCCAGACGTAAAGTTTGCTATTTCACTAAGAATCATATCAAGCATATTGATTATAAAAACGTTGAACTTCTTCAAAGATTCATCACACCTGATGGAAAAATCATGCCAAGAAGCAGCACTGGTACTTGTGCTAAATATCAACGTCAATTAGCGAAAGCAATCAAAAACGCCCGTTATATGGGATTACTCCCAGAAGTTGGCGCTAACTAAGCGAAACTATTACGTTATTAGCCTCACCTAAGCGTGAGGCTTTTTAATATCTACACGTATGTTTTAAAAGAAAATAGAATATAAGTAAAATGCTAATATATTATCGAAAAAATGCATAAACAATTAAAATATGCTAAAATATTGGCATATGGAAGAACAAGCATTACAATTTGTAACATACGATGAAAAACAACTAGAAATAGCCAAACGTTTTGTTGCTATTAGAAAAAGCAAAAAAGTGTCTCAACAAAGGTTGTCTATTCTTTCTGGCGTTTCTTACGCTTCTATTAGAAGATTTGAAAAAACTGGTAATATCTCTTTATCTTCCTTAGTAAAACTTGCGTTAGCTTTGCAACTTTATGATGATTTAGATAATTTGTTTGTCAGCCACTCAAAATACAAAACAATCGAGGAAATAATCAATGATCAGAAAGATTGATGTTTTTGCCAGCAAGAAAAAAGTTGGCACGCTTGCATTGACAAAAGAAAATGTAGTGGCTTTTCAATACACCGATGAATGGGTTGCGGAAGGTTTTTCCATCAATCCTTTCAAATTACCATTATCCAAACAATTGTTTTTTTCTACTTCACCCTATTTTAAAGGCTTGTTTGGTGTCTTTGCGGATTCTTTACCTGATAGTTATGGTGAGTTGCTTTTAGAACGTTACTTAAAAAGTAAAAACATAGATATGAATAAGCTAACCTGTTTAGATAGACTTGCTTATGTCGGTTCTTCTGGCATGGGGGCATTAGAATACGTTCCAGATTGGAGCGTAGAAATTAATAAAAACAATTTTGATTTCGATGCAATTCAAAATGAATGCAACGATTTATTAAGGGCAAAAGAGGTTCAATATATTGATGAACTTTATGCTTTTGGCGGGTCCAGTGGCGGCTCTAGGCCTAAATCATTAATCAAGTATGAAGGCGAGGACTATATTGTTAAATTTTCATCTAAATATGACCCCAAAAACATTGCTGAACTTGAGTATACATATATGTCTCTTGCTCAAGAGGCAGGGATCCATATACCAACGATTAAATTGGCATCATCAAAACTTGGTAACAAATATTTTCTGATTAAAAGATTTGATAGGTGTGCTAATAAAAAGATACACATGATAAGCGTAGCCGCATTATTGGAGGCTGATTTTCGGGCTCCTTCGCTTGATTATAATGAACTATTGAAACTCACAAGAGTGTTAACAAAAAATGATGATGATCTTTTAGAAATGTTTAGAAGAATGGTTTTTAACGTTTTGGCCGATAATCAAGATGACCATATCAAAAATTTCTCTTTTATCTATGATGAGGCAAAAAGAATGTATAGATTATCTCCTGCATATGATATTACTCCCGGGAAAACATATTATGGCGAGCATACGACATCCGTTAATGGAAAAGGGAAAGGGATAACTGATGAAGATATGCTTAAGGTTGCTACAAATAACAAAATAGATTTGGATACTGCGAAAAAGATTATTAGCAAGTGTAAAAAAGTCTTAAAGATTTCCTAACTATAGCGAAAATGCCGTTAAACCTGTTTGTTCTAAGAAACGAGATTATTAGCCTCACCTAAGCGTGAGGTTTTTCTAATATATGTTTCGTCTCTTTCCCCTTTTAACCCATAAGGGGTTAAATTATAATTTAACTATGAACGCATCCATTAAGAAATTTCGTAACATTACATTCATCTTTGCTCTAATAGAGCTAATCTTTATTGGAACCCTCACTTTTTTCTGGGTTTATAACACTTTCGGCATCCGTGATATCAAATATATCGAAGAGTATATATTTTTAGGCTTTGTCGTTCTTTGTTTAGCTGACATCCTTTTCACTTGGTTTGCTTTAGCTCGTCTTTCGAGAAAAAGGCAAAGCAACGATATCGAAGTGGCCTCTCTTATCGGTAACGACATTCAAATGGCTTATAACTTCAATCAAATTGGTTTGCTAGCCATTGATGAAAATGGTCTCGTGTTATGGACCAATACTTTGTTTAACGAAAGACAATTGGATCTTGTTGATACGGATATTTTCCAATCTTTCCCTGCCTTAAAGGAATTGGTCAAACTCAAAAGCGATAAGACCGTCCATCTTGAAATGAAAGGCAAATCATATGAAGTTCGTTTCTTAAGCGAACCAAGATTGTTTGTCTTTAAAGATGTGACCGAATATGACAACGTTGTCAATTATTCTAAGGAACAAGCCATTGCTTTAGGTGTTGTCATGATTGATAACTTTAATGATGTTGCTTCAGATACGGATGAAGTAGCGGACGCGGTTATGGATGTTCGCGCTATTGTTCGTGATTATTTCCGCCAATATAAAGTCCTTCTTACCCAAGTGAAACAAGACCGTTATTTCGCGGTTTGTAATTTTAATGCCCTTGATCAAATGGAGAAAGATGGTTTCTCTGTGATGGACAAAGTTCGTGAAAAACAGGATAAAGAAGATACACCATTAACCTTATCTATCGGTTTTGCTCATGATTTCCCTGATGTGGGCAAGCTATACGAAATGACGGAAGAAGCGATTGATACCGCGTTAGCCCGTGGTGGTGACCAAGCTGTTGTTTCACAATATGGCAAGGAACTTCGTTTCTTTGGTGGCAAATCAGCTGCTATTGAGAATACTTCTAAGGTGAAAGTTCGTTCCATGGTTGGAGGACTTGCTAAGTTAATTAAAGACTCTAGTGCCGTCTTCATTATGGGGCATACTGAAATGGATATGGATGCTTTAGGGAGTTGCTTAGGTATCAAAGCCATTTGTGATTGGTGCAAAAAACCAGCCAAGATTGTCTATGCGCCAAAACGTACGGAAAAGAAAGCTAGACTTGCCTTCACCAACGCCTTCTCAAAAGATGCCTTGGATCAATTGACTTTGACTCCAGAGCAGGCCGCTGCCCAAATTAGAGAAACTTCGCTTGTTGTTGTCGTAGATGTTTCTGTTCCAAGAAACGTCATGGCTCCAAAGATTCTTGATTTAGCAAGAAAAGTCGTTGTCATCGATCATCACCGTCGTGGTGATTCCTTCATTGAAAGGCCATCTTTGTCCTATATTGAGCCATCTGCGTCTAGTGCTTGCGAATTGATTACGGAAATGATTCGTTATGCGGCTGCAAACCCTCGTATCGATTTAAAGCCATCTTATGCCACAATTATGTTGTCTGGCATCTTCATGGATTCCCAATATTTCAAGAGCAAATCTGTCGGCATGAGAACATTCGAAGCCGCTGAAATCTTGAAAGAATACGGTGCTGAAAACACTCTTGCGGATGAATATCTCAAAGACGACTACGAAGAATTCGCTTTGACGAATAAGATACTCGGGACAATGAAGACGCCATCTTATGGCGTTCTCTATTGTGTTTCGGATGATAACGATATCGTTGAAAGAAGTGCACTTGCTAAGGTGGCGAATTCCCTTCTTTCTCTTAGAGATGTGCACGCTTCCTTCGTTATTGGAAGGACGGCGGATAAACAAATTAGCATATCCGCAAGAAGCGATGGAACCATATCTGTTCAGCTTCTTATGGAACAATTAGGGGGTGGAGGTCACCTAACGATGGCGGCAACCTTATTCCCAAATCCAAAAGTTCCAAACATCACTCATGTCGATGAAGCGGAAAAGAAACTCATAGAATGTTTGAATGATTACTTAGACGCTTCAAAAGTAAACGTCACTGCGGGAGGAAACAATATATGAAAATCATTTTATTAGCCGATGTTAAAGGCGTAGGTAAAAAAGGAATGACCGTTGATGCGAAAGACGGTTTTGCTAAGAATTTTCTCATTCCACGTGGTTTAGCTGTTATTTCCACGGATAGCAATCAAAAGATTTTAGCGAAGAACAATGCTGAAGAAGATGCAAGACAACAAGCTTTAAAGAAAGAAGCAGAAGAGCTTGCAAAGCGTCTTGAACACATTAACGTTGAATTTAAAGCCAAAGTCGGAAGCGATGGCAGAATGTTTGGCGCCATTTCTCCAAAACAAATCGAAGAAGGCTTAAAAGCCCAATGGAATATCATTATCGATAAACGTAAATTCATCGATAAATATCCTGCTAATGCTTTAGGATACACCCGTTTGAAAATTGAACTTTATAAAGGAAGTGCTGGCGAAGTTGTTGGCACCGTCAATGTTCATATTTCTGAGGAAAAATAATGGCGAAAGTATCTCTTCCCTCTAACGTTGAAGCAGAGCGCTCCGTTTTAGGCGCTATGCTTTTATCTGCCAATGCTTGCAATATTGCTATTGCGTCTTTGACGGAAGATTCTTTTTCCGATGTCGATCCTCGAAACAAAATCATCTTTCATGCGATGGAAAATCTTAGCCAGCATGAACAAATCATCGACCCTCAAACGGTGACAAACGAACTCATCAACACCAATCTTTTAAGTGCGGCAGGGGATTCCTCTTATCTTTTGGAATTAATGAATAGCGTCATTAATCCAGAGAATGTGGAACATTATGTTGCAATCGTTAAAGACCAACAAGTTTTAAGAGAATTCCTTTTAGCACTTCAGGACATTCAAAAAGATTACGCGGAAGGAAAAATCTCCGATATTGGGGATTTCTTAGCCAATTCTCAACAAACCTTAACGGCCATTACCAATAGAAGATCTGTTGGCGGTTTCCGTAAAGGTGGAGAAATTGCCAAAGAAGTCAAACTTAAGATCATTGCTGAAGCCAAGCGTTCTAATCGTTCTTTAACAGGTGTGGATACGGGCTTCCGTGGCTTAAATAAACTTACCCATGGTTGGCAAGCAGGTGACCTTATCGTTTTAGCTGCTCGTCCTTCTGTTGGCAAAACGGCATTCGCTTTAAACTTAGCGGTAAATGCCGCTTCTTATAAAGGAGAACCAGTCGCTGTCTTCTCGGGAGAAATGGATTCTACGTTGGTTATGAAACGTATCCTTTCTTCTATTTCTCGCGTTTCTCTTTCGGGAAACGAACCTTTAACGGATAGAGATTTAGGAAAGATTGCTCTTGCTGTTACGGAAGTAGAACGCATGAATCTTTATATTGATGATAAGCCAAACCCAAAATTAGGCGACATCATCGCTAAATCCATCAAATTAAAGAATAGCGAGCCTAATCTTTGTGCCATCTTTATTGACTATATCAACATCATACATACAGAAAAATCTTTTGAATCCCGTTCGTTGGAAGTCGCAGAAATTACTTCTTCCTTGAAGGAATTAGCCCGTACTTTAAAAATACCGGTTATTGCTCTTGCTCAGGTAAACCGTGATGCGGATAAAAATGAAAACGGTGTTCCAAGCATGTCTAACTTAAAGGATTCTGGCTCCATTGAACAAGACGCCGACATCATTATGTTGATGTACCGTAAAGATTATTACGATAACCAAGGAAAACGCATTGTCAAAGGACAATCCGCCTTTGAACAAAAGATGGATGCTCAAGTGGAGAAAGCAAAACAAGCCGGGCCAAATAAAGACTCTGGCTCTGTTACCACAATCAATGTCACTAAGAACCGTAACGGCTCTACCGGTAAGGTTTCTTTAATGTTTTCTAAAGCCATCCAGCATTTTGATAACTTCTCCTTAGAAGCGGAAGACGAAGAGAGAAGATTGAATGGCGAAGAAGGATATCCTTCAGACGACGAATGATACGTTACGTAATGGCATCTTCCTCTTCAAAAGGGAATGCTGCTTTCATTTATTCCGAAACAACTCTTATTCAAGTGGATATGGGAGTTACTTTAAGTGCGCTTAAGAAAGCCATATCTTTGACTCCTTATCGATTAGAAGACATTCAGGCTTTGCTTATCACTCATGAGCATTCTGATCATATTAAGGGAATGTCTTTATCTTGTTATAAACATCTTAATATCGACACGTATGCAGGAGAAGGAACCTTAAAAGAGCCGACCCATGTAGTAGAAGAGGAGTCTTCTTTTGATGTTGGCGATTTTACGATTATTCCTGTTCGTACTTCCCACGATGCAAATCATCCCCTTGGTTTTATATTTATTCAAGGGAATGAGAAACTCGTTTATATGACGGACACAGGTTACATTCCTGAGGAAAGCCTTCCTTATATGGTGGATGCAAATTTCTATATCATGGAATCAAATCACGATTTAAAGATGCTTAAAGAATCAAGCCGGCCATTGATTCTAAAGAAGAGAATTCATTCCAAACATGGACATCTTTCTAATGAAGCATCCGCTCATTACTTGGTGGATCTTGTTGGAGATAAAACGAAAGAAATCACCCTCGCGCACCTCTCTTTAGAATGCAACACTCCAGAAAAAGCTATAGAAACGTGGGATAAAATATTTCAAGAAAAGGGCTTATCTATTTCCAAATACCATTTAAGAGTTGCGCCAGCATGTGAGCCTTTGTCAGGAGGAGACAAATGAAAATACGCATCATTACCATTGGAAAACTAAAAGAACCGTATTGGAGAGCTGCTGAGCAAGAATATTTAAAAAGGCTTAACCCATATAGCAAAATAGAGGTTATAGAATGTAACGACCTTCCTTCAAAAGAGAATGCCTCCTTAAAAGAAGAGGAGGAAACAAAACTCAAAGAGGGAAGAGAAGTTCTTATGAAATTAAAACCAAACGACTTCTTAGTGTTATTGGACTTAGGGAACGAAGAAATGACTTCCCCAGAATTAGCTAAGAAATTCTCCAAATGGATGGAATTATCCGGAAGCAATTTAACCTTTGTTATTGGCGGCTCTCTTGGCTTATCTCAAGAATTAAGAAATAGGGGCAACGCGACTTTGACGTTATCCTCCTTAACTTTCACCCATCAGATGACAAGAATCATTCTTCTTGAACAGATATACCGCTCTTTTAAGATTCTTAAGAATGAACCTTATCATAAATAATAGGAGTAATATATAGACATTATGATTTATCCTGAATTTGAACAATTTGAATCCTTCGTTGATCCTCTTAATCCTTATTGCAACGCCTATAAAACAAAAGAAGGCCATATCTTCTATGTTGAGCCTGGTTTCTATTCGGGCATGCAAGGTTTTAAGGAAAAAAGGGAAGAACGTTACCAAGATCTCTTAAATGGCATCTTCGATGTTATTAAGAAAAACGAAAAGGTGATCTTCACCTGGTCTTATGATTCTCCGTTTATGGAAAAAGATGGATTCATCTATCGTGAAATCTCTGATATCTCTGATCCATTAAAAATATATGTGGAAGATAAGAGCCGCGGTAGTGATTACGGAGATTAGCAAAAAGATAAAAAGAAAACCCTCGTTCAAATTGAAACGAGGGCTTTTCGTATCCATGTAATTAAGCTTGTGGGCGAAGACTTCTCATCGACATCCAAGTGATTCTAAGGATATACATCATTGGGAAGAGGAACATCGTCATTCCAGCGAAGGATGGGATGAAGGCGAGAAGGCCAAGAAGGGCTGGGCATAAGGATGCGTAATAGCCAATCTTTTGACATTGCCAGAAGGTATAGATTCTGAATGGATTGTTCTTTCCTCTTGTCATAATGAAGATGAGCAAGCCCATCAAGAAGATGATACCAACAGAGATAGCAAGCATGATTCCGCTATATTCCCAAGCAAGGGTAACACGAGTTGAAGCATAGCCGTTCTCTAAGAAGTTGCACCAAGCATCAATGACTGTTTGATTTTCTGCTGGGGTGAGAATGGTGTGTAAATCTTTGCCTTCAAAGTTTTTGGAGTCATATTTGACTTGGACGTTTTTAACGACTTGGCTGCCTTTAACGCCTTTGGCAAGATAGATGGCATCTTTACCAATAACGATGGTGTTGGTGCTATAGTTTTCTGGAGCCTGCCCTAATTCAGCATTCGGATCGTTTATAACATTGGAGAATTTATTGGAAGCGAACTTGTATGGACTTTCGTCCCCGCAATAATAAACAGCTAAGCCACAATGCCATTGATCTTTGGCAGTGATAATACCAGCTGCTTGAGAAGAAGAGGAAGAGCTATTTTCATCCTTTGGCTTCTCTTCGGTAATGGAAACTGGAACTTTGTAGTAATAACCCCAATAGGAAACATCTTTTCCATTTGGATTGACGCATTTTCCCTTCCAAGCAGTTTCATCTAATGTCAAAGAGCCGTTTTCAATTTTCATGCTCACGTCAGATGTTTCTTTTTGGAAAGCAACAAGAGCGTTTTCGTAATCGTAAGAATATCCACTCGTGAAGAAATCCGATGCTTTAGTGGTGAAATATCCTACCATTGTTGGAATGGTCGCAATAAGAGCAGCGACAATCGCCACAATAACTGGTCCATACCATTTGTGTTCTCTTCCTGAGACACAAGTGTCATTAGAGAAGAGTGTTTTCAGTAAAAACTTCAATTTTTGAAGAAATTTATTTTGCTTTTTTTGTTTAATTGGTTTTGCTTTTGCCATAGTTCATCCTTTATTCAAGCATTGAAACTTTACAACAAACGGGACGATTATACAAAGGAAACCGCTTCTATTGTCTCTAAGAGACAAGAAAGGAATGTATTTCTAACGTTTTTTGACATATACTACAAAGGCTCAAATACTTGAGCTTATGGGGTCGTTCTGGTTTTGACGGGGAACCGATCTTGCCTGGACTGCAGTAGCGTGATGAGCTTTAACATCAAAAAACAATAACTGACAACAGTTATATCTATGCGAACCGCGCTCAACGCGTTTCGTATGCTGCCGCTTAATAGTAACCTACGGGTTTCCTAGCATCGTCTAGGAGGAGCACGTCCTCCGTTAGTTTCGCATCTTACTAACGGGCAGGGCGCTAAATAAGATGATAAGCGCCAATCCTTGGCTAGGGAAAGGCGACGAAAACCCTCTTAGCCTCGCTAATTGGATTTGGTCTTATCGTACCAGTTAGTTAAATTATGATAGGACCTAAACTGTAGAGGTCCTTGTGGGAGATTCTTCGGACAGGGGTTCAATTCCCCTCGACTCCACCAAAAGAAAAGCATAGGTTTGATACAATTTGTGTCAGACCTTTTTTCGTTGCGGATAGAAATGCTTTTTGTATAATGAAGATGCCGTTAAAAAATAAGGAGGGGAAACATGGAAAAAGAATCTTATTTTGATGGTGGTCTTTTACAACAAATCGGTTGGAGCATTCTCGGAGCAATTATCACTGCTTGCACCTTAGGGATTTGCTATCCTTGGGCAAAATGCATGCTAATTAACTGGGAAGCGGAACACACAGTAATTGAAGGCAAAAGACTTCGTTTTGATGGTCGTGCCGTTCAATTATTTGGAAACTGGATCAAATGGCTTTTACTTACCATTATTACCTTAGGTATTTATGGGCTTTGGGTTCCAATCAAAATGAAGAAGTGAGTCACAAAACACACCTTCTTTGTTGAATAAGCAAAACAAAAAACATTACTAATCTTTAAAAAACAAATTCTTATTTTTGTACGTTTTAGGTCTCTTGCGCAATTAAGCGCAATAAGAAAACAATCGATAAATAGGCGCTTTTAATTTTTTAAGGCGCCTTTTTTGCAAACGTGCGCAATTAAAATTATGCCCAATATGGGATGTAGGAAGCATCTTTTTTGTCAGAGTTTGGTTCTTTTTTAATAAGCCCGTTTTCAACAGCTTGAGCAAAAAGACGACTGATTTGATATTTTGCTTTTTCTTCTAATCCAAAACGTTCCCTTAAGCTTTTATTTGTCGCACGATTAGAGGAGATGTAACGCAAGACCACATGTTCATATGTGGCTTGTAGTTTTTCTTTGGCAGTAAATTCTTCAAAAGGTTTATTGAAGAACAACACGACTCTCACTCCAGTCGGAGTTTGTTCGACTTTTGCTGGAGGGAAATGGACGTTTTCTAACGATGAGACGATTTTGTCAAACCCCGATCCTGCTGTGTCACCAATATTGATTCTTCTAAGAAAAGACGCGAGCTTTTCGTTTCTTGGATTAGGGGATGAATCGATGAGACGGTTTATAGGAACGTCTAATTCTCCGGGATTCGAAAATTCAATACGATTTGGAAAAATTTCAACGAGTGGGCCGCCATAAGACAACAAATCCTGATTAATCAATGCGTTTCCTAATGCCTCTCTAATAGCAATAGTGGGAACAAAGTATTGATCTCTACGAAGGCCATCTTCGAATTTGTCAGGAGCTTGCAGGAAATTCAATATTTGAAGATACGCTTTTTGAAAAGAAATTGCATATCCTTCATTAAACTCCTGTTTTCCCATGGTTTCTAAGCGCGAATCAGAATGATATCTGATAATTCGTATGCCTTTGTTTTCTAAGCCATGGAATTGTGTAATGTTTTTACCAAAAAGAAGGGCTCCGTAGGCGCTTATTGCATACACGTCTCCATCCTTTTTGTTTATGAAACCTTCTCTAAGGAAAGAAGAAATCCATTCCTTTTCGGATTGAGGAGTTGGCAAATTCAATTTATTGTAATAAGAAGGAAAGTCGAGATAGTTTTTAACGTCTACCGTTTGTAATTCTGTTTCAACAATTCGTCTTTCGGGACTTGTTTCTTCCAATTTCTGCCAAAGCTGTTTTTCTAATGAAGGAAACTCTTTAAGGTTCTTTTTTGAACTTTCGATTCTACAATAAGCCTGTTTTTTAAATGTCGTTTGAAAATGGGTTGCAGCAGGGATTCTTAACGCTAGCACTTTCTTATTTTCTATCAGCAGTTCATAGTTCTCTAACGCGATGGTTGGAGTAAGAAGGCTTTTCCAATAAGCGAGTATTTCTTGTCCCCCTTTTTTCCAAGTCTTAAAAGAAAGGGTGGTGCCTACAATGGATTTTGTTTTATCATCAACGCCCCAAATAAGATATCCGAAAGGAACGCCATACAATAGAGCCATATTGGATAAAGCGGAGATGTATTCTCCCATTTCATCAGGATCGGCATTATTTTGTTTAAACTCGACAAAAGGGCTCTCTTCTCCTTGATACACGATTCCCTGAATGATGTATGAAATAGTAAACAAATCAGTCATATGTGAGCTCCTTTTATATTGATATTTTAACAAAAACGCAATTAGAGCGCAATAGCGCGCAATTAAGCGCAATAAGAAAACAATCGATAAATAGGCGCTTTTAATTTTTTAAGGCGCCTTTTTTGCATACGTGCGCAATAAGAAAGTCACAGCAGTTATATAGAGACGATTGGAAGGCGTTAGATTCTTGACGTTTTAGTAATTTACGTTCATGAAAGCCCTTTATTTGACAAAATGCAAGAATAAAACGCTTATTTAAGAAACAATCCTTGACATTGTTTTTATATTTAGTTCAATACCATTTGCGAAAGGAGCATTTAGATATGAAAAACAAAATGAAAAACATCTTTATTCCCCTTCTGGCTACTGGCTTATTGCTAACGGGTTGCAATGGTGGAGAAACCGAATCAAGCAGTTCTAGTGTTATTCCGTCTACTTCCGAAGCAAGTAAGGAACCAACCATCACTAAAAAGTTAATTACGAAAGTGGCAGAAGGATGGAAAACTCAATATGAAGTGGGAGATGCTCTCTCCCTAACCGGGTTAACCGTTTCTCTTGAAACCTATTCGGATGACGTTCTTTCTCAAACGGATGCTGTAACGAATTTCACCTTAATGATCGGTGAAAAGACCGTTCAAGAAGGATATGTCTTTGTTAAAGAGGATATAAACGATGCCTTAACCTTGTCCGTTCATAAAGACACGTATACTTCAGATTTATCTTTATCTGTCATTGATAAAGCGTATTCCATTCTTGTGGAAGGAAACGAAAACTTAAGCGTCTCTTTCTTTGAAATGAAAAATAACGCGCGTGTAGATTTAACCAAAGGCGAAGAAAAAGCGTATGCCGGGGATACGGTTTATTTGCAAGTGCAAGATGGCACAAGCGAAGGAACATGGAGTTGCTCTCTTGAACAAATTGCCGTTAAAAAAGCAAACGGAGAAGAATTAGAAAGCCCTCTTACTCTTCAAAAAGATGAAACCGATGGCATTTATTTCTTTGAGATGCCAGAGGCCTCTATCTTATTCACTTTCTCTCCAACGAACGAAAGCAAATACGCTGATCAAGAATTCATTGGAAAATACAAAGGGTTTGATTTAAATGGTGCATGGAGTGGAAGTAGTATTTCCTCTTCCGGTGAAGTAAAGGCTAACGGAACGTTTAGCATTACCGTGGAAGGTGCCGTCATGGATGCTCATTTCGATGATATTGCTTATAAGTTGGATGAGAACGGGAAGATTGCTCTTGATAGCGAAACCTATACCTCAAATACAATCTCTTATGATTCTTCCATCCTTCGTTACCACGTTGCTTATTCTAGCTCCACAAATGATACGTACGACATCTATTTATTAAAAGGAGCGGAGAACGTAAAGGTTTCAACCCTTTTTGGAAGTGATGATAAGAATTATGTTCTTGCTCAATTCACTTCTGGAGAAACAACTTATTCCTTCTTATCTATTAAAGAGAAGCTTTATTGCGGTGTTGAAATTGTTGGTAACAAAGACAATTTACTCTCATCTACCTTATTAACTGTGACTTATGGACAAGAAACGGCGTACTTCAAAAAGAGTGAGAATTCTCATCAAATTGAAGTGGCTGTAAAAGGCCCTGAAGCAGGGACCTATACGTCTAGCGATAATAAATCCCTTGTTCTTGACGGATTTGGTGGATGTAGCTTAGACGGAGCGAAAGGAACCTATGTATATGATTCCAAAGAACAGGCTGTAACTGTAACAATTAGCGGAAAAGAAACTATATACGCCCTTGATTTAGAGAAGAAGAGCTTCTCTCCTAAGGCCTTTGCTAACGAAGACCCATGGGCCAACGAAGCTATGACTTACAAGGGAGTTCTTAATACGAATTTCTTTGAAGACGTTCCAATGATTCTAACTTTCAACGCTGGAAAGGTTACTTATAAAGAATATGAAAGTGGCTTATACAATAAGCAATACGATTACACCTTCTCGGATGGTGTGGCTACCTTCTCTGCGACGAATTATTCAGCAAGCTTGTTTACCTTCAATTTCGCTGTCTCTTCAGATAATTCGACACTTACTTTGAAGGAAAGAGTGAATGTTCAAGGAAACATCTATTTCCCGAAAGACTTCAAACTTACAAAACAATAAAAAGGAGAAACAATGAAAAATAATATTAAATTCTTAATTCTGCCATTGGCTGCAACATTATTGGCTTCATGCCAAGACAATTCCTCCAAGGAATCTTCTTCAGAGAATAGCGTATCCTCTGAAGTCACACAAAAGGTTGACACAACTCTTTTAGAAGTGAAAACAACGATTAATGGTTGTAATGTCTCCGGAGTTAGTGTGGATATTTCTCAAGGCATTGGAACGGTGTTAGTCACCGGGCAAAGCTATGATATGAAAGTCAGCGTTACCGATAAAGGCGGGGACGTCACTCCAACTTACAGCCAAGAGGGGATTATTTCTTTTGAGAAAAAATCCTCGGAAACATACACCTTAAAAGCCTTAAAAGCAGGGGGCGTTACCCTTTCTTTGAAAGACAAAGATGACATTACGGTATACCGTTGTGTAATCAATGTTCGTGATCCTCTTGCTCCGACAGAGCTTACAAACTTCATTATTGAAACGGTTGATCATTATGAAACGACCTTCCAAAACGCTTCATACAATTACAGCATCTCTTTTGTTAGCAACACTGAAGGCGTTTTAAAAGGAAAAGAGGAAGGTAATACTTACAACACCTCTTTCACCTATACCTTAGGAGAAAAACCAGTACGTCTTTCTAATTTCTATGGTTATGAATTAAACATCACCATGGATGAAGCCAGCGAGAACCTTACTTTTGGTGCTTCCTATATTTCTGCCAACGGATTCAATATGTTGCCATTCGATAAAGGAGGATCCGTGCTTGGCTTCTTTGCCGCTAAATTTTAATGAGGAGACTAACTATTCAAAGTAAAGAGAAAAATTAATCATTTTGTAAAATGCTGTTCGCGCCATGACGAAAATCACGCTCGGGCGTGATTGCATATCAGTTGTTCTTTGAAAATATTATATAGACAGTTCGAGACTGTAACTCTCGTTGAGTGTCACCAGTTTGAAGGCTACCCTCAAAAACTTCCTTACCACGTGATTGAGGGCTACCCTGTAATTCTTGCGCTCTTCCGAATACTTCTTCTGGAAGTATGCCGAAAAGGCTGGGCAATGGTTCTTGACGGAAATGGCGGCATTCATCAAGACGTATCTCAAGTGCGCCGACCCATGCTTGACCATGCGGCCCCTGTAGTCCGATTGGCCAGACTGGTTCTTGGAGCACTCCAATCCCGCGAACGAGAGCAGCTTTGCGGGAGACGAAAACCTCCTGAAGTCCCCATATTCCGCGTGCAGGCATGCCGCCGTCATCACGCCTATCCCGGGAATCGTCAAGAGAGGCGAATTAATCTCCTTCATTATGGCTTTTATCTGGGATTCGTAAGCGTCGATGCTTTCGTTGATGGCTCTCACCATCCTGATTGACTGCCTTATTACCAGCTCGTCGGCCGAGCTTGGGTGGCCAACGGTCTTGGAGGCAAGCTCCTTGAGCATGGTTATCCGGTTGACCGTTACCCTCCTCCCGACATTGTGGAGCTTCTGTATTTGGCTTTTCGTCAGCCTGGAAATCTTCTCCGGCGTCGTGAAATGCTCAAGCAGGTAGAGTGCGAATTCGCCCAGGCGATCATTCAGGAACCTCTTCAGTTCCGGGAAGATCCTGTCGAGGGAATTGGTAATCTTGACAAATTCTTCGCTCCTGGAGCGGACAAGCTTGTCGTGGTTTCTCACTAGTGTCCTCAGTTCCATTGTGTTGTATGATAATGGCGTGGTTGGTTTACTGGCCTCTAGTTGTATGAACTTTGCGATCATCTGGGCATCGACCTTGTCGGTCTTGGTCCTTCGGAGAGTTATCGATTGAATGAATTTCTTGACTAGGTAAGGGTTTAGTTCGGAATATTCATAACCAATGGATGTTAAGAACTGTTTAAGGTTCTTTCCGTAATGACCGGTGGCTTCTAGACCAATTTTTATTTTCTGGGAATGGTTCAGTTGGTCCAGTGTAGCCTTTAGCGTTCGGAATCCTTCATCGTTATTAGGAAACGTGAATGAATTCCTTACAACTTCCCCATCGCCGGTCGCGATGAAGCAGTCGTGTTTGTTCTTGGCAATGTCTATGCCTACGAAATATGACATGTCCGTCACCTCCAAATGCTGTGCTGCCACATGCTTTTATCAAGTTGATTCTTGTGCGAAATGAAACGTCTGGCGTTATCTAACTGATCACAACTCAAAAATAAAAGCTGTGGTAAGAGTCTCCTCGAACAGTCAAAGCTGTATAAATATAGAAACAAATCCACAGCGGATTCATTATAAAATGGGGGACTCCAAAATAAAATCATTCTCAAGAAAGGAAGTTATTCTAGTTCCTGTTCCTAAGATGGAATTTAGAATACAAGAA
>JABLTL010016636.1_pt1 | contig 27761 bp, 27 predicted proteins | sample 7160151 | NCBI WGS metagenome assembly JABLTL01 (sample SAMN14651223, study PRJNA627086) | human gut metagenome | isolation source: feces | host: Homo sapiens
AATACAAATAAAGAAGAAAAAGAACTATTAAAACGAGTAATATCAATACTATTTGGAGAAAAACTAGGAGAAGAAAAAACAAAAGAATTAATAGAAAAAATAGATGGAGGTGAAGAAAAAATGTTAGCATTAGTAGATATGATAAGAAACGAAAATAAAATGTATATAAACATGGGAAAGAAAGAAGGAAGGGAAGAAGGCAGAAAAGAAGGTAGAAAAAATAGAAATATAGAAATAGCACAAAAACTTCTAAAAATAAAAATGCCAATATCACAAATAAGTGAAGTTACAGAACTAACAGAAAAAGAAATAGAAAAATTAAAACAATAATAAAATAAAACAAAAACAAATCCATTTTTTCTAAATATAAGAGAAAATGGGTTCTTTTGTTACATTTTTAAAAGAATATTACAAAAGTATTAAATGTATATTACAATTTTATTAATTCTATTGACATTAAATGAAAAAGGAATAAAATAGTAGCATAGGAGTAAAACAATATGAGAATTATCAGTGGAAGTGCTAGAGGAACAAATTTATTTACATTAGATGGATTAACCACAAGGCCAACTTTAGATAGAGTAAAAGAATCACTTTTTAATATAATTCAAAATGAAATACCAGAAAGTGTTTTTTTAGATTTATTTTCAGGTAGTGGTGCGGTAGGCTTAGAATCAGCAAGTCGAGGAGCCAGAAAAACAATCTTATGTGATAAATCAAAAGATGCAATAAAAATTATAAATAAAAATATAGAAAAAACTCATTTGAAAGAAAAAGTAGAATTGTACAATGTGGATTATAAAGAACTTATAAAAAATAAACTAAAAGAAAAAATAGATATTGTATACATAGACCCACCTTACGATTCAGATTTTGCTGTAGATGCAGTAAAATTATTAATAGAAAACAAATTAGTTGATGAAAAAACGTTAATTATTGTAGAAACAGACCAAGAAAAACGAATACTAAAACAATTAGAAAATGAAAAATTAAAAATACAAATAACAGATAAAAGAAAATATGGAAGGGCAATAATTATTTTCTTAAAATTAGAAGAAAGCCAAAATTAGAAAGGGGTAAAACCATGGAAATATTTACATTATTAGAATCTTTAGAGGATGTTATAGAAAGAAGTAGAAGTCTACCATTCTCTGCGAAAGGAATTGTAGACAAAGAAGAAATTTTAGATTTAATTAAGGAAATAAGATTGAAACTTCCAGATGAACTAAAACAAGCAAAATGGGTAAAAGAAGAAAGACAACGTATTTTAGTAGAAGCACAAAAAGAAGCAGATGGAATTGTTAAAGAAGCAGAAAATAGAATAATTTCAATGATTGATGAACATGAGATAACAAGAAAAGCTTATGAGCAAAAGAAAGAAATAATAGAAAATGCAAATGAAAGATCAAGAGAAATTTCTAATGGAACAAAAGAGTATGCAGATGAATTATTACAACACACAGAGGAAGTTCTAACAACAACCTTAGGAAACTTAGAAAAAAATGTTGCAGAAGCATTAAAATTAATGGAAATATCTTTAGAAGATACAATAAAAACTGTTCAAAACAGTAGAAAAGAATTAAAATAATAAAAATACAAAAAAGGAGGGAAATGGGGGCCGGATTATTTCCCCTCCTTTTTCCGTTAAATGACAATAAAATTGGAGGAATAAGTTTGAAAAATAATTGTAAAATAATTGTAAAATACAATATTTTTAATCAAATTTTGTGCCTTGTAAGAAAGGAATGTTAGTAAAAATGGCAAAAAGAAAATCAAATAAAAAAGGAAAAAAAAATACCAAAAAAACCGCATCAAATATTGATTTAGCAGTAGTTGCATTAATAGTTATAAGTATTTTATTAGGTGTATTGATATATGCTAAATCAGGTGTTATAGGAGTAAAGCTAAATGAGATTTTAGGCGGTATGATGGGAATAATAAAATATGTATTACCAATTGGAATATTTGCAATGGCAATAAAAATGGCAATAGATGATGATGAATATTTAAGTTCAAAATTAGCTCAATGTGCAATCTTATTAATAAGCTTTGCAGTACTTATGTGTGTATATCAAGTAAATGTTGGAAATTTAACAATAGACAAAAGTTTATCAGAAGTTGTAAAAGATTCATATGCATTAGGAACACAAGAAAAAGGTGGAGGAGCATTAGGAGCTATACTTGCAGTGCCACTTGTAAAACTATTAGGACCAATTGGAGCAATAATTTTATGTGTAGGTATTGTAATAATTTTAGCAGTATTTGTATTTGGTATAAACGCATCAGAAATTATAAATAATTTTATAGAAAAATCACAAGAAAATAGAGAAGAAAGATTAGAACAAAAACAAAAAAATAAAGAAGAACAATTGAAAATGAGACAAGAAATGCTTGAAGAAAAAAGAAAAGCAAGAGAACAAGCAAGACAAGAAGCTTTAGCTGATAATAGTGTTGGAGAACAAATAAAAATAAACTTTGGTGGAAGATTAATTGATGATGATGCAAAAGGTGGAAAAGTTAAATATAGCCATGAAGGAGAAGATTTAACACCATTAACAAAAGAAACTAAAAAACAAAAAATGCAAGAAATTAAAGAAAATAATCAACCAGATGTAATAGAAAACAACTTATTTAAGCAAGAAGAACAAAAGAAAGAAGACAAAACAAAGGAAGTATTACAACTAGAACATGCGATGGTTGTAGAAGATGAAAACTATGAATATCCTCCAATAGAATTATTAGGAAAACCAGCTAAAAAAGCATTAAAGGGTGGAGCAAAAGCATTAACAGATACAGCAACAAAATTACAAAAAACATTATATAGTTTTGGAGTATCAGCAAAAGTAGAAAATGTATCAGTAGGACCTGCAATTACACGTTATGAATTAAAACCAGCAGAAGGGGTTAGAGTAAGTAAAATAGCCAACTTAGCTGATGATATAGCTTTAAATTTAGCAGCAGAAACAATAAGAATAGAAGCACCAATTCCAGGAAAACAAGCCGTTGGAATTGAAGTACCAAACAAAGAAAAAGAAGCAGTTCACTTAAGAGAAGTATTAGAAAGTGAAGAATTCCAAAATAATAAATCAAAACTTACAGTAGCATTAGGAAAAGATGTTGCTGGAAATATACAATTAGCGGATATAGCAAAAATGCCACACGTTTTAATAGCTGGTTCAACAGGTTCAGGAAAGAGTGTATGTATTAATACAATAATTTCAAGCATAATATATAATGCAAAACCAAGTGAAGTAAAATTAGTAATGGTCGACCCAAAAGTAGTAGAACTTTCAGTTTATAATGGAATACCACATTTATTAATTCCAGTTGTAACAGACCCTAAAAAAGCTGCAGGGGCACTTGCTTGGGCTGTACAAGAAATGGATGATAGATACAATAAATTTGCACAAAAAGGTGTAAGAGATTTAAAAGGTTATAATAAAGCTATAGAAAAAGAAGAAGGGGTAGGAAAATTACCACAAATAGTAATTATAGTAGATGAGCTTGCTGATTTAATGATGGTAGCTGCCAAAGATGTTGAAGAGGCTATATGTAGATTAGCTCAAAAAGCTAGAGCAGCAGGAATGCACTTAGTAATAGCAACACAAAGACCATCAGTAGATGTAATTACAGGTTTAATTAAAGCAAATATACCATCAAGAATAGCATTTGCGGTATCTTCACAAGTTGACTCAAGAACAATTTTAGACTCTGTTGGAGCTGAAAAATTACTAGGAAAAGGAGATATGTTATTCTTCCCATCTGGCGCACCAAAACCATTAAGAGTCCAAGGTGCATTTGTATCAGATGAAGAAGTTGAAAAAATAGTAGACTTTGTAAAACAAAATGGAACAGCAACATATAGTGAAGACATATTAGAAAGCATAGAAAAAAATAATAAAACAGATAAAGAAATTGCTCAAGAAGCAGATCAAGATGATGAAACAGACCCATTCTTAATGGATGCAATAGAAACAGTAGTAGAAACAGGTCAAGCCTCAACATCATTTATACAAAGAAGATTTAAAGTAGGCTATGCAAGAGCAGGAAGAATAATAGACCAAATGGAAGAAAGAGGAATAATATCAGGTTACCAAGGAAGTAAACCAAGAGAAGTATTAATGTCAAAGGAAAGACTAGAAGAACTAAAAATGGGAACAAATACAAGCTTACCAGAAGAAAATGAATAAAAAAAGAAAGGAGAGAAAATGTTAGCAAAAAAACAAAACTTTTTAGAAAAAATAGTAAAAAGAAATTACAATAATGAATTAGAAAAACTATTAGAAGAAAAACAATTTGAAGAAAATGCTAAAAGCACTCTCCTAAATATTTTATATAAAATAGAGACAGGTTACAAAGATATAGAAACAGTAAAAAAAAACATAGAAACAAAAGAAGAATATATTGAAAATTTAATGGGAATTATAAAAAACAATTGTAATTCAATCAAAATTCTAAAAATGTCAGAACAAAATAATCAAATTCCAGAAAATAGAACTTACATAATAGATAAAGAAAATAAAGAAATAATAGCTTACCCAATAGAAAGAAAAGTTCTATATGCAATAGCAAAAATAGGAAAAAAAGAAAAAATCATAAAAGACAACTATTTTTTAATAGATGAAACAATATCAGATTTAATAAACACAGGAAATAATATACACATGGTTGAGCCATTACGTGATTTTAATGGCTATTCGTGGACTACAATACCACAAGAAATTGAGAGTATAGACCATAATTTAATATATCAAAATTTAAGAATTTTAGTAGGACATAAATTTTTAAATAAATGGATTAGAAGCAATGAATTTATGATAGACTATTTTGAAGAATTTAAAGAAGAATTAGAAAATAAATATGGGGTAGAAGATAAAAAAAAGATTATAGACTTGCTAGCAGAAATTTCAGTATTATTAGAAGTAAAATATAATCCACAAAAAGCCAAAGAATATACAGAACAAAAAGAAAAATTACAAGAAGAATTAGAAGAATTAGAAAATAAAGAGGAATATATAGAAAAAGTAACAAATCAAAAGATAAATTTAACAGAAAAAATAAAAAAAATAGATACAATAATAAACAACAAAGAATTATTAGAAAAAGAATATAAAGAGAAAAATGAAAAATTACCACTAGAGCAAAAAATATTTAGTATTAGAATTTTATCACAAAAAATGCAAGAAGAAAGAGATGAATGTTTTAAAGAAATAGATAAATTAAATGAAATATTAAATCCACAAAATTTTATAAAACACAAAAAAGGGATTGAAAACAAATATAAATATTTAAAAGTTTTAGATGAAAAAGAAAAACTAGAAAAATTAAAATTAAATTTCCAAAAAATATTCTTAAAAATAATGAAAAAAGAAATATCAAAAGCAGAAACAAAACAAGACATAGAGAAAATAATATATGATTTTAGATATTATATGATGATACCATATGATAACAATATATTAGTTCAAAAAAATGAAAAATTACAAAAAGACATAAATGAAACATCTGAACTAATAATAGCAAAGGCAAATGAACTAAAAACAATAGAAAAAATTTCAAATGATAAATCTACGAATGATGAAATATTAAAAAACATATTCAAAGTAAGAATTATAAAATTAGAAGATGCATATTTAAAAATAACTAAAGAAAAAGAAAAATATTTTGTACAAATATTTGATGAAAATATTTTTGAAGAAAAAATAGAAATAAGTAAACCAAAAGATTTAGAAATAAAACTAAACAAGAAAATTCCAATATGGATACATTAACAAAAAGGGAGGAAAATTATGAAAATTACTTTTTTAGGAGCAACAAAAACAGTAACAGGTTCAAACTACTTAGTGGAAGCAGCAGGTAAAAAATTTTTAGTAGATTGTGGTATGTGGCAAGGAAAAGCAGAATTAGAAGAAGAAAACTTCCAAGAATTTGACTTTAATCCAGCAGAAATAGATTTTATGCTATTAACACATGCACATATAGACCATTCAGGAAGAATTCCAAAATTATATAATGAAGGATTTAAAAATAAAATATATGCACATAAAGCTACTTGTGATTTATGTACATTAATGTTACCAGACAGTGGACATATACAAGAAATGGAAGTTGAATGGAAAAATAGAAAAAGAATAAGAAAAGGCGAAAAGCCAAGAGCCCCATTATATACAGCAGAAGATGCGGTAAGATGTTTAGAACTATTTGAACCAGTAAAATATGATGAAATAATAGAAATAACACCAGAAATTCATGTAAGATTTAATGATGCAGGACATATGTTAGGATCAAGTATAATTGAATTGTGGGTTGATGAAGATGGAAAAAGAACAAAAACAGTATTTTCAGGTGACCTTGGAAATAATGATAATCCAATTCTTTCAGAACCAACAATGATAGAAGATGCAGATTATTTAGTAATGGAATCTACATATGGAAGTAGATTACATGTAAGAAATGATGAAAAAGCTGAACTATTCTTAGATATAGTATCAGAAACAATGGATAATGGAGGAACAGTTGTAATACCATCATTTGCAGTTGGTAGAACACAAGAAATTTTATATGAGCTAAATAAAATTAAAGAAACAAAAAATGACCCAGAATTCATTAAAAAATATGAAAAATTAATGAAAGCACCAGTATATGTTGATAGTCCACTTGCAATTTCAGCAACAGAGGTATTTAAAGAAAACACAGATTTATTTGATGATGATATAAAACAAGAAATCTTAAGAGGAGATAATCCGCTAGAATTTCCGAACTTAAAATTCACAAGAACAGCAGATGAATCAAAAGCCTTAAATGAAGACCCAACACCAAGTATAATAATATCAGCAAGTGGAATGTGTGAAGTAGGAAGAATAAAACATCATTTAAAACATAATTTATGGAATCCAAAATCAACAATATTATTTGTTGGTTACCAAGCACCAGGAACACTAGGTTATAGCATAGTAAATGGAGCTAAAAAAGTAAAAATATTTGGAGAAGAAATCGCAGTAAATGCAAGAATTGAATATATTGAAGGTTACTCAGGTCATGCAGACCAAGAAGGACTAATGGATTTTGTATATTCATTTATAAAGAAACCAAAGAAAATATTCTTAGTACATGGAGAAGAAGAATCACAAGAAGTTCTAGAACAAAAAATAGAAACAGAAGCAAAATTACCAGTTATAATACCAAATTATGGTGAAACATATGAGTTAGAACAAGAAAATGTACAATTAACCCATAAACTAACAAGACAATTACCAGTTGATATGAAATCAGAAGTATTAAAGAGACTAGAAAAATTAAAAGCAGAAATACAAGATATGGATACATCTGTAAAAGAAGATATGAACAATAAAGAATTAAGAGATGAAGATGTATACAGAATAAATGAAAAAATCAAAGATTTAGAAAAACAAATCTTGAATGTAATAGAAGGGTAAAAAATGGAAAACAAATATTTAAATGAAGCAATAATAGGAAACAAAAAAATGTTAGCAACATTTACACAAAAAGGGGAAATGCAAAGAATGTATTTCCCTAGCAAAGATAACAAACAATATATCAACTTTTTTCATACTGGAGTAAAAGTAAATGAATCTGATTTAATTTATTTACATGATGACATAAATAATATTTATAAACAATATTATGATACAGACACAAACATCCTAAATACAGAAATTACCAATACATATTTTAATCTAAAAATCTTACAGACAGATTACTGCTTAATAAAAGAAAATGTATTAGCAAAAAAATATATTTTCATAAATGAAGGAAAAATTGATTTAAACACTCAATTTTATATTCATTCAGAATTATTATCTGACTCAAACAATTTTGTAGCAACAAAAATAGTTGATGGTGGAATGTTACAATATGCACATGATTTTGCAGTATCAATATTTGCTAAAAATAAAGATGTTATAAAACATCAAATAAATGGAAGCAAAGAAACAATAAAAAGAGCGGAAATCTATGACAAAGATTATATTGGAATGTCTAAAGATGCATCAATGGCATATGAAATCGGAATGATAAAACCAGGAGAAAAGAAAGAATTACAAATATGCATAACAATTGATGAAAACAAAAATATATCAAACATAGAAGATGAAATAGAAAGAATAAAAAGAATAGATTTTGAAAAAGAATATCTAGATACCAAAGCTTATTGGAGAAAATATGTAAAAAAACATAATGGTTTAAAAATAAAAGAACCACAAAATAGTTATGATGAAAGAATATATGAAATATATAAAAGAAGTATTTTATTATTCCCATTACTTACAAATCCAGAAACTGGAGGAATTATAGCTTCACCAGAAATTGATGAAAACTTTACAAAATGTGGAAGATATGCATATTGCTGGCCTAGAGATGCAGTATTTATAACAAAAGCAATGGACATTTTAAAAATGGGAAAAGAAACAGAAAAATTCTATAAAGTATTTTGTAGAAAAACACAAAGCAAAAATGGTATGTGGGAACAACGCTTTTACACAGATTGTAAATTAGCACCATGCTGGGGTTATCAAATTGATGAAACAGCAAGCGTTATATTTGGAGTTTATGAACATTATAAATATTCAAAATCAGAACAATTCCTAAAAGATAATTTACAAATGTGTGAAAAGGCAGTAGACTTTCTAAAAAGATATTTCACAGATATTTTGGAAGAAACAAACAAATATCATGTAAGTTATGATTTATGGGAAATGTGTGAAGGTGTACATTTATATTCATTAGCAAGTATTTATTCTGCTTTTGACTGTATGCTTAAAATATATGATAACCTTGGAAAAAATGTCTCAGAATTTGAAAATAATAGATTAAAAGAAGAAAAAATTAACAAATCTAAAAAAGCAATAGAAAAAATGCTAGTAGAAGTAAAAAAATACATAAATCAAAATATGTATGATGAAGACAAAAAATCATATGTAAGAAATGCACAAGATAAAAAAATGGACATAAGTATTTTAGGGGCAGTAACACCATTTAATGTATTTAAAGCAAAAGAAAAGAAAGTTCAAAATACTGTAGAAAGAATAAATATGAGTCTAAGAACATATACAGGTGGTTACCAAAGATTTGAAAACGATAATTATATGAATGGAAATCCATGGCCAATAGCTAATCTTTGGATGACTTTATATTATTTAGAAACAGGAGAAAAGAAAAAAGCAAAAGAATGCTTTGATTTCGTCGTAAAAACAGCAGGTAAACATTATTTTCTAGGAGAGCAAGTTAATAACGAAACATTGAAACCTAATTGGGTTATTGGACTTGGATGGTCACATGCAATGTTCATTATTGTTCTAGAAAAATTATATGGAAAAGAAAATTAAAAAAGTACTTGAAAATAAAACAAAATTGATATAGAATTGAATTGCCAAAAATAAATATGGTAATACTAACAAAAAAGCTAAGGAAGACCTAAGCTAAATTAAAGGAGGAATTTTATTATGTCAGTAAAAGTAGCCATTAATGGTTTTGGACGTATAGGACGTCTAGCATTTAGACAAATGTTTGGAGCAGAAGGGTATGAAATCGTAGCTATAAACGACTTAACAAGCCCAAAAATGTTAGCTCACTTATTAAAATATGATTCAGCACAAGGAAGATATGAAAAAGCAGAAACAGTAGAAGCTGGAGAAGATTCAATAACAGTAGATGGAAAAACAATAAAAATATATTCAGAAAAAGATGCAGCAAACCTACCATGGGGAAAAATTGGAGTAGATGTAGTTCTAGAATGTACAGGATTCTATACATCTAAAGACAAAGCACAAGCACATATTGATGCAGGAGCTAAAAAAGTTGTAATTTCAGCACCAGCTGGAAAAGATTTACCAACAATAGTTTATGGTGTAAACGAAAAAATATTAACACCAGATGATAAAATAATATCAGCAGCATCATGTACAACAAACTGTTTAGCACCAATGGCAAAAGCATTAAATGATTATGCACCAATCCAATCAGGAATAATGACAACAGTTCATGCTTACACAGGTGACCAAATGGTATTAGATGGACCACACAGAAAAGGTGATTTAAGAAGAGCTAGAGCAGCAGCTGTAAACATTGTACCAAATACAACAGGTGCAGCAAAAGCTATCGGATTAGTTATACCAGAATTAAATGGAAAATTAATCGGTTCAGCACAAAGAGTTCCAGTACCAACAGGTTCAACAACTATATTAGTAGCTGTAGTAAAAGGCGAAAATGTTACAGAAGAATCAATAAATGCTGCAATGAAAGCTGAGAGTAGTGAATCATTTGGATATACAGATGAATACTTAGTATCATCAGATGTTATCGGAATGAGATATGGTTCATTATTTGATAGTACACAAACAATGGTAACAGAAATTGGAGAAGGATTATATCAAGTTCAAGTTGTATCTTGGTATGATAATGAAAATTCTTACACAAGCCAAATGGTAAGAACAATAAAATATTTTGCTGAATTAGGTGAATAATAAATTAAAACACTTTTGAATGAATTTTTCAAAAGTGTTTTTTTGATGTAATATATTGATAAAAATATATAGTCAAGGCTTTTAAACTTTTTTTCTAATTTCTATGTAATTTAATTCTCCCATACAAACACCTCGTTATTATGATATTTTATAATGAATAAAAAATAAATAAAATTATTTAAAACTGTTGAACTATAACCATAACTGTGATAAAATTTTTATGAAAACAAAGGAGGAAATTTTATGATAAAATACAAAAATAAAAAAGAAAAAGGAATTACTCTGGTTGCATTAGTTATAACTATAGTAATTTTGTTAATTTTAGCAGGTATAAGTATTCAAACACTAACACAAACAGGATTATTTGAAAATGCAAAACAAGCAAAAAATGCAACAGAAAATGCACAAAAGGATGAAAATACAACATTAACAAGTTATGAAAAAGAGATTGAACAATATGTAGAGGAGTTAACTCCGCAAAAGAAATATATATATCTATATAATAAAGGAGATGAATGTACAGAAAATTCTGGTGGATGGGGAACTCCAATAGGGTTAAGGACGTCAGCATGGACATCTACAAGAGCAACGCTAAACAGTAATTGTATTACTTTAACAGAGGTTACACCACCTGGAGAATGGGCTCATTGTGGAGTTTATACACGTAATAAAATAGATTTTTCTAAATATTCTAAATTATATATTGAATATGAATGTGAAGAACCAGTTTATTCTATGTGGGTACAATGTGGAACATCTACAGATTTACAATATGAGTATACCGGAGAATTTAAAGCATTTTATACTGATACTTCAAAGGGAAAACATATAGCTGAAATAAATACAACAGAAAATAATTGGTGGGGGACAGGTTTGTGTAGCGATGAAAAGTTATATATAAAAATATTAGTATATACAAATAGTACATCAACTGAAGCTAAAGGAAATGCAAATAAAGTAAATATAACAAAGGTTTATTTAGAACCAAAAGAATAAAATAGTTAAAAATTTACCAAAAAACTTGTAAAAAAACTTCAAATGTGCTAATATAATAAATATAGAAAACAAATCCAATTAAAAAGCAAAGTATATATATTAAAACAAAACAGAGAAAATATCCTAGGCTGAAAGATATTTAAAAAATATATAGAAATTTCACTTTTTAGGACTTCTTTTGAACAAAAATAAAAAAAGTAGAAAGAAGCGGTTGCACCGTTAAAACTATAATGAGGTTAGTTAAAAATAAAAAACTAATAAATTTAGGTGGTACCACGGAAATCCATTTCGTCCTATAACAGGGAGAAATGGATTTTTTATTGACCAAATTAGTAGATGAATGAATTGAAAGGAGAAAAAAATGAAAGAGCAAATCGAAAGTATCAAACAAACAGCTATTGAAGAAATAGCAAAAGCAGAAGACTTACAAACATTAGAAAATGCAAGAGTAAAATACCTAGGAAAAAAAGGTGAATTAACAGCAGTATTAAGAGGAATGGGAGGATTAAGCCCAGAAGAAAGACCAATAATAGGTGGATTAGTAAATGAAGCAAAAGAAAGCTTAGAAAAATTAATAGAAGCAAAAGAAGAAAAATTCAAAATTGAAGAATTAAACAAAAAACTAGAAGCAGAAAAAATAGACATCACATTACCAAGTACAAAAATGAAAAGAGGAAGCCTACACCCAGTAAGTAGAATAATAGAAGACATAGAAGATTTATTTGTATCAATGGGTTATGATGTAGTAACAGGACCAGAACTTGAAAATGATGAATATTGTTTTGAAAGATTAAACCTTCCAAAAGGACATCCAGCAAGAGATATGCAAGACAGTTTCTATATAACAGATGAATACTTATTAAGAACACAAACATCAGCAGTTCAAGCAAGAACAATGATGGCAAATACAGAAAAAACACCAATAAGAATGATTACAGCAGGAAAAACATATAGAAGAGAAGATGATGCAACACACTCACATCAATTTAACCAAATAGAGGGATTAGTAATAGATAAAAAAGAAAGAAATGTATCATTAGCAGACTTAAAAGGAACACTAGAAGTATTTGTTAGAAAAATAATAGGAGCAAACTTAGACTTAAGATTTAGACCAAGTTACTTCCCATTTACAGAACCATCATATGAGGTTGATGTAACATGCTTCAAATGCGGAGGAAAAGGATGTAATCTTTGTAAACAAACAGGATGGATTGAAGTATTAGGAGCAGGAATAGTTCATCCAAATGTTTTAAAAATGAATGGGTATGACCCAGAAAAATTTGGAGGATTTGCATTTGGAACAGGTATAGATAGACTTGCAATGTTTAGATATGGAATAACAGACATGAGATATCTATACACAAATGATGTAAGATTTTTAAGCCAATTTGATAGAAAAGATGAAGAGTAATAATAAAGATTTGGCAGACAGAAATTTTGAAAAAATTTTTGAATGACGATGAATGAACGAAGTGAGCGAAAGGATGAAGAATAATGAATTTAAGTTTGAATTTTGTAAAAGATTATATAGATTTAGATAATGAATTAACAGTAAAAGACATAGCAGAAGCTATGACAAAAGCTGGGAACGAATACGACTCAGCAGAAAAACTAATAAATGCAACAAAATTAGTAATAGGAGAAATAAAAGAATGTGAAATGCACCCAGATTCAGATCATTTACACCTATGCAAAGTAGATATTGGAAGCGAAATATTAAATATAGTATGTGGTGCACCAAATGCAAGAAAAGGAATAAAAGTAATAGTAGCACAAGTTGGAGCAGAACTTCCAGGAGACTTCAAAATCAAAAAAGGAATGATAAGAGGTCAAGAATCAAATGGTATGTTATGTGCTTTATATGAAATAGGAATAGATAAAAAATTCTTATCAGAAGAAGACAAAAATGGAATACACGAATTACCAGCAGATGCTCCAGTAGGAGGAGACCCAATACAATATATGGGATTAGATGATGGAGTTATAGATTTTGAATTAACAGCAAATAGAGGAGATTTATTAAGCATTTTAGGAATGGCTTATGAATTAGGAGCAATATATGACAAAAAAGTAAAACCAGTTGAATATGGTTATAAAGAAAATGGAGAAGATGTAAACAAAGAATTCTCAGTACAAGTAAATACAGAAAATTGCAAACTATTCTTAGCTAAAAAAGCAAAAAATGTAACAATAAAAGAAAGTCCAGAATTTATAAAAAATAGATTAATAGCTTGTGGAATAAGACCAATAAACAATGTTGTAGACATCAGTAACTATGTAATGTTAGAATTAGGCCAACCACTACACTTCTATGATGCAGATAATTTAGGTAACAAAATAGTTGTTAGAATGGCAGAAAATGGAGAAAAATTAACAACACTAGATAACACAGAAAGAACATTATCAAATGAAGATATAGTAATAACAGATGGAACAAAAGCTATAGGTTTAGCAGGTGTTATGGGTGGATTAGACACAGAAGTTGAAGAAACAACTAAAAATGTAATAATAGAATCAGCAATATTTGATTCAGTAAAAGTAAGAAAAACATCAAATAAAATACTAAGAAGTGAAGCAAGTAACAGATTCGAAAAAGGACTAGACCCAGCAAGAACATATATGGCAATGGAAAGAGCTTGTACATTACTTGAAAAATATGCAGATGCAGAAATAGAAACAGGAATTGTAAAATATGACGTTACAAAAAATGAAGAAAAAGTAATTGAAATATCATATAAGGAAATAAATGATGTATTAGGAACAAATATATCAAAAGAAGACATCATAGATGTATTTAGAAAATTAAACTTCAAAACAGAACAAAAAGAAAATACTGTAATAGTAACAGTACCAACAAGAAGAATAGATATATCAATAAGAGCAGATTTAATAGAAGAAGTTGGAAGAATTTATGGAGTTGACAACATTCAAGGAAAATTACCAGTAGTTCCAATGAAAATGGGACACTTAGACAAAACAACAAGAAAAATAAGAGCCAAAATGTCAAACATGGGACTAAATGAAACATTATCATATATTTTAATAAATGACAAAGATGTTCACAAATTCACAACAGATGAATTTGAAGAAGTAAGACTATTAGACCCAATAACAGAAGAAAGAAACACATTAAGATATAGCATGATACCATCATTATATAAAATTTATGAATACAACAAAGCACGTGAAAATAAAGATGTATGTTTATTTGAAATAGGAAAAGGCTTCTGGAAAAAAGGAGAAGAATACGGAGAAAATCAAAAAATATGTGTCTTAATGACTGGAAAATATTATGAAGGAATAGGACATAATAAAAATGTAGACTTCTATGACATAAAAGGTGTAACAGAAGAATTATTAGACTACTTAGGATATGCAGGAAGATATAGTTTTGTATTACCAAAACAAATACCAGCAGAATTTCATCCAGGTCAAACAGCAGAAATCTCTGTAAATAATGACATAGTAGGAATTGTGGGAAGAATTCACCCATCAGTAGAAAAAGAAGCGGTTTATGTAATGGAAATCAACTTAGATAAACTACTAGCAAAAAGAGTAGGAAAAATGAAATTTAAAGAAATATCAAAATTCCCAGTTATTAAAAAAGATTTAGCATTACTAGTAGACAAAAATATAACATCAAAAGAAGTAGAAATGTTAATAAAGAAAAAAGCTGGAAAATTATTATTAGACATAAATGTATTTGATGTTTATGAAGGTAAAAACATTGATAGTAATAAGAGAAGTATTGCTTATTCATTAACATTTGGGGCTACAGACAGAACTTTAAATGATGATGAAATAAACAGCATTTTAGAAGGAATTATTACAGATTTAGAAAACAAAGGATTTGAAATTAGAAAATAGAAAAAAAAGGAATTGAGAATTATTTTCAATTCCTTGTTTTTTATTGACAAAAAATATTCCTTAATATAAAATTAAATTATAAAGAATGTATAAAGGGGGATATGGTATAGAAATATGCCATAAAATAAACAAATGAATAAAATATTAAAAAAGATACTTTTATTAACAATAATTGCAGTTATTTTTAGTAATAATATTAATTTTGCAAGTGATGAAACAAACAAAAATAATTGTTTTGAAACTAACGGAGCAACAGAAATAGAATTAGCAATAGAAGAAAATCAAATAGAACCAGGGAAAGACTTAATATTCTATATAAATACTAATAAAAGTATAAGAGGAAGAATAGTAGAATTAGAAGATAATGGTACAATTAGAAAAAATGAAAGAGAAGTAGCTTATCAAAGTAATGAAAATGAATTTTGTTATAAATACACATACTTGACTTATAAAGAATCAAAAATAAACAACATAACAATAACAAATTTACCAAATGAAAATATCAATATATATGCATACATAAAGTACAATGGAAAATATTATTATATAAATTCTATAAAAAACAAACAAACTAATAAAAACTTAAATAAAATATCAGATACTTCATTAATTCCAAAGGAAAAAATGAGCCAAAATCAAATAACAGAAGCAAAAAGTAAAGATACAGCAATTATGAAAAGGAAATGGGCTGAAGCTTTAAATATTAGTGAAAATGATATTGATAAATACCTAGATTTATATAATGCTAAAGGTCAAGGTAAACTACATAAAGATGGAAGAAAAATAAAAAATAGCAAAAATGAAGAAGTAATGTTGAATGGTGTAGGATTATTTCATCTATTAGATTATGGCTATATGTACAACGAGGAAACATTAAGTGCCTTAAAATATTGGGGAATAAATTGTATAAGAATACCAGCATATGTTAACTATAGAGCTTCAAATGCAACAGATAGTGTTACCAGAGATGATAGAGGACTAGTAACAGCATATGATGAATATATACAAGAAATGGATAGAATTATAGATATTGGAACACAACAAGGATTATATTGTATAGTAGATTTTCATATCTTATTAGAAGATGGAGATATAAAAAATTATCAAGAACTTGCTGATAAATTCTTTGAACACTTTGGTTCAAAATATGGTAAGCAAAATAATATTTTTTACGAATTAACAAATGAACCTTATGGTACACCAACAGAAAGTTTATTTGATTATATAAAACATGAAAAAGAGATAGTAAAAAAATATGATAATAATCCTATTATGATTAGTGGAAATACATATTACGATTCAAGCAAACTTTCAGAATATTATCAAAAATTTAAACAACAAGAGATTAATGATGTATTTGTATCACATCATTATTACAATGGAGAAGAAATAAAATATTTTCAAAAATTTTATAATGAAACAGATGTGCCTTTAGTTTATTCTGAATGGGGAAATTCTGATGGAGACCCAAATGGAGAAGTTAAAAATTATACAGAAATGACAAAAAAATATTTAGAATGGTGGGATGATAATAATATTTTAAATTGTGCATGGATGTTATGTCATGGTGACTATACATATTCTTTATGGAATACAAATTTAGGATATAAATCAGAATTCTTAAAATATGGTTGCATAAGTGATGAGTATTTATCAGAATATGGAAAAGTTGTTTTTCAATCATATTTTGATAATAATATCAAACGTGTAAAAAATAACGAAAAATATATAAATAGAGATTCAAATCAAGAAACTAAAGAAGATGAAAATACAAACAACAATATAAACCAAAATAATAGTATAGAAAATAATAACAATATAGAAAATACCAACAATATAAGTTCAAAGGAAGATAATACTATAAAAAAAGGTCAATTACCAAAAGCAGGTCAAAAAGCATTTTATTTGTATTTTGTAACAATGATAATATTAATTATCAATATAATAGTTTATATAATAAAAAGAAATAGCATTTTAAAATAAAATGCTATTTTTAGTATATTATAAGCTTTAAAATTTGATTAATTCCTTGACAAATAAAAGCCATATTGATATTATATAAAAGTAAAAAACAAAAGAAAGAGTGTGAAAAAAATGAAAAATATATATCCTAATTTGTATTATGCAAAAGTAGAAGAAATAACAATACAAGAACTAATAAAAAACAAAATAAAACTACTAATATTAGATGTAGACAACACACTAATAGATTATTATAAAAAACTTTCAGACAGTGTAATAAACTGGTCAAAAGAAATGAAAGGTCAAGGAATAAAATTATATATATTATCAAACACAAATGATGAAGAAAAAGTTAAAAAAGTAGCACAAAAATTAGATATACCATATAAACACTTTGCAATGAAACCACTAAAAAGAGGATTCAAAAAGATAGAAAAAGAAACACAAATAAAAGGTGAAAATATAGCAGTAGTAGGAGACCAAATATTTACAGATGTATTAGGTGGAAATAGAAGCGGAATGTTTACAATACTAGTAGAACCAATAGATAACAAAAAAGATTACTGGTATACTGCATGGAAAAGACCAATAGAAAATAAAATTAAAAATAAAATAAAAAAAGAAACAAAAGAAGGGAAAAATAAAAATGTATATTAATGATACACATATAATGTATTATGCAGTAGTTGCCATATTAGGACTTTTTGTAGGAATGTTTGTAGACTGGATGAATTCAAGACTACCAGAATACAAAAAAGTTTTTACAAAAGAAATAAAAGAATATTTTATAAAATTCAAACCAAACTATATATTAATGTTAATAACATCAGCAACATATGTAGCACTTTTATACAATTATGGAATAAAAAACACATTTATAGCAAATTTAGATTTAATAAAATTTATGATATTAACACCAATGTTATTATCAGCATTTGTAATAGATTACAAATTACAAATAATACCAAACAGACTAAACCTAACAATGTTTGAAGTAGGATTAGTAATAGCATTTTTATATGGATTGTCAGATGTAGCAATAACAATAAATATGGTACTTGGAATGTTAGTAGGAGCAGGAATATTCTTAGCAATAACACTAATAGGAGGACTAGTATATGGAAAAGAAGCTATGGGCTTTGGAGATGTAAAACTAATGGGCGCATTAGGAATATACTTTGGTCTATCAAACATAATAGTAATAACACTATTATCATTCTTAATAGGAGCAATACTTAGCATAGTATTATTAGCAACAAAAATAAAAAAAATGGACGAATACATACCATTTGGACCATTTATAGTATTAGGGACATTTATCAGTATATTTGTACCATTCCAAGTAATAAAAAGTATATTGATGCAAATATTTACATTAGGCTTATATAAAGGCTAAAATAAAAAACTTAGGCAAAAAAGAATAGGGGGAGTTTCTATGAATCCAAAATTACAATGGTTAAGAAACAAAATGTCTAGTTTAGATATGCAAGGAATAATAATATCAAATCCAGTAAATATAAAATATTTAACAAACATAGATGCAGAAGGGACACTAATAATAAACCAAAAAGAGAATATATTTATAACAGATGGGAGATACATAGAACACGTACATAGTATATTAACACTATATGATGAAATAATAGTATATAACATAAACGATGTATCAATGGATGACTACGAAAACTTTTTTATGTTCTGTGAAAATGTAGGATTTGAAGAAAATTATATAACATATGCAAAATATAAAGAATATATAAGAAAATTTAAAATAAACAATTTTGTCGAAACCGAATATATAATTGAAAAACAAAGAATGATAAAAGATGATGATGAATTAAGCAGTATAATAAAAGCATGTAATGTAACAGATGACTGTTTTAAACACATAACAAATTACATAAAACCAGGAATGACAGAAAAACAAATAGCAAAAGAAATAGAAAATTATTATACTCAAAATGCAGAAGGATTATCATTTGAAACAATAGTAGCATCAGGAGAAAATTCATCAAAACCACATGCAGTACCAACAGAAAGAAAAATTCAAGAAAAAGATATAATAACAATAGATATGGGATGCAAAGTAAATGGTTATTGTTCAGATATGACAAGAACAATATTTGTTGGAGAACCAACAGAAGAAATGAAAAAAGTATATGACCTAGTTCTAAATAACCAAAAATTTGCACTAGACCAATACAAAGATGGAGCAAATGCTAGACAGATAACAAAAATGGTAGAAAGCAACTTCAAACTAAATGGAGGCTATGATTTAATCCATAGTTTAGGCCATGGAGTAGGGTTAGAAATACACGAATTACCATATATGAGTTATAGATTTGACACAATGCTTAGAGAAAACATGGTAGTAACAGATGAACCAGGAATATATATACCAGGAAAATTTGGAGTAAGAATAGAAGACACAGTACAAATTACAAAATTTGGTTGCATAAGTTTAACAAATTCTGAGAAAAATTATATTATAATTTAGGGAAAAGGGGACGCCCTTTTTTTCCCTATCAAAAATTTCCCTAATAAAGCAATTTTAGTCGTAGAAATTTAAAAATTAAGCAAAGGGTTGATTTTTCCACAGAATTGTAGTAAAATAAAAAAAGTAAAAAATAAAATTAATAAAAAGCAAAGCAAAAAAGACTTGTCAGATTGTCTGGCAATGAACGGAGCAAAGCGTATTGAAAGGAGAAATAATATGGCAGGAGTATACTCAGCAGGAGATTTTAGAAATGGAACAACATTTGAAATGGAAGGAAACGTTTTCAGAGTTGTAGAATTCCAACACGTAAAACCAGGAAAAGGATCAGCATTCGTAAGAACAAAATTAAAAAATGTTATAACAGGAGCGACACTTGAAAAAACATTTAACCCATCAGATAAATACCCAGCAGCAGAAATAGATAAAAAAGCAATGCAATATTTATATGCAGATGGAGATTTATATTATTTTATGGATAACGAAACATATGACCAAATGCCTTTAAACAAAGATACATTAGGTGATTGTTTAAAATATCTAAAAGAAAATATGGAAGTTACAATACTTTCTTACAAAGGAAATGTATTTGCTGTTGAACCACCAACATTTGTTGAATTAGAAGTTACATATACAGAACCAGGATTTGCTGGAAACACAACAACAACATCTGGAAAACCAGCAACATTAGAAACAGGATTAGAATTACAAGTTCCTATGTTCGTAAACATTGGTGATGTATTAAAAATCGATACAAGAACATGTGAATACATGGAAAGAGTTTAATTTAAAATCAGAAAGGTTATAAAATTAAATGAGTGATTTAGAAAATAAAATTGAACAACTTTTAAAAGAAGTTAAAGAATTAAAAGAAAATCAAAAAGAAATGACAGAAAAAATGTCAAAAATGCAACAAGTAATAGACCATATAGAAGATGATATATATGAAGAAGAAGGATTTGATTTTGAAATTGTTTGCCCATATTGTGAACATGAATTTGTAATAGACACAAGTGAAGACAAAACAGAAATCGAATGCCCAGAATGTAAAAATATAATCGAATTAGATTGGTCTGGAAACTTAGATGATGAAGATGACGGATGTTCAGGAAATTGTTGCGGATGCTCTGGTTGTGGAGATGACACATCAGATGAAGACGATGATATGTAGATATTAAATATAAAAAAGTGATTAAGTATATTTTATACTTAATCACTTTTTATATATTTTTATACTAAGAAGAAAAAATATTAAAAGAAATCCAACGGATTTTTATACTCACCATCAATACGAAATCCTAAATGTAGATGGCATCCAGTAGTAGCACCATTAGTAGGTTTTCCACTAGAATCAAAATATCTATTGCCAGGCACTCCGTAAACATATTTAGGACCAACAAAACCAATAACTTGTCCTTCTTTTACAAAATCACCAACAGAAACGATAAAATTAGGGTCAACATGACAATATGAAACCTTAAAAGAATCAAAGGAAAGAGTAATTGTATAACCGCCAGCACCTAAAAAAGAACAAAAAGTAATCTCACCATCATTGATAGCAATCAATTTAGTTCCTTCTGGAGCAGGAATATCAACTCCATAATGAAAACTAGAAGCACCACTTGTAGGAACATTTCTCTTACCAAATGGTGAACTTAGAGCCGTATAGCCGGGAATAGGCCAAGTGAAACCATCTGGGTTGAAATCAAGAATTTCGCTAGAACTTGAGTTAGAAGAGTTTAAATTTTGGCTTTGAATAATGGGAATAAAAAATATAGAAATAAAAATAGCAAATAAAATAATAGATGTCAAAAATTTTTGAAATAAATTTTGAATAAAAATCACACTCCTTATAAAATAATGAATAAACAAGTATATTATATATAGCACGAATTTTGTATAAATTCAATAAAAAATAGAAAAATTATAAAAATATGCTTTTACTACTTGCCAAAATAAATAAACTGTGATAATATTATAAATGTCTTTGAAACAGCAAAAACAAAATAAATAGGGGTATAGTGTCAATGGTAGCACATCGGTCTCCAAAACCGCCTGTGAGGGTTCGAATCCTTCTACCCCTGCCATAAGAAAAAACCTTGATTTCAACAATAATCAAGACTTTTTTATTTTTGATTCTGAGTTCGTTTTGTTCATTTTATTCGTTTTTTTCGTTAAAAAAGTTGTCAAAAAAGTTGTCAAATTTCTTCGTATTTTTTTATAGCATTTTTTAGCTTGTCAATAACTTTTCCTTTTTTCATATCTAGATGGGTATAAATATCATATACCATATCAGCAGAAGAATGCCCCATCAATTCTTGAGCTTCTTTTATACCAACATCATTATAATAAAGCATGGTACAAAATGAATGCCTTAATTGATGTATAGTGAAATGAATATCTTCTACATTTTCATCTTCTTGTTTATTAATAATATTCATATATAATAAAAAAGAATCACGCATATTGGTAATAGAAGAATCAGACAAATGTTCAAACTCGTCAGTCTGTTTAGTAAATAAATATTGTATGTTATTTTTTTTACAATATTCTACACGTTCTTTCAATTGTTTTTTAAATATATCTAATATATAAACATTCCTTGGTTCATTATTTTTAGTTGATTTTTCTTTACCATGATTATGAGCAAATGAAATAGCTTTGTCAATTTTAATAATATTATTTTTAAAATCAATATTATTTATTTTTATTGCAGCAGCTTCTTCTTTTCTAATACCCGTAAAACGAATGAGAAGGAAAAATAAGCCGTATTTATGAGTTCTGCTACAATTTATCAATAAAAAGTCTTCATGGTCAGATAAAGGCTTTCTCTCAGCTGGTTTATATTTAGGGGGTTTTATTAATGAAGCAGGATTTTTGTGAATTATGTCGTTTTGCATAGCTTCATTCAAAATATTTTTGGTATACATTAAATATTTTTTTGCAAGCCTATTATGGCCGTCTTCAATAAGATTTTTGATTTCTTTTTGAATATCATATTTTTTGATGCTTGAAATTTTATAATTTCCAAGTGTTGGTTTTATTTTTGAATTGATAATATACTTATATTCTTTTATAGTGTTATCTTCTTTGCCTGATGAATTAATATCAAGCCATTTATCAGCAAACTGTCCAAGAGTAATATTATCATCATTAATTGATATATTATTGTTATTATAATATTTAAATTCAATTACTTTTTTATTTAATTCTGCTGATGATTTTGCATAAATTGTTTTCCTTTTTCCATTTACTGTAACAGAAGTTGAAAATCTTCCATCAGCCCTTTGTTTGTATTGTCCCATAATATTTCCTCCTATAAAATAAGACAAGTATTTCTACTTATCTTTAGTTATTATTTATTAATTTCCATTTTTCCAACATATTTACCAAGAATTTTGATAGGTGTATTTTTGTCATATACTTGAGTTTTAAAATTATCATCATTTGATTGTGGTTCTAATATAATCATATCACCTTGTCTAGTAAATTTCTTTAGTGTAGCATCATAACCATTAACCAAAACTACAGCAATTTCTCCATCTTCAACTATATCCTGTTTATGAATCAATGCAAAAGCACCATTTTTAATAACTTTATTCATGCTTTCCCCATTAACTCTCAAAAAGAAATGCTCTTTTGGATTTACAATTCCCATTAAATCTGGGTCAAGAGGTAGTCTACCTTCAATACATTCTTCTGCCCAGTTAGGTTGTCCTGCTGATATTTGACCATAAACGGGGCACATATAAAATCTTTTATCTGATTCATCTATATTAGATACAGTATTTTTTATTCTTTCATATTCTAAAATTAATTTTTTATAAGTATCATCATTTTTTATGTAATTGTAAATTTTAGTTATTTGCATTTTTTCATCGTTAGTATAATCCAAATCGTTCAAATTTTCGTATGAATATATTAAGTCAAATATAAATTTTTCAGATTTATTATATTTTAAATTTATTGTATATGGACAAGTATATACGGTAATATTATCTCCCAGCAATTCATCAAAGTCATCATTTAAATAGTCACAAATTAACATTAGTTCTGTATAATTAGTAAGCCCATTAGAAGCATTTGCTAATTTCATTAATGTTTTAGGTTTAGGTGGATCATCTAGTTTCATATTCATATATTGAGATAGATAAGTCCTATTTATTTCTGATCTTTTCGAAAAGTCTCTTTGGCTATTATAAGTTTCATTTATATTTTTTAAAATTTGTGCAAATTTATTTTTATCAAACATAAAAAAATACCTCCAAATATAGTATAAATCAATGATTAAAAAAAGTCAACAAAAAAAGTTAAAAAAAATTTACCAAAAGTATTGACATATATTTTGAAATTTTATATAATGCGAGTGGTTAGAAAAAATTAACCAAGAAAAGAGGTGATAATATGGAGATTAACATGAAATCATTTACAACATTATTGAAAGAAAGATTTAAAGGAAATCAAGCTGAAATGGCTAGAAATCTAGGAATTAGCAAGTACCAATTAAATATTATTTTAAAAAATAATGGAAAAAATGCTGGGAAAAAAGTAATAGGCGGTATTATAAAATTTTGTATAGCTAATAATTATAATTTTATGGACTATATTTTTTTAACTTAATATGTTAAAAAAAGTTAACCAAAAGAGAGGAGATAAGAAAATGTCAACATTAGGATTAAGAAGTAGAAGAAATTTTATAAAACCAATAAAAATAGCAAAACAATATGACATTGGAAAAACAAAATTATACGAAATGTTAAAAAATCCAGTTTTTTCAGAAGCAGTAATAAAAGTTGGAGAAGATAGTATTAGAGTTGATCAAGACAAATTTTATGAAGTATTAACTCAATATTATAGATAGAAAGGAAGTGAAAACAAATGAAAAGAAGTTGGAAGAATTTCAAACTAGACAAAAACAAAGCCTATATGAGATTAGGACAAGCAGTAGTATATAGCAGTTTATATATAGCAACATTAGTATTTAGTTATTGGGCATTCTTGCAGGGAATGACTTATTAGGAGGGAAAAGGATGAATTTTTGGAGTTTATTCAGAGTAATAACAGGAACATTAATAATAACAATAACAGGAATAATAGTACTTATAAAATGGAATAAAGAAATAGATTCCGAAACAACTTGGATATACGGAATCTATATAGTATTGCATATTATTCTTTCGATATTTGTTTTGACAGAGCTTGAGATATTTTTGACAACTCAACAGTAGCAACTGAAATGTTTTCTTCTTTGCAAGCTTTATCAAAAGGTACAAACATGCTTAAATCAAGATTAGAAAAATATAAAAATAGTTTATTCATAGAAGCATAATATTTGACATTCTGTTCCACATAATGAAGATTAAGTAAATAATCTTCAGCAGAGTCAATAAAATCGGCTAAGGCTTTTCTCTTAGACGCTTCATATAAATCTAATTTCTTTAAACTTAATTGATGTTTGTTATTTTCTTTATTAACAAGCCAAGGAGAAACAACGGAAGAAATTAATAATATTACTGCTACAGCATAAGAATACCATTCCATGTAATCACCCACTTTCTAAGTTAGAGTATAACTTATTTTACAAAATTTTACAAGAAAGGAGTTGAAAGAGATGTTTAGAAAAACAAAAGAACTACAAAGTTTAGTTGATGCAAGTAGAACAAATTTAAAAATTGCAGAAGACAAAATCAAAAAGATGAAAGAAAGTCAAGAAGAGTTAAGAAGTGAAATCGAAGAAGAACATTTAGAAAATTACAGAAATCACAGAAAACTATTAGAAATAAGAAAAGTATTACAAGAGCAAGATTACAACAATATTGATAACTTAAAGAAGAAAATAACAACAATACTAGATAAAAAAGAACTAGTCGACCTGCCAAAATCAAACTAGTTCAGAAACACTTAAATATATGAATCTATTGTTATTATAGCACTTTTAACAGTAGGAATCAAGAGGTGTAAAAATGGTTGTAAAAGATTTAAGTAATAGTTTTCATCCATGCCCAAAACGGGCAATGTAATTTTACAAAGAAAAAGTCAGTAGATGAAACTAAAAACATTATTAAAGAAAATCAGAAGAAACGGCACAAATGATGTAGTAACAGACTTTTGTATTATGCCCAAAAGCACAAAATATAGTACAAAAAGAACTAAAAAGTATTGTGAAAGACATGAGGCTTATTATTCAAGAGCATACAGAAATAAAAGTATTAAAGATGGTTTAATTGTATTTTTAACAGAAGAAGACCATAGAGGTACAAATGGAGTTCATGGGAAAAATGGAGATAAGTTAAATAGATACTTAAAGAAAGTAGCACAAAAGGCATGGATGAAATATTACCAAAAAACAAAAGAAGAATTTATTGAGAGATATGGGAAAAGTAATTTATAGGAGGCACATTATGGATGATCCAAATTATTATGCAATAATACCAGCAAAAGTAAGATATGATGATAGATTAAGAGCTAATGAAAAATTACTATATGGAGAAATATCAGCTTTATCAAATAAAGATGGCGAATGTTGGGCTAGAAATTCATATTTTGCAAAAGTATATCAAGTTACAACACCTGCTATAAGTAGATGGATAAGCGATTTAGAAGAATGCGGATATATATCAGTAGAGTATATTAGAAAAAATAATTCTAAAGAGCTAGAAAAAAGAATTATACATTTAAGAGAGGTGTTAACAAATGTTAATGGGGGTATTAACAAAAAATTAATGGGGTATTCACAAAAGTTTAAAGAGAATAATACAAGTATTAATAATAATAAAAAAGAAGAAGAAAGAAATTTTCAAAGTGAGTTAAAAGCGGTTATTGAATTTTATGAAAATAACATAACGCTAATAACAGCATTTATTTCAGAAGATATGGAAAAATATTTAAAATCAGGACTGTATGCAGACTTAATTATCGAGGCGATGAAAGAAGCAGTTTCTAGAAACAAAAGGAATTGGAAATATGTTACTGGAATATTGAATGATTGTATGAACAATAAGGTATATACAGGAGAACAATTTAGAATCAAACAAGAAGAATTTAAATCAAATAAAACACACCAAAGCAATAAGGCAAAAGAAAAAATAGAATACAAAGAGGTAGAGCTAACAGAAGATCAGTACAACAAAATGATGAACGAAAGAGGTAAAAAATATGAATGATGAAGAAATAGAAAAAGCGGTATTATTTTATATTATCTTTAAAAACGAACTATTTGATTTATCAGAAAAAGATTTTACAAACCAATGTAATAAAAAAATAATTAATGCAATAAATGAGTTAAAAGCAAAGCAAGAAAAAATTAGTATGTTAACAATTCAAAGCAAAATAGATAGTGACTCAAGTAAAGTTTTAAAATATTTAAGTGAACTTGGAAATTATATATACAAAACGGATGCACAGACAGCATATGAAATATTAAAAGATAAAACCAAGAAAAGAGAGTTGCTTGAATTAGCAAAGAATATTCAAAAGGAAATAGAACAAATTGAAGATGTAGATGTTTATCTAGAAAAAAGTATATCAGAGATACAAAAAATAGAATTTCAAACAGAAAAAGAAGAAAATTTCATAGAAGAGGTTGCAAAAACAGCAACAAAAATTGAACAAAATATTAACAAAAAACAGGACTATAGCTATTATACAGGTTTCTTTGATTTAGATGATTTAACAGATGGATTGCATAAAGGAGAGCTAACAATCGTAGGAGCAAGACCTGGTGTAGGTAAAACAACATTTTCTTTACAAATAGCTGAACATATAGCCAAAAAACAAAAAAATGTAACTTATGTATGCTTAGAAATGTCAACAGAACAAATGATTCAAAAAATGTTAGCCAAAGAAGCAAAAGTTAATTCAAGAAAGATAAGGAATGGTGATTTAACATCAGAAGAGATAGATAAAATTGGAATTGCATGTGCTGAAGTTTGTGATTTGAAAATGAGTATATTAACAAAAAT
>JABLTL010019241.1_pt1 | contig 27710 bp, 34 predicted proteins | sample 7160151 | NCBI WGS metagenome assembly JABLTL01 (sample SAMN14651223, study PRJNA627086) | human gut metagenome | isolation source: feces | host: Homo sapiens
ACAGTGCAGACTCTACATAAAATCTGAAATCAGTGAGAATTACAGAACCTATGGCAGCTGCTATTGGTGCTGGTCTTCCTGTTTCAGAAGCAAAAGGCTCAATGATTGTTGATATTGGTGGTGGTACTACTGAAGTTGCAATCATTTCTTTAAACGGTATTGTTTATTCAAGCTCTGTAAGAATCGGTGGTAACCGTTTCGATCAGGCTATCATCGATTATGTTCGTAACACCAAGCGTTATGAAATCGGTGAATCAACAGCTGAGCAGGTTAAGATTGAAATCGGTTCAGCATACGCTGAACAAGAAATGCATGAGAAGGAAGTTCGTGGTAGATCAGTTGTTGAAGGTGTACCTCGTTCATTCACTTTAAATTCAAACGAAATCCTAGAAGCTCTTTCAGATCCTATTAAAGGCATCGTTGCTGCAGTTCGTACAGCTCTAGAGAAATCACCTCCGGAGTTAGCAGCTGATATTGCAGAGCACGGTATGATGTTATCTGGTGGTGGTGCATTACTCCACAACTTAGATAAGTTGCTAAGAGAAGAAACTGGTATTCCGGTAACAATTGCAGATGATCCTCTAACCTGCGTTGCACGCGGTGGCGGTAAAGCTCTTGAGATGTATGACACTCAAGATAACGAAATCTTCGATTAATTAATTTAAATTAGGATCTCCTCTTTGGAGATCCTTTAGTTTTCCTAGGATGTGATTTGAAAAATTCAGATCAGAATAATTCATTAACCCATTTCAGATTTGCCATTGTACTTGTCATGTCATTGGCGGTAATGGCTTTAGACGTTCGTTCTAAAATTCTCACTGATTTCAGATTTTATGTAGAGTCTGCACTGTATCCTGTGTTGGTATTTGCTGATTCTCCTCATGCCATGAGTAAACTGATGTCTTCACAGTTTAAAAGTCATAGCGAACTTATCAAAGAAAACGAAAAACTATCTACAGAAAACTTCATGCAGAGAGCAGACGTTTTAAAACTAAAAGATCTTGAAAATGAAAATCAGGCTCTAAGACAGTTACTAAACTCACCTGTAAGAGCAAATACCAAGAGATTATTTGCTGAAGTTATCAATGTAGATCCCGATCCATATCTTCATAGAGTTATTGTAAATCGTGGCTCAAAAGAAAGTGTTTATGAGGGTATGCCTGTTATTACAGATAAGGGACTTGTAGGTCAAGTTATGAATGTAAACTACTCTTATTCAAGAGTACTGTTACTTACAGATCCTAGCTGTTCTATTCCTGTTATTGATAGCAGATCATTTGTAAGAGCTATTTCAGCAGGTACTAGTGCTCACGGTGAAATTAATATCAATAACGTACCTCGTTCTGCTGATGTAAAAGTAGGAGATTTACTTTTAACCTCAGGCATCGGTGGTGTTTATCCTAAAGGTTATCCTGTAGCAGAGGTTACCTCTGTTGGTATTTCTGATTCTCAGCCTTTTGCTGCTATTAGAGCCAAGCCATTAGTAGATATAGATAAAATGCGTTATGTGCTAATGTTCTGGTCGAATGATGAAACCTTTGAAGATGATGATATAGAGACTAAAGCAAAACAGCTTACTGATAATAAAGTCATCTTACATCAAGAAAAGGTTAAGACTCTTATTGAAACCCTATCAGTTAAGGTAAAGAAAACTGATAGCCAAGAAGAAAATAAAAAGTCAGATAACAAGACTGTAGACAATAAGAACACAGAGGGATCAAATGATTAATAAAGAGAAAAAATCATCTTTTCTGTTTGTTCTTGTACCAATGATCTTTATCTCTTTGATACTACAGATTGTGCACTTGCCAGCATCGATTTCTGATTATAGACCAGATATATTGGTGCTAGTACTAATCTTCTTTTCAATGAACAGTCATTTTACCTTAAAGCTTGAGACAGCTTGGCTGATTGGAATTATCTTAGATTTAGTAACAGGCGCTCCTTTAGGAATCAATGCTTTTGTTATTAGTACACAAATCTATCTAATTAATACTCAATTCAAGAACTTTCCAAAATATTCACTGTGGCAACAGGCCATCATTATTGGTGTCATTAACCTAATTGTTAATGTGTTAGGTTACTGGATTGAGCACATTATTGGTCAAAGCTACTATGAAGTTAACTTCATATTACCAACCTTAATTACTGCGGTATTTTGGCCAATAGTATATGTAATTAGCTACATTCTCTGTTCAACTTTCTCTATTGATACAGAAGATAACGAAAAGATAGACTGATATGAACAAACTAATTCTAGCTTCAGGCTCTCCTCGAAGAAAAGAATTTCTATCTTATTTAGGGATACCATTTTCAGTTGTGATCCCTCATGCAGATGAATCTGTTATAAAAGATGAAATCCCATCCGAGCTTGTAAAAAGACTTTCAAAACTCAAAGCTTCCATCGTTGCAAAAGAATACCCTGATGCTACAGTCATTGCTGCAGATACAGTTGTATCTTTAAATTCAGAGATCTTAGGGAAACCAAAGAACAGAGATGAAGCTTTTTTAATGATAAAAAAGTTACAAGGCAAAACTCATACTGTTTACACAGGAACCACCATTCAGCAAAACGATATATTTAGAAATTTCGTTTGTGCTACAGAAGTAACTTTTTCTCAACTAGATGATGAGCTTATTTGGACATACGTAAACTCTGGTGAAGGTGATGACAAGGCTGGAGCTTATGCCTTACAGGGAATAGCTTCAATGCTCATTGAAAAAGTAAAGGGCTCAGTAAGCACAGTAATTGGCTTACCTATATGCGAAGTTAGAGAGTGTTTAAAAGAATTTGGAATTGTTCCTAAAGTGGTAAATGCTAAGAAATAGTTCCGAATACAGTTCTTAAAAAGAGTTCTAAAAATGGATAATTACGAGAAGACAAAATCTATCCTTTGGGGTAATAGCGACATCACTCAAGAGAGCGCCAACAAAGATCTTCAATTACTATGTGAAAGAAAAATAGACTTTGGTGATCTCTTTTTTGAAAGAGTAGTTTCAGAAAGCTTTTCTTTAGAAGAAAGTATTGTAAAAGGTGGCTCATTTAATATCAGTCAAGGTGTTGGTGTGCGAGCTATAGATGGAACAAAATCTGGTTTTGCTTATTCTGATGTTTTAGATAACAAATCTCTTTATGAAGCCTGTTCAGCAGCTCACTCCATTAGCAAAGGACACAACTGTAACGGTATTAACATCAATAAAGGTGTTAAAAAGACCAATGCTTTATATGTAAGTGATGATCCTATCTTTTCTATGAACAGATCTCAAAAAGCAAAAATTTTAGAGATTTTAAATGCTGAAGCTAGAGCTCTCGATCCAAGAGTTGTTCAGGTCATGGCTGGGCTATCTTGTACTCACAGAACAACTTTAGTAATGCCTACAGACAATCCTTCAAGATATGATATCAAACCTATGGTTCATCTATCTGTTTCTGTGGTTATGGAAAAAGATGGTAGAAGAGAAGTAGGTTATGCAAGTGCTGGAGGAGCTATTCTTTTAGATGAATTATTAAAAAATAATTCCTTAAAAGATTTAGCTAAAGAAGCTGTAAGAATAGCTTCAGTTAACATGGAGGCAATACCAGCTCCAGCAGGAACAATGACAGTTGTTTTAGGAGCAGGATGGCCAGGTGTTTTAGTTCATGAGGCTGTAGGTCATGGACTAGAAGGTGATTTTAACAGAACAGGATCGTCAGCTTTTACAGGTAAGATTGGTCAAAAGGTTGCATCCGAAGCTTGTACCATTATCGATGACGGTACTATTCCCAACCGAAGAGGCTCCATGAGCTTTGATGATGAAGGTACTGATACAGCTTCAAATGTACTTATCGAAAAAGGCATTCTAAAAGGCTATATGCAAGATAGACAAAATGCTATGTTGATGAATATGAAGCCTACAGGTAATGGTAGAAGAGAAAGCTATAACTGTCTTCCAATGCCAAGAATGACCAATACCTTTATGCAGAAAGGTGATTTTACTAAAGATGAAATCTTATCTTCAGTAAAGGATGGTATTTATGCTGTTAACTTTAAAGGTGGTCAGGTAGATATCACCTCTGGTCAATTTGTATTCTCAACATCAGAAGCTTATCTAATCAAAGACGGTAAAATTTCAACTCCTATTAAAGGAGCTACCTTAATTGGAAATGGACCTAAAACCATGCAGCAAGTTTCAATGGTAGGAAATGATCTCGAGTTTGATGCTGGTATTGGTGTCTGTGGCAAGGCAGGTCAGTCAGTTCCTGTTGGTATAGGACAACCAACAGTAAAAATTGATTCTATTACTGTTGGCGGTACTAAAGCTTAAAACAAAAAGTCAGACTTTTTTATACATTGTCTGACTTAATTGATGAGCTGTAAAAGCTAGGTATAAAAGCAGTTATTCCTACTTTATAAGCTCATGAGGGATCTCAACACCAGCTCTCGCAATCTCACTTTTTAGATACTTAAATAAAGCCCTTGAATTAGGCTTGCTTGACTCAGCATCTGCAGCAAGTTCAGACTTGGCTTTTTTAATTAATGTTCTTAACTTGTTCCTATCAGTATCTAGAATCAAAGAGCAAAAACCATTTAACACTTCAACTCCACCGTTGAGCATGTTTTCTCTCAATTTTTCTAGTTTCATTGTATTTGGATCTTCTTTTGAAGAAGCTCCTAACATGTTAACCTGATTTTCTAAATCAGAGTCATCATAATTTCTTTGTAGCTTTGCTACATACTGTAACTGACGACGTCTTTCATCTGATTTTGGCTTAAGTTTACGAGCAACTAACAAAGCCTCCTTAACTTCTTGAGGGATTACTAATGATTTAAAACTTTGTTCGCCAAGATTAGCAATCTTTTCTACAAGTTTTCTGATTGCTTGAGCTTGCCTCTTATGAGAGCTTCTGCTTTCCTCTTCTGGCTCAGCATCAAAGCCTTCAAAATGTTGTTGTTCTGCCATATATTTTCTTTTCTACAAATTTAACTTAGAGTTTAGTCTAATACAAACAACTGACCTAATCTGTATGTATTGATTAGGTTCATTGCACTTACAGGTACATTGATAAGATGTAACTTTTGATCTTTTTGAGCCTTTGCCCATTTAACTAGAATAGCCATTCCTGAAACATCTATTGAACTAATATCCTTTAGATCAACTGTATTCTCTTTGAATAAACTCTCTCTCTTGACCCACAGGCTAGGCACAGAATCAAAATTTAATTTGTCTATCTTATTCATAATGTAAATTACTTTTTATCGCCTGATTTCAACTTAGCAATTGCAGCATCTACTCCACTATTCTTAATAATAGGAGATAACTCTGAAATCTTTGCATCTAACATTGAGATGTTTTCACCGATAAGATCAAATGCTTTCCATTGACCAGTCTTATTGTTCTTTCTTAACTTTAAAACAAGCTCTAAATCTTTTTTACCTGCTTCTCTAATTAAAAGTTTTACAGAAACAAGACTTACTGATGGATCAACAGTCTCAACTTTAGCAGGAACAATGTCCTGATTGGTATATTTGCTTAATACATCAACTAGGCTGTTCTTCATGTATACAGCAAATTCATCTGTAAAACGCTGTCTTTCTTCAGCAGAGGTACTCTTTAAAGAGGTTCCAATAACTTTATAGGCTGCGTATTTGATATCAACGTAAGGAATAAGATCCTTTTCGATAATACCTTCAGCTACAGCCCTGTTTGACAATTTATCCTTATTAGCTTTGATATCGTTAATGGTTGTGGTTGCAACTTCATTTGCTAACTCATAAGGATTATTATCAGCAGCTTGTACTGATGAAAAGCCACATAGAGCGATACCTAAAGCTAAAAAATAACTAAAAATTTTCTTCATAATTTCACCTACTATTGAGCAACTTCGTCTTTTGTAGCTTGCTCTTTATCCTGAGAGTCTTTCTTATCAGCACTTGAATTGAATACAAACTTAGAGATTAAGTCCTCAAGTACTAAAGCTGAACCTGTATCGTGGATTACATCTCCATCCTTTAAATATGTTGATCCCATATCCTCATCATAGAAGCCTGGAGTAATACTAATGTATTGTTCTCCAATAATACCTGCTGTTTGAATTGATGCTTTTGACTCACTAGATAACTTGTCATACTGCTTTTCAATATCAAGCTCTACAACTGGTGATAAGGTCTTTGGATCTAAAGAGATAGCACCTACTCTTCCGATTAGAACACCTCCAATTCTAATTGGAGCTCTAATTCTTAAAGAACCTACATTCTCAAAATTTGCATAAACTTTATAAGTTTGGTTGTTGCTGTTTAAAACTAAACCTGCAACTTTTAAGGCTAAGATTACAGCTGCTATTATTCCTAACAGCATAAATATGCCAACCATAATTTCAGCTTTTAAATACTTCATAAATAATACCCAATTAGAACATTAATGCTGTTAACACGAAATCAAACCCTAAAACTGCTAATGATGACTGAACTACTGTGGCAGTTGTAGCCCTACTTATACCTTCTGAAGTTGGCTTACAATCATAACCATTAAATAGAGCTATCCATGTACATACAAAGCCAAAGGCTACTGCTTTAATCATCATAGGAACAAGATCTTTTAATGCATCCACACTAGCCTGCATGCTTGACCAGTAAATACCATCATCTAGACCTAACCAATCAACACCTACTAGCTTACCTCCATAGATACCTACAAGGCAGAAGAGTAAAGATAAGATAGGCATACTGATCATTCCTGCCCAGAATCTTGGAGCAATCACTCTCTTTAGAGGATCAACAGCCATCATCTCTAAAGCTGATAACTGTTCAGATGCTTTTAACTGACCAATTTCAGCTGTAAGAGCTGAACCTGCTCTTCCAGCATACAGTAAGGCAGTAACTACAGGACCTAACTCTCTAATAATAGCTAAAGATACTAAGCTTCCTAAAGATCCTGTTGCCATAAAATCTTTAAGAATATTAAATCCTTGTAAACCTAAAACCATGCCTATAAATAAACCAGATACGATGATGATAATAATTGACTGAACGCCAATAAAATATATCTGACTTACAAGTAATGGAAATGTCTTTTTAAAGTTTGGTAAAGCGAAAATAGAGTGAAAGAAGATTATTGTAGATCTTCCTAATGAGGCTATTTTCTTTAAAAAGTATCTTCCTAAAGATCCAAAGAAAGCTAACATTACAGCTCCTCAATATAGTTATCTGAGCCTTTTAGTTTAAAGGCATAAGGACCATCAAAGTCTCCTTGAATAAACTGCATTACTCGAGGATCTTTGCTGTTCTTAATTTCTTCAGGAGTACCACAACCTAATACTGAACCTTCAGCTAAGATGTATACATAATGAGCAATCTCTAAAATTTCTTTAACATCATGAGTTACGACAACAGAGGTCTTACCTAATGATTTGTTAATATCAGAAATTAGCTTTACTAATACACCTTTAGTAATAGGATCTTGACCTACAAAGGGCTCATCATACATAACTAAATCAGGATCAAGTGCAATAGCACGAGCAAGGGCAGCTCTTCTTGCCATACCACCTGACAACTCAGCAGGAAATAAATTAGCAGCTGCACGCATACCTACAGCTTCTAGATTCATCATGACTACGTCATAAACAAGTTCTTCAGGTAAATTTGTATGCTCTCTAATAGGAAATGCAACATTTTCAAAAACATTCATATCTGAAAACAAAGCACCACTTTGGAATAACATACTCATTCTTTGTCTTAACTTATATAAATCAGTTCTATTTAAAGAATGGATATTAGTTCCATCAAACTCGATGGTTCCTTCATTAGGGGTTAACTGTGCGCCAATAAGTCTTAGAATGGTAGTCTTTCCAGTACCAGAAGGACCTAAAATTGCGGTAATTTTTCCTTTTGGAATGTCGAGTGTCAGATTTTTATAAATCTGTTTACTCTGATAAGAAAACGATACATTCCTTACTTTGATCAGTGCATTATCACTCATGTTCAATTCCACAAAAGAAGTCTATATGCGCATATTTTACCAAACTATAAGGCAAACATAACGCAGTGTATTGAAGAGAATTTTCGAGTTGGATTATATAGATTTTAAGGTCTTTCTCAAAATCAATGAGCACATAAAATGTATGTGCTCATTGATTTTATTATTTAGCAACAAGTTCTTTTTTCTTGCGCAATAAAGTTCTGTGACGAACTTTTACAGATATACCGCGCTCTTTAAATCTGTCGGCCAAACTTTGCGCAATATAGACAGATCGGTGAAAACCACCAGTACAGCCTATTGCTACAGTAAGATAACTTCTATCACTTTGTTCTATAGGCTTTAAAATACCAAAAAGTAAGTCATCAATCTTATCAATATAGGCTTCTACTTCAGGGTACTTTGCAAAGAAATCTTTTACAGGTTGCTCAAGACCGCAATATTCTCTTAGTTCTTTTTCCCAATAAGGATTTGGTAAGAATCTAGAATCAAATACAAAATCAGCATCTTTAGTTACACCGTCTTTATATCCAAAAGACTCAAAGATGATGACAATCTGCTTATATGGTTTGCCTTGGATAGTTGTAACTACCTGCTGACATAACTCATGAACAGATAAATTAGTTGAATCGATACGTAAATCAGCAACGGATGAGATGATCTTTAAGATCTCTGTTTCTTTTTGTAGAGCTTCATTTAAAGAAAGATTATGCAGAGATAATGGATGAAGACGTCTTGTCTCAGAGTATCTTTTAATCAAAACCTGATCATCTGCATCAATAAAAATAACCGTACCGTTAATGTCTTGATCATGAGTAGCTTTAGTGTAAATGTCATTTAATTCAGAATAATCATCACTGATAGGAATATTTCTTACATCTAAAGATACAGCTATTTTGGGATAGCTTTTCTTAGCTAAATCTATTAATTCTTTTAAAAATACAATAGGTAAATTATCAATACAGTAAAAACCTAAATCTTCTAGTGCATGTAAGGCTACGGTTTTTCCTGAACCAGAGCGACCTGATATAACTACAAGCTCAACTTTATTTGTCATGAAGATTTCCTATTGAAAATGAGGATTATCTATTTCAGAAGAATCTACTAATCCTTCTTGTACATGATCCAATAACAGATCAATCTGATTAAGGATTGTTTCGACTTTATGCTTTTCATTTTTAGATAGTCGCATAGCATTTAACAAATCGACATTAGATAAGACTATTGTAAGACTTTTTAAAAGTGACTCAACTTTTTCTACATCGTCTTTTGGTGAAATAAAGAGACTAAAAGCAATATCCACTAATTGTTCATCAGCATCAATTGAATTAAATGTAATAGGTTTATCTAAAATGCTTAATACTGCAAATGTAGGTGTTGAGCTTTGTATTACGGCATGAGGAATAGCAACGCCTTGAAAAAAAACTGTTGTACCTAACTTTTCTCTTTCATTTAAAGCAACGATAATTTCTTTGGAAGTCTTTTTAGTAATGAAAGCGGCACATTCAGCTATTTCTTCAAATAATCTTTTTTTACTAAAGCAGAATAACGGAGACAGTATTTGTGTTTTAGGCAGTACTATCAAGATCTATTTCCTCTTTTCCCCAAAAAAATGCCCTGCACAATGGCAGGGCTCCTCGTTGTTGAAGTTAAGAATTATGACTTTAACTTCTCTTTATACTTAACTAACTGACCGTCAACCTTATCGATTAGACCATCAATTGCTGGATACATACTCTCTGCCTGATGCTCAGCATGAAGATTACCACCTGCTACAGCTAAATCAGCTTTAGCAATCTGGTTCAATTTCTCAACTGTTAGAGTTACTGAGATAGAGGTAATAATATCACCTTTACGCTCAAGACGCTTAAACTTGTCATTGACGTAATCTTTTAAAGAATCGGTTAACTTTACACCTACGCCATGAATATTGATTTGCATATTTACTTCCTTAACCTGATCTTAGTGCCAGGTAATGTTAAGCGAGTACTAAATTGTAACTACACTTTAATAATAGGTTGAAAAATCTAATAATTAAAGGTGTAACTTCACAATTTTCTTAATATTTTTTAGCAATCAATATCAATTCGTGAACTAATTCAATTTTCTGTAAAAAATTAAATTAATTGTTTGCGTTGTGATGTTGATGGAATACCTAAAGATTCTCTGTACTTAGTTACAGTTCGTCTTGCGACATTTAAGCCTTTTTCATTGAGAATATCAGAAATCTTACTATCAGAAAGTGGTTTTCTTGGTGGCTCTTTAGAAATAATCTCTTTAATTACTGCCTTAATAGCAGTTGATGAAGCTGAACCACCGCTTTCTGTGTTTACACTTGATGAGAAGAAATACTTTAATTCAAAAGTACCTTTTGGTGTATGAATATACTTTTCTGTAGTGATTCTAGAAATAGTAGATTCATGCATAGAAATTTCTACTGCAACATCATTTAATACCATTGGATGCATAGCAGACTCTCCTTTTTCCATAAAATCTTTCTGATGAGAAACTATGCAACGACCAACTTTTAATAAAGTGTCATTTCTATTATCTATGCTTTGTTTGAACCACTTAGCTTCTTTTAAATGATCTTTGAAAAAGATTTTTTCAGCTTCGTTACGCGCTTTGTTAGCTAATTTTGCGTAATCTTCATTGATTCTAACTTTTAGGTTAGCTGCAGGATTTAACTCTGCACTATAGTCTCCATTTTTATCTTTAACCACAATTAAATCAGGAATTACAAAATCATTTTGTTTTTTTGAATGGACAATGTTATTGCCAGGACGTGGTTCTAATGATGTAATTAGATCATTAACTTTCTTTAAGACATCTTCTTTGATCGAAAGTCTTTGGCATAAAGCAACATAATTACGATTTGAAAGTAAATCTATGTAATTGGTGATCAGGTTAATTGCTAACTTTTTGTACTCAGTATCATCAGGCAAAGCTTTTAATTGAATTAAAATGCATTCCTGTACACTTCTAGCTCCCACACCCAAAGGATCATAATGCTGAACTAGTTTTAAAACAGCATTTACGTCTTCAATAGTAACTGTAGGATCCTGAGTTTTTATGCAATCTAAAATATCCTCTAAAGACTCTTTTAGGTAACCAGAATCATCAATACCATCAATAATAGCTTCAGCAATTTTCTTATCTATTCCATCAAGAGGTGACATTTCTAACTGAAATATTAGATGATCATGAAGAGTTTCTGTAGTTTCACCTTCATAGATATCATCATTTTCGATAGCCAAACCTTTGCTACCTTTTACTTCTGCTGAATACTGATTTTCTTCTGCTTGAGAATTACTTTGTAAAGAACTATCTTTGTCAGAATACTGATTATCTTCTGCTAAATTCTGTTCTGAATAATTATCAGAATCATGTTCATGCTCTGAATCATAAACCTCATCTTCGTGATTTTTCTTAGTATCAAGATTGATACTACCATCACCTAAGATATCTAAAAGGCTTTTTTCATCGTCAATTGAAGCATTATTTACAGAGGAATCATCAGAGAAAGGATCGTAATCAGAATCATTTTGGTTTTCACTATCTAACATATCTTCATATGACTCTTCCATTGAAGACATATCAGAATCATCTAACTCAAGCATTGGGTTAGAATCTACGGTTTGGCGGATCTGCTGTTGTAACTCAATAGTAGATAACTGCAACAATCTGATAGCTTGTTGCATTTGAGGAGTCAGAATCTGAGATTGTGTCTGTGTAGCACGTATCTGCAGCGTATTTCTTAATCCAGCCATAACCAATTACCCTAAAACTATAAAGAGAAATCCTTACCTAAATAAACAGACTTAACCTTATCATTACTTAGAACTTCTTGAGCTGTTCCTTTTGCAATAATTTGACCTGCATTAACAATATAGGACTTTTCACAAACGTCTAAGGTCTCTCTAACATTGTGATCGGTGATTAAAACACCAATTCCTCTGTCACGCAGATGCAGAATGATCTCTTTAATTTCACCAACAGAAATAGGATCAACACCTGCAAAAGGCTCATCTAGAAGAATAAATTTAGGATTAGCAGCAAGAGCTCTTGCAATTTCTACGCGTCTTCTCTCTCCACCTGATAAGGACATACCTACGTTGTTTCTTAATTTTGAAACACTGAACTCTTCTAAGAGCTTATTAACTCTGTCTTCTTTTTCTGATTTTGTTAGGCCTGGAAGAAGTTCTACCACACCCATTAAATTCTGATATACGGTTAATTTTCTAAAAATAGAGTTTTCTTGAGGTAAATAACCTAAACCTGCTCTTGCTCTAGCATGCATTGGCAGTGAAGTTAAGTCATGATCGTCAAGAATGACTTGGCCTTCTTCTGAAGAAATAATACCTACGATCATATAAAAAGATGTAGTTTTACCAGCTCCATTTGGGCCTAATAAACCAACAACAGAACCACTGCTAACACTTAAACTTACATCAGATACAACAGTTCTTTTTTTATATGTCTTTTTAAGATGTAATGCTTTTAAAACGCTCATATCAACCTATTTACTTTTGATTCTTATCTTTGTTACCGTCACTCTTTAACTCTTGAGGAATAAAGGTACTCTGTACTCTTCCATCCTGGCTATTTTCATTAGTAGCCTTAAGTTGTTTTGTAACAGTGTTATATTCAATTCGCTCACCATCGACGTGAGAATTCTCTTGCCAAATGGTTGCTCTACCAATAAGGATCAGTAAATTTTTCTTAGGAAGGTAGTGAATAATTGATGACTGAGAATGAATGATCTTTCCATTCTCCTGTAACTGTTTGTAAGTTGCAGGCTTTCCGTAAGCAACGATCTCTTCTAGTTGATCATTAGAATCTCTTGTAATTTCAGCTTTATCAGCATGAACTTCAATAGTTCCCTGTGTTGCTACAACGTTCTCAAGGAAGATAGCCTTATTACTGTTAAAGTCTGCAATCTGCTCTTTTGACACAATATTTAAAGGTTGCTCTGTATCATTATCAAGAGCAATTGCTTGACATGATAACAATGAAAGTAAGAGTACTCTTAAGTGAAAACTACCTACTCTGCGGATAATATGTAGCATTTGGGTTTCCTTTATATTTGAGAACATTTGAATTTAAGTCAAAACTAAACTTTTTGCCAGTTGTAAAAAAATCGTTTCCGTAAATATTTACTAGATCTTCAGAAGTAACCATATTTAGACCAAAGTCATAATTTAGGTAATCAGCTGTAGCTCTTTTAATAGCTGAATCTTCAAAGCCAGGATAAATTAGGACATTATCGCTTATGAAAGCTGATTTATCTGTAATCATGTGTCCTTTTTTTCCTTTCATGTGCCACAGTTCTATCTTGTTATTCTTATAAGAATATGAACTAATCAGTGGATTTTCAAAAAGATAAAGTGTTTTATTATCAAAATATGTGGTCTTAGTTGAAACCAATGTTCTAATTACCCTACCATTTTTGTCATAAACAGCACCTTCAGTATCTGTTGCAATAAAAGTTGGCAACTGGCTTACATCAGACACCTCTTTCTTACCTACCATAGTAGAGTAAACATAAATACCGACAGCTAATATTAAAAATAATAAAGCTAGAATAATTGATCTTTTAGTAACGCTCATCAGCAAAACCGCCATCTGCGTTTAAAACGCCTTTAGAGATCAGAATAAGGTCACATAATTCTCTAACAGCACCTTTTCCGCCTTCAGTTACAGTAATGTAATCTGCAATTTTTTTAATAAATGGGTGAGCATCTTTAGGACAAACTACTACACCTGCTAATCTGAACATTGGCATATCATTCAAATCATCACCGATACATACTACTTCATCAGTGCCAATATTCAATTTCTCACATAATTTTGTAAGAGCAATGCCTTTGTTCATTTCTCCTTGAATTACATGACTTACATGTAAATCTGCCATACGGCGTTCAGTTAAAGGAGCACTTCTTCCTGTAATTACAGCACACTCAATGCCTTCTTTGTGTAAAGCTACTATGCCAAATCCATCTTTTACATTGAATTTTTTAAGTTCAATATCTTTATTATCATAGTAGATACCACCATCAGTAATTGTGCCATCAACATCAAAAGCTAACAGCTTTATTGATGACAATCTTGATAGTAATTCTGAATCTACTCTTCCGTAACAAGTATTTACTTTAAGCATATATAGGCCCTAAAAATCTCTTTTAACCTATTATAGCAACAAATGTGCCATTTATTGTTAACAGAAATTTTAATGATGATCGTTAGATTTGATTTTTGACAACAGCTAGACAAAACGAAAGCTAATTTAGCTATTCTTTATTTTTAGAGACTTTTTCTCTTTTTTGATATTTGTTTCTTTGTCTACTGTCACATCAGTGTTCTTGATTTCTAGAGCCAAGTAATCACTGTTGCTTGTTAATATCTGAGATTTGATTTTCTTTAAGGATGCGTTTTCAATTTGTCTTACTCGCTCTACAGAGACCTTTAATTCATCAGATAGTTCCTGTAAAGTTGCTTTATTATCATCAAGCCATCTCCTTTTAATAATATAACGAGATCTTTCATCTAGAGACTGCAAAGCCTTAGACAATCTCTCAAGCTCGTATGTTTGGTAATCTCGATTTTCAAAATTCTTGGCAAAATTTGAATTTTCATCTTCAAGATATGAGGCAGGAGCTAATAAAGGTAACTGTGAATTGTCACTATCATCGTCAGCTGACATATCAAAGCCAATATCTTGACCTGATAAACGAGTCTCCATTTCAGCTACATCATTAGGTGAAACACCTAAATCATCAGCTACATTTTCACGTTCTTTTTCTGTAAACCAGCCCAAACGCTTTTTATTCTGTCTCAACTTAAAGAACAGCTTTCTTTGAGCCTTGGTAGTAGCAACTTTTACTACTCTCCAGTTTTTAATTACATAATCGTGGATTTCAGATTTTATCCAAGGTACAGCGAAAGCAGCCAATCTTGCACCAGCATCTGGATCAAAGTGTTTTACTGCTTTCATTAGACCAATATTACCTTCCTGAATTAAATCAGCTACAGGTAAACCGTATCCAGAATAACTGCGAGCAATACTTACTACCAAACGTAAGTGGGACAAGATCAATTTTCTAGCAGCTTCAATATCACCATAATCACGTAACCTTTTAGCCAAGGTACGCTCATCCTCAGGCTCCAACATAGGAACCTGATTTATGGCCTTTACATAGCTGTCTATATTTCCAACGGGAGCTAACATTCCCACTGTTTCTTGTTTATTCTGATCTTTCATTTACTACTTCACTTGCTTTGTAGTTCACATTATATGGGCAAGTACCAGTAACTTTTTATTATGCAATAAAATCTATCGATTTTTAGTCGAATAAAGCGTCCACAAAAGAGTCAATATCAAATTCTCTTAGATCTTCTGATTTTTCACCAATACCGACATATCTTAAAGGAACTTTAAACTTATCTGCTAAAGCAAAGACCACACCGCCTTTTGCAGTTCCATCTAACTTAGTTAAGCAAAGCCCTGTTACATTAACGGCTTGACCAAAGATCTTCATTTGAGATACAGCATTCTGTCCTGTAGTAGCATCCAGTACCAACATCACTTCATTTGGTACATTTTCATCAATTTTCTTCATCACACGGACAATTTTCTTTAATTCTTCCATTAAATTGTCTTTATTTTGAAGTCTTCCTGCAGTATCACAAATTAAAACGTCTGCGTTATGAGCTTTTGCTGAAGTTAAAGCATCAAAAATAACAGATGCACTGTCTGAACCAGTTGGCTGTGAGATAACAGGTGTGTCTGTTCTGTTTCCCCATTCCTTTAACTGTTCTACAGCTGCAGCTCTGAAAGTATCACCAGCTGCGAGCATAACTTTTTTACCTTGAGCTTTGTATTTCAAAGCAAGTTTTCCTATGGTAGTGGTCTTACCAGCTCCATTTACACCTACCATTAAGATTACAAAAGGAAGATCACCTTGTTTTTCGACTTTAAGATGCTCGCTACAAGGAGCTAAGATGTCCTTTAGGATGTTCTTTAAATTATTTTTTAAAGCACCAGCATCTCTTAATTCTTTAATTTTTGACTCTTCTCTTAGTCTTTCAATAATATTATTGGTGGTATCTACACCTAAATCTGCTGTTAAAAGAGATGTTTCTAAGTCTTCATACAACTCTTCATTAATCTTTTTACCGGTTACTAAAGCACCAATACCAAAAGCTAAATTTTCTCTAGTTCTCTTTAATCTTTCAAAGAAGGATACTTTTTCTTTTTTAGGCTCGTCAGGCTCTTTATTATCATTCTCAGTACTTACACATTCTTTAACATCTACCAACTTTTCTTCTTGTTTATCTAACTTTTCTTCTTTGTTGCTATTGAATAAGGAATCTTCAACTATATTAGTTTCATTGGATTCTTTATTGTTTTCAGAGTCTGATGATGTAGCCTCGTAATCAGATACTATTTTCTCTTTATTTTCTGATAAAACATCATCATTAGTTTGTACTTTTACAGATTCTTCATTTTTCTTAATTTCTGATGATTCATCTTTATTTTTTTTTGAAAAAATAGAAAAAATACCCATATTTTTACCCAAATTTATTTATTACAATGTGATATTCTCATGCATTATAGACTAATTCCAAATTCATTTCATTTTGAGAATTTAAGCCTTTTTAATACAAGTTATCGTGGTTTACATATGAAGAACAATACTTACGAAAATGATGTGCGAATTCTTGGTGGTAAATTTAAAGGAAAACTATTACCAGTGCTAGACGTCGAAGGTTTAAGACCTACACCTTCAAGAGTAAGAGAAACTATTTTTTCTTGGATAAAAGATTCTTTAGGTAATGCAAAAGTCTTAGATTTGTTTGCTGGTTCTGGCGCTTTAGGTTTAGAAGCCTATTCAAGAGGAGCTAAAGACGTAACTTTAGTTGAATTAGACAAAGATAACAGTTCTAATTTAAAAGAAATTGCAAAAAGCATGAGTTATGATGAAATTCATGTAATCAATGATGATGCTCTTCACTTTTTAGACAATGTAAGCTCAACCTTTAATATTGTATTTATTGATCCTCCTTATAAATTAGACATTTATGAGAAAGTACTTGAAAAACTGTTAGATAAAAATTTAATCGATGACGATTCTTTAATCTATGTTGAAATGAGAAACGGCTCTAATAAGATTGTTCCAGGTTATGAGATTATTCGCGAGGAGAATGCTGGTCAGTCAAAATACTCTTTATGGACAAAAAGTAAGCTTTTATTCTAATTACCGATTTACCTAAACAAACGGCCCTTTAAGGGCCGTTCTTCAATAAAAGACCTGAATTATCGTCTTCTATTTCTTGCTGTTTCAACAACCTTCAATCGAGCCATAGCATCAGCCAAACGAGATAATGCATGAGCATAATCTGCATCGCCTGTACCATGATTTGCGATTGATTCTTTGGCAACCTTAATTGCTTCTTGAGCATTTGCTTCATCGATGTCATCTGCTCTTAAAGCGGTATCAGCCAAGATGGTTACAGAATCAGGTTGAACTTCCAACACACCGCCAGCTAAGTAAATCTGATCTTCTTTATCCTGAGAGTCGATCAGAGATACCATACCAGTTTTGATTGTTGTTAACAAAGGAGTATGACCGTATCTGATGCCCATTTCACCTTCTGAACCTGTAACTCTTACAGACTTTACAGAACCAGAATATAGGCTTCCGACACCACTAATTACGTCCAAATGGAATGATATAGAATCCATTTTTCACCCCTTTAATTATAAGTTCTTAGCTTTTTCTACAGCTTCGTCGATAGTACCAACCATGTAGAATGCCTGCTCTGGAAGATTATCATACTCACCGTCGATAATACCCTTGAATCCGCGGATAGTCTCTTTTAGTGGTACGTACTTACCAGGAGAACCGGTGAATACTTCAGCAACACTGAATGGCTGAGATAAGAATCTCTCAACCTTACGAGCTCTTGCTACAACAAGCTTGTCTTCTTCAGATAACTCATCCATACCAAGAATTGCAATAATATCTTTCAATTCTTTGTAACGCTGTAGAACAGTCTGAACACCACGAGCTACTTCATAGTGCTCTTTACCAACAACATAAGGATCTAACTGACGTGATGTTGAAGCTAAAGGATCAACAGCTGGGTAAATGCCTAAAGAAGCAATCTGTCTTGATAGAACGATGGTTGCATCCAAGTGAGCGAATGTTGTTGCAGGGCTAGGATCGGTCAAGTCATCAGCAGGAACATAAACAGCCTGAACAGATGTAATAGAACCTTTCTTAGTTGAAGCAATACGCTCCTGTAAAACACCCATTTCCTCAGCTAGAGTTGGCTGGTAACCTACAGCTGAAGGCATTCTTCCTAACAGTGCAGATACCTCAGTACCAGCTAAGGTATAACGATAGATGTTATCAATGAACAGAAGCACATCCAAGCCTTCGTCACGGAACTTCTCTGCAACAGTCAAACCTGTTAAAGCAACACGTAGACGGTTTCCTGGTGGTTCGTTCATCTGACCATAAATCATTGATACTTTATCAATAACCTTTGATTCCTGCATTTCATGATAGAAGTCGTTACCCTCACGAGTACGCTCACCAACACCGGTGAATACAGACAAACCTGAGTGAGCTTTAGCGATGTTGTTAATAAGCTCCATCATGTTAACTGTCTTACCAACACCTGCACCACCGAATAAGCCTACCTTACCACCTTTTGCGAATGGGCAGATAAGATCCATAACCTTAATACCGGTTTCAAGGATCTCAGTTGTTGATGACTGCTCTGAGTATGTTGGTGCAGCACGGTGGATAACCCACTTTTCTTTCTCACCAATAGGACCTCTTTCATCAACAGGCTGACCTAAAACGTTCATAATACGTCCTAAGGTCTCTCTACCTACAGGAACTTTAACACCAGCCCCCGTATTAACTGCCTCTAAGCCTCTGCTTAAACCGTCTGATGAACCCATTGCAATGCAACGAACTACACCACCACCAATTTGCTGCTGAACCTCAAGAACCAAATCAGGACGATTCTTACCATCACCCTTCACATCTAGAGCATCATATAGCTCTGGAATATGGCCCTCAGGGAACTCAACATCAACAACAGCGCCGATGATCTGTACGATTGTACCTTTCTCACCAGCTCTATTTGAAGTTTCAGCCATTTTAAAATCCTCTCATCAATTAAACCGCTGATGCACCAGATACGATGTCGTTTAATTCCATCGTAATGCCTGCTTGTCTTGCCTTGTTGTATTCAAGCTGTAAATCACTAACTAATGATTCAGCATTATCAGTTGCGGCTTTCATAGCAACCATACGAGCTGCCTGCTCAGAAGCTAGATTCTCTAATACAGCCTGATAAACCATCTGTACAACATAACGGTCTAACACAACTTTTAAGATTGATTCTGGTTCAGGCTCATACAAGTAATCCCAGTGATGTTTACTTGTTTCATCATCGCTGCGAACAAGTGGTAACAACTGAGATACAGTTGGGATCTGAACCATAGTATTTTTGAAAGAGTTGCATGCCAAATAAATAGCATCAACTTCACCTTTCAAAAAGGCATCAGTCATAACTTTGATTGCACCAACAAGCTTTTCAGGTTTTGGATCATCTCCAAAGCCAGCTTGCTGAGCCATCACATCAATATTGCTGTGGTTAAAGTATCCAGATGCTTTTGTACCTAAAAGCACAACTTTAATACCAACATTCTGTTTGCTAAATTCCTGCATTTTTAAAGCAATTTTGCGGAACAGATTGATATTTAAACCACCACATAAGCCTCTATCTGTAGAAACTACAATGAAGCCTACATTCTTTACTTCACGCTCTTCCATAAAAGGATGATGGAATTCACTATGACTTGAAGCAATATGATTAATAATGTCGTGTAAACCTTTTGAATAAGGACGAGACTGGCTCATTTTTTCCTGAGCCCTACGCATCTTAGAGGCGGCTACCATTTGCATAGCACTAGTAATCTTCTGTGTATTCTGCACAGAAGCTATCTTAGTACGTATTTCCTTTGCACCTGCCATTTAAGCGCTCCTAGTAAGTCTGAGTTGATTTAAAGTCCTTAACAACTTCAGTAAGTTTAGCTACAACTTCATCTGAGTAGTCAGGCTTTGCATCAATATCCTTAAGCAAAGAATCATATTTTGAGTGAGCGAATGCTAGTAAAGCTTTCTCGAATGGAAGAACTTTATTTAATTCAACATCCTCAAGGTAACCTCTTTCAGCAGCGAAAATAGTTAATGCCTGTTCTGCTACAGATAGAGGAGAATACTGGTTCTGTTTCATAAGTTCAGTTACTTTCTGACCGTGATCAAGCTGCTTTCTTGTAGCTTCATCCAAATCTGAAGAAAACTGAGCAAATGCTGCTAATTCACGATACTGAGCTAACGCAGTACGAATACCACCAGACAATTTCTTCATAAGTTTAGTCTGAGCTGCACCACCAACACGTGATACTGAAATACCAGGATCAACAGCAGGTCTTACACCAGAGTTAAATAAACTTGTTGTTAAGAAAATCTGACCGTCGGTAATAGAAATAACGTTAGTAGGAATAAATGCAGAAACGTCACCAGCCTGGGTTTCAATGATTGGCAATGCAGTCAAAGAACCAGTCTTTCCAACTACCTTTCCACCACTCTTTTCTTCAAGATACTTTGCATTAACTCTTGAAGCACGCTCTAATAGACGTGAGTGCAGGTAGAAAACATCACCTGGGTAAGCTTCACGCCCTGGTGGACGGCGAAGTAATAGAGAAATCTGACGATAAGCAACAGCATGCTTTGATAAGTCATCATAGATGATTAAGGCATCTTCACCTTGATCCATGAAGTACTCACCCATTGCACAACCAGCATATGGAGCAATGTACTGTAAAGCTGCTGTGTCAGATGCAGAAGCTACTACAATGATAGTATTTGATAGAGCACCTTCTTCATCAAGTTTTCTTACAACAGAAGCAATTGTTGAAGCCTTCTGTCCAATAGCAACGTAAATACAACGTACGCCATACTTAACCTGATTGATGATGGTATCAATAGCTAAAGCTGTTTTACCTGTCTGACGGTCACCAATGATTAACTCACGCTGACCACGTCCAATAGGCACCATAGAGTCAACAGCTTTATAACCTGTCTGGATAGGCTGAGAAACACTCTGACGAGCAATAACACCTGGAGCAATCTTTTCTACAGGATAGAACTGCTCTGATTTAACAGGACCGTTACCGTCAATAGGTTCACCTAAGGCACTAACAACTCTACCTAAAAGACCAGTACCTACTGGAACTTCTAGAATACGACCAGTGCTGTGAACTTTCATACCTTCTGACAGTTTGTCATAAGGTCCTAACACAATAGCACCAACAGAGTCACGCTCTAAGTTTAAAGCTAGACCATATAGGTCATTACCAAACTCAAGCATTTCACCCTGCATAACGTTGGACAGACCGTGAATTCTAACAATACCGTCGTTTACAGAAACGATAGTACCTTCATCACGAGCTTCTGTCACAACCTTAAATTGCTGAATTCTTTGCTTAATTAAATCAGCAATTTCAGTTGAATTTAGTTGCATATATGTCCTCTATTTATCTGAGGGTTGAAGTCAAGTTTTGTAAACTTGTCTTTACGCTAGCATCAATTACTTTGTCACCAATCTTCAAAACAGCACCACCAATTAAGGTTTTGTCGATTTTCTGATTTAAGATAACTTTACAATCAAACTTTTTAGCTAGCTTATCCTTAAGAGATTCAATTTCGCTATCAGAAAAAGCTCTTGCAGATAAGAGATCACACTCTAAACGCTTTTCGTGTTTTTCTCTTAATCTTACAAATTCTTCGAAAATTTCAGGAATAACTTCAAAACGGTTATTTTCACCAATAACCTTTACGAAATTCTTTCCACTTTCACTAAGAATGTCCTTTAACAACGAAATTAGACTGTCAGCAGCGACTGAAGAATTAGGAGCTAACTTTAAACTGTCCATAAAGTATTGATCTTTACAAGCAACAGCCATAGCTTCTAGCATGGTCTGCCAACCGCTTAAGTTATTTTCTTCTAATGCTATCTCAAATGTAGCCTGAGCATAAGGTCTTGCAACAGTCAAATTTTCAGCCATTACACACCTCTTAATTAAAGTGAATCAGCAATTTTCTTAAGCAGAGCTTCATCAGCTTTAGAATCGATCTTTTCGTTAATGATCTTTTCAGCGCCTGCAACTGCTAGAGAAACAACTTCAGATCTTAAATCTTCGCGAGCTTTGTTCTTCTCAGCTTCAATTTCACTCTTGGCTAAATCAAGGATCTTCTTTCTTTCTAGCTGAGCTTCTTCTGAAGCTTTATCAATAATTTGAGATCTGGTTTTGTTTGCTTCATCAATAATTTTCTGAGCTTCTACTTTTGCTGAACGAATTGTGTCTTTAGCGTTTTCGTTTGCAAGTTCAAGACTCTTTTTAGCCTTTTCGGCAGCAGTCAAACCATCAGCTATTTCTTTCTGTCTCTTTTCAAGAGCAGTTATCAGAGGAGGCCATACAAACTTCATGCATAGCACAGCAAAGATAAGAAACGCTACTGCTTGACCAACAAATGTTGCATTAATTTCCAATCTAGATACCTCTAAATTTGGTTTTGCTGTCTATTAACCAGCAACAGCAAACATTAAGTACATACCAAGACCTACACCGATCATAGGAATAGCATCAACTAGACCCATAACAATGAAGAACTGTGTACGAAGTAATGGTAATAAATCAGGCTGTCTTGCAGAACCCTCTAAGAACTTACCACCTAAAATACCAATACCGATAGCAGCACCAATGGCAGCTAAGCCCATCATAAGACCTGCAGCAAGGTATATTAATTCCATTTTATATCTCCTGTTTTTATATAAATAAAATAGTGTTTAGTCTTCTTCACTAGCCATTGATAAGTAAACAATAGTTAGCACCATGAAAATAAATGCCTGCAATGTAACAATTAAAATGTGGAATAAAGCCCAAGGAACATTTAGAACCCACTGGATCCACCATAATGGCAAAAGAGCGATCAGAATAAAGATCATCTCACCAGCATACATATTTCCAAAAAGACGAAGACCTAATGAGATAGGCTTTGAAAGTAAGGAAACACCTTCTAACAAGAAGTTAACTGGGATAAATGCCCAATGATTGAAAGGATGAAGTGTTAGGCTCTTAAAGAATCCGAGCACACCAATATTTTTGAATGAGAATGCAAAAATAAGTAGGAATACACATACAGCCATTGAAAGTGTAATGTTCACATCAGCTGAAGGAACAACTCTGAAGTATGGAACTCCAATACGTTTTGCAAATTCTGGGATCAAGTCAATTGGTAGCAGATCCATTAAATTCATGAAGAAAATCCACATGAAAACTGTTAAAGAAAGTGGGGCTATTAACTTGCTCTTACGCTTAAAAATACTTACAACGGTATTCTGAACAAACTCAAAGATCATTTCTAAGAAGCATTGAAGTTTTGAAGGAACACCACTGGTAGTTTTCTTAGATGCATACTTGAACAGAATTAAAAATAGAAAACCTAAAATAACAGTTAAACCTAAAGAATCTAGGTTCACGGTATAAGGATTAACTATTTTTGATTCACTCTGTTCAGGAAGAACAGCATAGCATGAGCCACTGCCAAGATCTGATAACTTACATTTTTGAACAGCTACAGTCTTAAGACATTGTTCTTGAGTAGCACCTTCTTCTGAAAGGCATTGTGCAAACTCAGTTTTATAAGCTGGTTTAACACTATCTACAATAGAAAAATCTCTAAGATCTAACTGCAAAAAGTGTAAGTGATGAGAAATGTATTCTTGAGAATTACTCTCTGACATAGAATCACACCCTATTTTGTAAATTTAAGCATTCAATTTTGTTTGTAAACGCTTAACCCAAAACTAACATGTAAGAAAATACGACTATTAACATTCAAAGTCAAAAACAAAATGTCTAAAAATGTCACTTTTTGTGAAAATTTTTACCATTAATTTGTTCAATAAAATTAACAATTAATCTTGACAACACTAGTATGCTGAATACAAACACTACAATTTTATTGTTTAAATTCAGTATCTTAAATGTAAACAATAATAAAAAAATCAAAAGACTTATCTTTAATACAAAGGCATATATAACCTCATATAAGACAAAGCTTGGTGTAAGTTTTGAACTACGATATCTTCTTTGTAACAGATAATATAGAATATTTATAAATAAAAATATAAAGCTTCCTTGAGCAAAAGACAGGAAGTTTATCGCGTAATTTTGATCTGTAAAATATGAAAATAAGAAACATATAAAAGCAAATAGACTAACTAGTAAAAAGTAAGTTTTTAGAAGCTTCAAGTCCATTTGCATTTAAATTACTCTTTTAATGAGAATAGAGCTAAGAAGTGCTCTAATTGATCTTTTGATGTGTAAGATAAAGTGATCTTACCTTTATCTTCATTTGAAGCATTAAATTTAACTTTAACTCCTGACAGAACATTACCAATGTTCTTTTCCCATTCATTAAAACTAGGATTTTTATAACTCTTTTTTGATTTAGTAGTGTTATCTTCTAAGCCGTTTTCTTTAATGTCACTAACTAATTTTTCAGTCTGTCTTACAGTAAGGCTGTTTTTTACTACATATTGAGCAGCCTTTAACTGTAATTCTTTATCTTCTAAAGAAAGAATTACTTTTGCATGACCAAGATCTATAAGACCTTCAACAATCATATTTTTTATTTCATCATGCAAATTGTTAATTCTTAAAATATTAGTTACAGAACTTCTTGATTTACCTAGGGTTTTAGCCAATTCTTCCTGAGTTAAATTGCATTCATTCAACATCAATGAAAAAGCGTTAGCCATTTCAACTGGATTTAAATCTTCACGCTGAATATTTTCAATAAGAGCAACCGCATAGCCGTTTAATTCAAGATCATCTCTTATTAGGCATGGAACTGAAGCTAACTGAGCAATTTTGCATGCTCTAAATCTTCTTTCACCACAAATAATTTCATACATCTCATCTTGAGACTTTTTAACTAGAAGTGGTTCTAACAGACCGTGCTCTTTAATAGAAGAAGCTAACTCATTTAAAGATTCTTCATTAAATGCTTTACGAGGCTGATAAACAGATGCTTTTAACTTTTCTATTGGAAGTAAAACAACAGAATTATCATTTACAGGCAAAATTGTTGTATTAGATTCTTGAACCGTTGTTGCTGCTTTTACTTCAGTTTCAGCTTGTTCTTTAATCTTATTTCCGCTTAAAAGAAAATCTAGGCCTCTACTTCTATTTAATCCAGCCATTTTCGTACCTATTATTTATTTGCCTTAGATATAATTTCAGCTGCTAAAGAAAGGTAAGCTTTTGATCCTACTGATGACTTATCATAATACATTGCAGGCTTACCGTAACTTGGAGCTTCAGCTAATCTTACATTTCTAGGAATAATTGTCTCGTATACAAGATCACCAAAATTCTTCTTTAATTCATCAGAAACATCTGTAGATAGACGATTTCTGTTATCGAACATGGTGCGCAAAATACCTTCAATCTTTAATTTTGAATTTACTGCACTAGCTAACTGATCTACAGTCTCAATCAATAAAGTTAATCCTTCTAGAGCAAAATATTCACACTGCAAAGGAACTAAGATTGAATCTGCTGCACAAAGAGCATTTACAGTTAGAATATTTAAAGAAGGAGGACAATCAATTAACACAAAATCATAGTTATCTTTGATTTTATCTAATGATTTTTTAAGAAAAGATTCTCTACCAAATTTATCTAATAAACTTACTTCAGCAGCAGTTAAATCTTCATTTGAAGGAATTAAATGAAATCCACCTTCTGTTGTTGTTACTACAGCTTCTTTGATATCAAGACCATCTACTAAAACATTGGTAATAGACTTTTCTAGACCAAATTTTAGTACTCCTGATGCCATAGTAGCGTTTCCCTGAGGATCACAATCTACTACTAGAATTTTTTTTTGCATAGCAGCAAGAGATGCTGCTAAGTTAACACATGTGGTAGTTTTTCCTACACCACCTTTTTGATTTGCGATAGCAATTACTTTAGTCAATTTCTATTCCTTTCTAATTTTTTTTATTCTCATTACCACAGCTTGTCTTTTAGCATCTAAGGAAGGAACTTTTAATTCTATTATCTCTTCAATAGTGGTGTTTTTATCAATTTGATCTAATTCATCGTGTTCCAAATTAGCTTTCATTGCCAAGAAAACACCTTCATCAGAAATTAAATCTTTACACCACTCTATTATCTTGCATAAAGGTGCAAAAGCTCTACTTAAAATACAATCAAACTTCTTGTCTGTTTTTATATTTTCGCAACGATCGTTGATAATGGAAATATTATTTAAATTTAATGAAACCATTGCTGTTCTTACAAAAGACAACTTCTTAGCAATAGAATCAATCAAAGTAAAATGTTTATCAGGGTTAAGTATAGCAAGAACCAAACCAGGAAAACCTGCTCCTGTTCCCACATCAGCAATGTTATCTCCTCTATTCTTAATCAAAGGAGAAACAACAGCGCTATCCAAAATATGCAATAAAACCATCTGCATAGGATCCCTAATTGCTGTTAGATTTAAGGCTTTATTCCATTTTTCTAACAAAACAACTAAAGTTGCCATTTTATCAAGTTGCTCTTGGCTACATGATATGTCTGTCTGAGAGATCAGATATTCAATCTTATGTAAAATTTCAGACTTATCTACAACAGATGGTTTATTTCTCATTTTTTACCTTAATTTTTGCCAAGCAAGTTCATTTTTTTTAAGTGAACTAACAGAATTGATATAGCAGCAGGAGTAATACCTGAAATGCGAGATGCCATACCAATAGTTTCTGGTTTGTACTCATTTAATTTTTGAGCAACTTCATTTGATAAAGATTTGATCTGTTTGTAATCAAAATTCATAGGAAGTAGAGTCAGCTCATTTACAACTTTCTTCTTAATATCATCAAGTTCTCTTTGCAGATAACCTTGGTATTTTACTTGAATTTCAACCTGTTCAACAGACTGTTCTTTAGTAGCAATAGGTTCCAGTTTAGATGCTTCAATTAAACCATTTAGTTTAACTTCAGGTCTTCTTAAGATCTCTTCTAAAGTTTGTTCTTGAGAAAGAGGTGTATTTAAGATCTCACTGATGTTTTTACCCATATCTGAAGATGGTTTTACAGAAGTTTCTCTTAAACGAGCTTTTTCTTTTTCAATCTGATTTTGTTTATCTTCGAACTGCTTCCATCTCTCATCAGATATAATTCCTAATTCTCTTGCCTTAGGAGTTAATCTGATATCAGCATTATCTTCACGTAAAATTAGTCTATATTCAGCTCTTGAAGTAAACATTCTGTATGGTTCTTTTGTACCTAATGTACATAAGTCATCCATCAGAACACCAACGTAAGCTTCATTTCTCCTTGGAAACCAAGATTTCTGACCTTTTACGTATAAGCCAGCATTAATACCAGCTAATAAACCTTGAGCAGCAGCCTCTTCATAACCAGTTGTTCCGTTAATTTGACCTGCTAAGAATAGACCAGGTACTTTCTTTGACTGCATTGATACTGATAATTGAAGGTTTAGAAAATGCAATTATTGCAAGACCTGGTTATGCAATTGAGTATGATTTCTATGATCCTAGAGAATTATCAGTATCAATGCAGTCAAAGAAAGTACC
>JABLTL010151485.1_pt1 | contig 27684 bp, 16 predicted proteins | sample 7160151 | NCBI WGS metagenome assembly JABLTL01 (sample SAMN14651223, study PRJNA627086) | human gut metagenome | isolation source: feces | host: Homo sapiens
AACAACTATCGCAACCAGTTGAAGAGCCAGAACATCAACGATGTAAACAACCATCTCTACACCTACGCCATCGGTACGATGTATATGGATATCATCCAGGAGTGCGAGAAGCTCGGCGACTACGTGGTGAACGTAGTGGAGGCACGCATGGGTGTAAGACAGCATGAAGCTTGATTTTAGTTGATAGTTAAGAGTTTATAGTTAACAGGGCTTGAATATAGTTAAGAGTTAACAGTTTATAGTTTAAAGGGCATGAAGTTCACAAACGTGATCTCCATGCCCTTCGCTTTTCTTCATCATCTATACTTTTACATTCTATTCTTTTATTCTTTTGCACGTACTCTTCTTTTGCTTTCTATTCTTTTTCACGTGCATTCTCCTGGGTTGCATTTTCCTTTTCCAGGAGGCACCATTTAATGCCTCCGTTCTGTCCTGCCACATAATTGCAGAGCGGGATGCCGGGATGATGCAGATTGGAGAGATAGAGAGGCTCATCGGCTACTAACTGATGGCAGACGAAGGTATCGCCCACCGACAACTTGCTGTTCACGCTTTCCATCACCTCGAAGCGGTCATCGCCACAGTATTCTATCACGAGGAGTCTTCCCGGGTTCCATTTCACCTTCACCTGTTCCCCCAGGTTGAGCGCTTACGCCACGAGCTTGCTTTTCACGAAGAATCGGCTCGAAGAGACAGCATTCTTTCCTGCCACAAACGATTCCCAATCGGGATATCCCACCATACGGGAGAGGAGATTGAGGTTATATACGCTTGGTTTGCAGGATGTTACTACATATCCCCACATACGTTTCAGGGTACTCACGGAGATGGTCTCGTTGGTATATCCCTGAATCTGACAGGTGAGGAACTCAAAATCCTTAGGTGACATGATGGTTCTTCCCACCAATGTTTCCACCTCGTGTTTGAGTCGTTCGAAATCTTCTTGATTGAAATGTTCTACCATATCACTTTCTTTTTTCTAGTCCGTTTTATACAAATAAGCCATTTGCAGCGACAAAGATACACATTATTTTCCATTCATTCCTCATTTTCTCCCACTTTTTTTTGCAACTAGATGAAAATGAATCAAAATGAACCAACTTTGTAGTAGGAAAAGACACATTTCAAGCATCAGAAAAGCTCGTATTTAGTATTAAGAAAACTCATTTCAAGCATCAAGGAATGTTCCCCGAGGCTTTGCCCAACTTTGCCCGGAGCTCTGGGCACTTTTAACCGGGATTGTCGGTTAAAAGCACCCGTGTTCCCGGGCATGATTGCTCATGTTCCCGGGCATAAGTACTCATGTTCGTGGGTACAAAGTGGCGAACCACATCCAGTGTTTCTCCTGTTCGCCCCCTTTGGGGACGGAAGGAAACTACTTGCGATAGTGCGGCAAAATATCCTAATCCCAAAATTTATACTGATTTTTGGGATTGTAATCCCAAAATTCTATATGATTTTTGGGATTAAGGGCAAAAAAGGATGAAATGAAGCCTTTTTTGCAGCATCATTCTAAATCTTCAAAAAGTGGAATTGGGTCTTCCCCAAAGGGGGCGAACAGGAGTAAAACTGGAGGGCTTGGGGAGCATATTAAATGATGAAACAAAGTTTTTTTGATGCAAAATGAAATTGAACCAAAATGAACCAACTTTGTTTCGAATATTTTCATTATCTTTGCACTCGATATAGTCTCTTCACCTTTTAAGGTGAAAGGCGAAGGAAATGATAATAAATAATAATAAATTCTATAACTTAAAAACAAAGCGTATGAAACGACTTTTACTTTTATCAGTCATGTTCTGTATAGGAGTGCTGCAAGGATTTGCGCAATCTACCTTCACATATACAGACGAGAATGGAGTGAATTGGGAATGTAGTTTGAACTACACTGGTACAACTATGCCCGATGGTTCATGGAAGGACAGCACCTATGTTACCATCAATGGTGCCAGTAACTATGGAGAAGAAGTTACTGTACCTGGAGTTGTCAAATATGAAGGAAAAGACTACACCATCACTGACCTTGGCGGTATTTTCTGCAACAACCAAACCTTGAAAAAGGTTACTTTACCAAAATCTGTAACATCATTATCTAGCACCTTCGATGGATGCACGCTTCTTTCCGAAGTAATAAACACTGAACAAATTCTGAGTTGCTCTGGCACATTTAATAATTGCAGTTCTTTAAAGAGCATAGATTTAAGTAATTGTGAAACAATAGGATGTAATACTTTTATGAACTGCATCAATTTGCAATCTATCAAACTAGAAAGATGCAAAAATATTGAATCAGGAGCATTTTCATATTGCAGTAAATTACAATCTGTAGGTAATCCTTCAAATTGTACAACAATAGGGCAGTCAGCTTTTGAAAATTGCTCTTTATTAATGTCAATAGACATTAGTAATTGCAACTCTTTAGCCAGTTATGCGTTTCAAGGTTGCTCAAAACTTGAAGAAGTAAAACTCTCAAAGCAACTAAATCAGATTAAATACGGCACATTTAGCGGATGCACAAACCTTAAAAGCATCGATTTAAGCAATTGTACGACTATAGAAGCATATGCGTTTACAAATTGCTCAAATCTTGAAGAAGTAAAACTTTCAAAACAACTAAACACAATTAGCGAGAGTACATTTAGCGGATGTACGAATCTTAAGAACATTGATTTAAGCTATTGTACGACTATAGAAAAAAACGCTTTTATTAATTGTTACAGTTTGTCCGATATCAATTTATCCATTTGTCAATCTATTGGTAGCGCTGCTTTTGCTGATTGCAAACACTTGGAAGCTGTATCCATTCCAAATACGATAAAATATATGGGATATAAATGTTTCAATGGAAATACCACATTGACTTTGTATGCTAAAAATGTACCAACCTTAGACGAGAGGAGTGAAGATTATGCAGATATGGATCACTCCGCTTTAGGCAAAAACGTATTAATCATTGTACCAGAGGAATCACTCGCTGCTTATCAGGCAGCAGATGTCTGGAATACAATGAGCGAGAGAATCTTCCCAATGGGTACTCAATTTGAATACAATGTAGAGGCTAATGCACAAGCTAGCACTTCTGGACTTCAGAAAGCGATTGGAGAGAAGAATCTTAGAAGCGTGGTTACCCTTAAAGTAAAGGGATCTATCAATAGTTACGACATCATGGTTATGCGTAACAAGATGGATAATCTCCATCATTTGGACTTGTCTGATGCAGATATCAAGAGTAATTCATACGATTATTATACAGGATATAGTACTCAAGATGACATTCTAGGTCCTCATTCATTTGCCGATCTCGACAAACTGATGACAGTCAAGTTGCCAAAAAGCGTGAAATATATCAATCAGGCTTTTAACAACTGTAGTCAGTTGCGTTCTGTTGAAATGCCAGAAAATCTCATCTGCGTAGGCAATACTACAGACAATGAATGGGGCATGATGGATGGTGGAGCCTTTGGTAATTGCACCAATCTTGAAGAAATCATATTCCACAATTGCGAGAGGATTGGAGGAAATGCGTTTTACAACTGTTATTCTTTACAAGAAATCACATTGCCTAAGAATCTGAAGCATATTGGAAGCAATGCATTTAATCAATGCAGTCAGCTTAAGGACATTATCCTTCCTAGCGAAGTTGAAACTATTAGCTCTTATGCTTTCGCCAGCTGCGGAAATCTGGCATCCATTCAGTTTCCACCGTCATTGAAGAGCATCGAGTCTAGTGCTTTTGCCAACTGTAGCAAGCTTAGCAGCATCAACCTTCCAGGTCTTACAAGCATCTCAGAAAACACCTTCTCTGGTTGCAGCAACCTGACAGAGGTGAAGCTTCCTAGTACTCTGGAACGTATTGGGGATAGAGCATTTGAAGGATGTAGCAACTTAACCAAGGTATATACCTACACCGTCTTGCCGATCAATATCGACCAGAATACATTTACTAACTTCAAGTCTACTACACTCTATGTGCCAACCCAGAGCTACGACAACTACTACTGGAGCACACAGTGGGGACAATTTAAGGAAATCAAGGAGTTTGATGAGCCTTATACCTATATCTATCTCGACAACGAGTTTACACTCGAAAAGAGATTCGAAGGTACGCCGGATATCGACATCAAGAACAATGGTGCTCTTACCGTAAACGGAAAGGATAACCAGAATGCAGGCGAAGTAACCGTTAAGGGAGATGGTAACAGCTCTGCCGGAACACTGATTACAGACGGAAACCTGGATGCTAAGAAACTGAGATTCGACATCACTGTCAATGCCAACCAATGGTATTTCTTCAGCTTCCCATTCGATATCAACCTCGCTGACATCAAGACACCTGGCAAATACGTGTTCCGCAAATACAACGGTTCTCTCCGTGCCGACCAGGGTACAGGCGGATGGGTTGACCTGGCTAGCGACGAAACGACCCTCAAGCAGGGCGTAGGCTATATCTTCCAGACAGCCCAGGGCGGTAACCTCACCCTGAGAGTAACCAAGGAGAAGTTCGGAAAACTGGATGCCAACAACATCGTGAAGGATTTGAGCAGCTATCCATCTGCCGACGAGCAGAACGCAAGCTGGAACTTCATCGGTAACCCACAGATCAGTTACATGGATGCAGCTTCCCTCGGCTATGACGCTCCTATCACCTATTGGAACGGAAATTCCTACGAGGCTGTGCGCCCAGGCGACGACGAGTTTGCCCTCCAGCCATTCCAGGCATTCTTCGTACAGAAGCCAGTGGATGTAAGCAACATCGAGTTCAAGGCTGAAGACCGTATCACCAAGAGCGAGAGCATCAACAAGCAGAACAATGCACGCACCAGAAGAATCGGTCGCGGCATCAACCCAGATCGTCTGCTCATCAACCTCGCCCTGAGCGACGGCAACCATACCGACAAGACCCGCGTGGTATTCAACGACAAGAAGAGCCAGGCTTACGAGCTGGATTGCGATGCAGCCAAGTTTGCAGCCATCAACGATGCCCCTCAGTTCTATACCATCGAGGCAAAGGCAGGCAACCTCGCCATCAACGAGCGACCAATGGGTAGCGTGAAACTCGGTTTCGCTGCCAAGAAAGCAGGCAACTTCACCATCTCTGCCAAGAGAATGGACCAGCCTATGCTCTTGCAGGATAACCAGACAGGTGCTACTTACGACCTGACAGAAGGCGACTACCAGTTTGCTTCCAACGCCGGAACCTTCGAAAACCGTTTCGTTCTCGTTCCTAGCAGAGGCACCACAGGCATCGCCGACATCGTGAAGAAGACCGGTATCAACATCATGCCAACCGATGCAGGTATCAACCTTAACGGCGTGAACGGCAAGAAGGTTACCATCTATGCTGCCGACGGCACCATGCTCGCATCGCGCACCTTCGACGGCATGCTCAACCTGATGAAGGGAGTATACATCGTAAAGATAGACAACCTTTCTACCAAGGTGATGGTGAAGTAATCATACGCAGAATGATCAACGGAAATAAAATTCGAGCCTATGAAAAGAATCATCATCCATAGCGTCACCACATGGCTGCTGCTCTTCCTGAGCAGCACCATGCTGATGGCAGCTCTGCCAGACGACGACTTCAACCCCGTAAACCCACCCGACCCGATGATGAAATACAAGGTGGAGGTGGCGTATTCGGAATACGGATATACATCGGGAGGCGGAACCTACAACTGGGGAGACGAAGCCTACATCAGTACTTCTGCCAACAACGAGAACTATCAGTTTGCCTACTGGCTGAAGAACGGAGTGAAATACTCAGAGGAATCCTCCTTTATATATAAGGTGGAAGAATGGAACGTCAAGTTCGAGGCGGTTTACGACTACAAGCCGGTGAGTCCGAGCGACCCTCAGCCCATGAACCGATACCGCCTCTATCTGACCACAGACGATGAGGGCAACTGCTCCTTCAACCGCACCAGCGGCGAAAAGGTGGAAGCGGGAAGCTTCGTCTGGCTGTCGGCATATCTCAGTTCGGGGTACATCTTCAAGGGATGGTACCTGGGAGATGAACTCATCAGCACAGACCAGGACTTTCAATACGAGATGCCTAAGCAGAACGTTACGCTCAGGGCACACATCGTATACAGTCCGAGCAGTCCGAGTGACCCGGGCGGAACGGGACAGGGCAATGTAGACAACAGCAGCGGAATCGATGAAGTTACCCTAAGCCCATCAGCCTGCTCCAACCGCATCTACCAGTTGGACGGAACGAGCGCTGCCCAGCTCCAGAAGGGCAAGGTCTATATCAGAAACCATAAGAAATTCATCGCCAGGTAACCTGGCGGTGAATTTTCAGCAAATGATAATAAACTAAACTTGATAATATGAAGAGAAAACTTTTACTCTTTTGTATCCTGGCTTTTGCGGCGATAGCTGTGTCGGCACAGAACAACCTGGTGATCAGAAACTTCAAGTATGACCAGTATGACCAGACAGCCAACCTCAAGGGCACACAAAAGAAAGACAACAACGGCAGGACGGCAGCCCTGCTCAAGATTGAGACCAATCTTGACAACCTCGCCTTCGACGGCGGAAGTTATGGTATTGTAACCACCCAGCACAAGACGGGACAATGGTGGGTTTATGTGCCGGAGCGTGCACAGAAGATTACCATCCGACATCCTAAGTATGGTGCCTGCGAGTATTACTACCCATCGGAAATCAAGGCAGCAAGAACCTACACCATGAAGCTTACCCTGGAAGGTATGGATGTTGCCCTGGAAGCTTCGGTGGCTGGTGCTACCATCACCGTGGACGATGAGAAGATAGGAAAGACCCCACAGACCGTCTACCTCTCTTACGGCATCCACCACATCACAGCCCGAAACGGCAACATGTACTATGACAGCAACGTGAACATCACTAAAGAAAGTCCGAAATCATTGAAGCTGCAGATGCAGGATGAAGACCTGCTCTACGGAACCGTGAACCTGACCGTAGCCGACGGTGCCGACATCTACTTCGACGGCAAGAAGGTGGGTACGGGTTCCTGGTACCAGCGTCTGAAATACGGCACCTACGTGGTGGAAACCCGCAAGAAGAACTGCGAGAACCAGACCACATCCTTCGAGGTGGAAGCCAAGAAAGACAAGACCATCGAGGTGAAAGCCCCTATCCCATACACCGGTTCCCTCTTCGTGGTAAGCAGTCCGAAGGTGGTGGGCATCTACAACGACATCAAGCTTCTCTCGGAGAACGGTTTCGCCAAACTGCCTATCGGAACCAACGAAATCACCTACAGACACGAAGGCTACCGTCCGCTCACCAAGACCTACAACGTTTTGCGTGATGCCGAAATCAACGATACCATCAAGCTCAAGCCTATCACCTATCTGAAGAAGACGGGCATCTATGCCGGCGTTGCCTTCACCTACGGCGGAAGCACGATGGGCGTAACGGGAACCATCGGCCTCAACATCTCCAACTTCGACCTTCAGGCTTCCTACACCATGGGGCTGGGAAGCAGCGACGAGGTTTACTGGTATTCCAAGGAAAACAACGTGCAGCAGGAGATAGACACCTACAAGCTCAACAGCTTCGCCGTGAAACTGGGTTACCAGTTCCCGCTGAGCATGCGTGTGGGCATCACTCCGCAGATAGGCTATCTTACCCAGATGCTCAAGAGCGACGGCAAATATGCCGACGGCACCTCATGCGGCTCCTTCACCATCGGTGCCAAACTGCTCATCGCCCCCGTGTCTCATCTCTGCATCCTCCTCAATCCGGAGTATGCCATCCCAAACAAGAAGAGCGACACCTATAAATCGGTGGCTGATGTGGGCGGATTTGCCGAAGGCGGTTTCTATGCCCATGCCGGCATCCTCGTGAATTTCTAAACTTAATATATTAAAATAGGTATATATGAAGAAACTACTATATAGCAAGAGCATGGCATTCGCCATTCTGATGGCTCTGGCTGGCACCATGCAGTCGTGCACCGAGAAGGAGGAAGAGGATGTCTATGCTTCTACGAAGATTGACTTCAATGTAACGGTTTCACCTTCGAGGGTAGACTTGCCTGCCCGCAATGCTTCACAAGAGATTCAGGTTACTGCCAACACCGCCTGGGGCGTAAGCTCGGATGTTACCTGGGCACACGTGAGCACAAGCAGCGGCATTGCCAACGGATCCTTCACCGTGACCCTGGACGACAATACCTCGCTGGAGGAACGCCAGGCTATCATCACCCTGACTTACGGAACCGAGAAGAAGACGGTGACCCTGAACCAGGCGGCTGCCAAGGCTACCCTCTCTGCCAACGAGGTGAGTCTTGCTGCCAAGAATGCCAGTCAGGAAATCAAGGTAACTGCCAACACCACCTGGAGCGTAGAGACAGAGGCTGAATGGATTCACCTGAGCGCTACCGGCGGAACAGAGAACGGCACCTTCACCCTGACCCTGGATGACAACAAGAGTCTGCAGCCTCGCCAGGCTACCATCGTGGTGAACTATGGCAAGGAGGGCAAGGAAATCATCACCGTGAACCAGGTGGCTGCAGATGCCACAACCTTCGGCAAGGTGCAGAAGAGCGGCATCACCCGATATGAGGCCACCGTGGCCAGCAGTTTCTCGGCGATGTTCGAGGTGCAGGAATACGGCGTGGTTTACTCTTATGTAAACAAGGAGCCTGTCATCAGCGAGGACGACCGCAACACCCTGAGCGTCAAGGTGGGTACGGCACCGGCAAGCCAGGGCAGCATCGCTACCAAGTTGAGCAACCTGAAGTCGGCTACCACCTATTATCTCCGCTTCTATACCCGCGGTCCGCTCGGCATCGAATACAGCCCAGTGACCACCTTCAAGACCGAGGGTCAGACACCAAGCGAAGGCGACCATGAGACTCCAGAGATATAAATCATCTAACGAAAGAAACAGAAATATGAAAAATAGATATGTATTATTCATGATAGCCTGTCTGCTGGGCATCCAGCTCTGCGGCTTCCAGTTTTCGGGAAGTCAGCTTCATGCTGCCAACATGCCGGGCAAGCCAACAGGCAACGAGCACATCTTCCTGCACCACCAGGGAGCCGTGAGCCTCTTTGCCGCCGACAAACTGAAAGAGGCGGTGGAGGCAAGTGTAGATGGCGACACCCTCTTCCTCACCAACGGCAACTACGGTTTCCAGGCGATGAGCAACGGCAAGGAAATCTACTACGGTGCCAAACCGATTACCATCAGCAAGAGCGTCTGCATCGTGGGCGAAGGAGAAGATACCTACATCGGTGCCCTCGCCATCGACATCACGGATGCCAGGAAGGAATGCCATCTCTACGGCATCAAGTCGAACCTTGCCATCGGACAAAGTCTCGCCAAACTGGATATCCAGAAGAGCTATGTACTGCTCAGCATCAATGCCAGCATCGACGATACACAGCTGAAATCCAGCAAGCTGAACCTGAGCATCAACGGATGGAGCACAGAACTGAAGGCTTTCCGTGCAGAAAACTGTCTCATCAACAGCTGCAACTTCGGCATCGTTGATTCCGACAACCTGCACATCAGTCTGAACCACTGCAACATCTACGAACTGGGAGGAAGCGGCGACGACGGCGACGAATACATGAACAGTTTCAAGGGCGACATCAGCAACTCCATCATCGACCACCTGAAGGCGGTGGAAGGAGAGACCCGCTATTTCGACCCAGCCGTAACCCTGACCAACGTGCTGATCCGCAAGACATCGGAAGCCTACAATCCGTTTAAGATCTGCAAGCAGACCGACAGTTTCGCCCTGCTCTCTAACGATGAGATTCTCGATACCACCGGCGCCTGCCGCTGGACCACCGAGACGCTGACCTCGAAGGGATGCATCGGAAACGACAACACGGTGATGGGCGCTCTGGGAGGAACCACTCCTTACTCGCTCACCCTCGAAGCACCCCAGCTTCAGAATCCGGTGCTCGATATCAACAGTTCCAATCATAAACTCATGTTTAATCTCGACATAAAATGATGAACAGACTCTATAAATTCCTCTGCATCTGTGGCATGATGCTGACAGCTACAGTAAGCCATGCAGCCACAACAGCCGACGAGGGCAGAATCTTCCTGCAGCACCAGGGCGTCATCGCCCGCTCCTTTGCGCCGGGCGAGATGGCAAAGGCCATCGAACAGGCTGCCGAAGGCGACACCCTGCTGTTGGCTAACGGCAACTACGCCAGCAAGTTTACCATCAGCAAAAGCATCTCCATCATCGGTGCCGATGCATCCTACATCAACTGCCAGAACAGCAGCGACTGCATCGAAATCAAGTCTCCGGGCAAGGATTCGCTGAAGGTGAACCTGGAGAACCTCAATGCCACCTCCAGCAACGGACTGCGCATCGAGTTCTACAACGAGATGGAAGACGGCACCTACTATACCCTCGCCCATCCCGTGAAACTCACCCTGCAGAAGAGCCGCATCCTGGAATTCAGAACCAGCCGTGCCGACATCGCTGCGGTAGACATCGAATGCCGCCGATGCCTGGTATCCTACATGACTTCCCTGCGCACACCAGCCAAGGCATCCTTCTACAACAGTGAGCTTATCAACCTGGGCGACTGCGACAACATCCGCGCCAACCACTGCTACATCAAGAACCTCTGCGGAGCCGACAATTCGCTGATTACCAACTCCATCATCGGAAGCATCAGCAATACCGACTTCAACGGCAACCCGGGCAACGGAACCAGCGTGGTAACCAATTCGCTCTACAACGCCACCGACCAGGTGTATGCCCTGCAAGACTGCATCCTCATCAAAGAGTCACTTTTGGGAACTACGATTCCGTTTACCTGCAAGTTCACCAGAGAGCAACTGGCAGCCAGCAGTTATCTGGGCACCGACGGCACCGTGGTGGGCATCTTCGGCGGCAGCATTCCGAGCAACATCAGCGATGCAGCCACCCTGCTTGCCCCAACCAACCGTCCGCAGATAACCAATGCATCGGTAAACTGGGACGACACCAAGACCAAAGTAAAAGTGAACGCAAAAGTAACCGCAAAATAAAAGATTATGTGGAAGACATTATTTACAACAGCACTCCTCGGATGCATGACGCATGCTGCGACAGCCGACACCCAACAGGGCAACTATACCTACTGGATTGACAACGACATCCAGAACGCCAAGACTGCCCAGACGGCTACAGGCAATCTCTCTAACGAGATAGACATCGCAGGCTATGCACCAGGACTCCATACACTCAACATCCGCATGAAGGCAAAGGACTGCAGCTACAAATACTACAGCTACAAGTTCTACATCGCCCCATCGGAAAAGCCAGATACAACTCCGGAGGCAGAGGCAAGCCTCATCGGATATAAATACGGATTCAACGAGTCGGTGACAAACGTGAAGCTTGACAACCTGAAGGAAATCACCTTCACCAACACCCTCTTCGACATCCCTGCCCCTACCGAGTTTGCCAAGGTGGAAGACGGAAAGTTCTCCATCGACAAGGCGAGCAGCACCGTAAAGATGAGCCGAGAGAGCGAGCTCAACTTCAGCATGCAGTTTCAGGGAAGCAACCGTCAGTGGAGCAACATCCTGCACAAGGATACCGTGATTTCCGACAACATCAACAGGCAGGCGGTGGAGCTGAAGCCATACAGCAGCATCAGTCTCGATAAGATAGGCAGGGGCGACTTCCATGCCGTGAAATTCACCATCGACAAGGCGAACACCTACTATCTGGTATCTTCCAAGGCGAGCAGGATAGCCCTCTACAACGAGGATGGAGCCGAGATGCAGCGCTTCAGCGAAACAGATACCCAGCAGGGCAAGGCCACCTATTTCAATACGGGCACCTACTACGCCGTGGTTTACAACCTGGGCAGCAACACCAGTCTGCGCCTCTCTGACAAGCAGAATGCGATGCCTACGCCGGTCATCAACTACAAGGACGAGATGCTGAGCATCTCCTGCACCGATGCCGATGCCAAGGTATACTATACCCTCGACGGAACAGAGCCTAATGCCCAGAGCAAGCTCTACAAGGAGGCATTCAAGCTCGACCACAACGCCACCGTCAAGGCGATAGCCATCGGCAAGGACTGTGCCGACTCCTATATCGCCACCTATCAGATAGACAGCTATGCCGTGGCAGCGCCAACCATCAGCTACAGCAATCTGCACATCAGCATCACCACCCCTACCGCCGATGCCAAGATTTACTATACGCTGGACGGAACAGAGCCTACCAGCAAGAGCAATCTCTACACCGGTCCGGTGGAGCTGATGAAGAACTGCACCGTGAAGGCGATAGCCCTGCGCAACGATTACCACGACTCGCCGGTTACCACTTATCAACTGAATGTGGATAACCTGATCTGTGCCGTGCCAACCTTCAAGCGCACCGGCAACAAGCTGGAGCTTTCTACCGCCACAGCGGGTGCCAGCATCTACTACACCACAGACGGAACGGAGCCTACCACCCAGAGCCAGAAGTATGACAAGGCGATTGATATCCAGCACAATGGAACCATCAAGGCACTGACGGCGATGGACGGACATATCACTTCTGCCACGGCTACCTTCGTAATCAGCGACATGCAGGCAGCAGCTCCGGTGATGAGTATCGTAGATGATAAACTGGTGATTTCGTGCAGCACCCCAGGTGCGGTTATCCACTATGAGATTGGCGAGGACAAGGAACCTTCGGAGTCTTCTCCTATCTATACCGAACCTATCGAGGTGACGGAGAACATGACCGTGAAGGCTATCGCCTTTGCCAAGGATTTCAACACTTCGGATGTAGCCATCTTCAGTCCATACGTCTGCAAGGTTCCTACCTTCAACGTATCCAACAACCTGCTGACCATCGCTTCGGAAACAGAGGGGGCAGAGATTTACTACACCAGCGACGGCACGACACCTACCGTGAATAGCCAGAAATATACGGGTCCTATCAGCCTCAACCGCAACGCCACCTACAAGGCGATTGCCGTGAAGGACGGACTGCTGGTTTCCGTGGTAAACAGTTATACGGTGGATTACTTCAAGGCATCCGAGCCTACCTGCACCTTCGCCGATGGCAAGCTTACCATCAGCAGCAACATGGCAGGCGCCGTGATCCATTATGAGATTGGCGGTTCTACCCCAACCAGCAGCTCTACCATCTATACCGATGCATTGACGCTGACCGACAACCGCCCTGTGAAGGCGATGGTAACGGCAGAGGGCTTCAACAGTTCGGAGGTGATGACCTATGTGCCTGACTATTTCGCCTGCGAGCCTGTGAAGGAGGCTTCCTATAACGGAAGAATCTTGAAACTCGATGTGCCAACCGAGGATGCAGCCATCTACTACACCACCGACGGCACCGAACCAAGCGACGCTTCCTTGCGCTACGACGCAGAGAATGGCATCCAGATAGATACCCTCTGCACCGTGAAGGCAATCGCCATGAAGCAGTGGCTCAACCCATCGAAGGTGGCATCCTATACTCCTGCCTATTGCTACAACGGCAAGACGGCAAGTCTCACCGAGGCGGGCAATCTGGCGAAGGCGATGGAATGGTGCAACGGCGAACCTGCGGACAACACGCTCCAGGTAGTGGGCAGCCTCAACGCCGAGGACATCGCCCTGATTGCTTCCTTCGAGAAGCTGCAGCATTTGGATCTGGCGAAGGCGAACATCAAGGGCAGCACCGAAGGCGGAAAGGCCGTAGGCGATAACACCCTGGCAGACCAGGCATTCGCCAACATGAATCTGAAGACCGTCAGTCTGCCTGCATCGCTCACCGCTTGCGGCAAGCAGTTGTTCAGCAACAACAGGAAGTTGGCTGCAGTAACCTGGAATGCCAACATCAACATCGCCGCCGAGGTATTGGATGGCATCAACAATCCAAACCTCCTCTTGTATGTAAATGCCAAGAGTTATGCACCTGCCACTCTGAAGAACGTGGTAGCTGCGGGCGTAGCCGAGTCGATTACGCTGAGCGACATTGCCGATGGAGAAGCATCCGACGGTGCCTTCTTCTGTCCTTCAGCCTTCGTGGCAAAGAAGATTACGTATACCCGTAACTTCCAGCAGACCACGGTGATAGGAACCAGCGAGGGCAACGAGACGATTTCCCTTCCATTCGATGTTCAGGAGATGACGCACGAGACCAATGGCAAGATAGCGCCATTTGCCAAGGGCTTGCCGACGGGCGAGGCGAAGCCATTCTGGCTCTACGATTTGAGTCAGGGTGCAGCTACCTTTACCCGTGCTGCCGATATCCAGGCATACAAGCCATACATTATCTGTATGCCTAACTCGGAGTATTATTCTGATGAATACATCCTGGCTGGCAAGGTTACCTTCTCTGCCGAGAACGCTTCTATCGGAGTGACCCGCAACGAGGTGGAGAGCAATGGTCAGAAGGATTTCGTCAGCAACTTCGAGCAGTTGTCGCAGCAGGATGGTGTGTATGCATTGAATGTTGGGGAGGCGTACCAGGATTACAAGCCGGGCAGTGTCTTCGTAAGTGATGCCTTTGTAGTGCATCCGTTCCAGGCGTACATCCAGAATGTAACCACCACGGCATCCCGTTGTCTGGCCGTCTTCGACGAGGCAACCACCTCCATCGAGTCGATTCCGATGAAGCAGGTAGCGGGCTTGGATGCATGGTCAGTAGGCAAGACGCTCTATATCCACAGCGACATCACGAGATGGGTGAACATTTTCTCAACGAAGGGCATGCTCATCAAGACCGTGAAGATAACTGCCGGGGATACAGAAAGCATAGAGGCTCTGCCTACAGGCGTGTATATTGTGAACCAGAAGAAGATAGCTATCAAATGATAGTCCATCATCCCTTCTATCTGGGATTTTATCTACAAAACAAGAGGGTGTGGCACAAACCACACCCTTTTTTTAAAGTTAGATGAAATTGAACCAAATTGAACCAATCCACTTTCGTTTTTTTTTCGTACCTTTGCCGGCGAAAAGGTAATATTAGGCGAAAAGCCTATGAACTGGCGAATGATAATAAAAATAACTTAATAAAACGAATGGCTTATGACATAAGAATACTTCGACTTCATCGAGCACATCCTTTCTTGCTCCTGTTCGCCCCCTCCGGGGACGCTTGGAGAGAGTGTGACTGCTATCCGCAGGTTCCATTCCCTTCGGTCATTCCACCAGCGGTTATTCACATTCGCCCCCTTCGGGGACGGGAAATGGCACTGGAGAAATTCAATTAAGAATAAAAAACAAAATTAATTAAACAAAGAAATATGAAACGATATATTACATTTATCATCATTATCTTTTTCGCACTTTTACCAAGTGCAGCTGATACTGGTATTTGCCATGATGAATCTGGTAACCAATGGACTTTTGAATACGAAGCTAACTGGGACGGAGAGGCTGGCATGTATGTTCCTGCTAAAGACTCTGCAGTTATCATAAATTGCGACACCTATTATGAAGAAACAACCATTCCAGGAAAAGTCGAGGTGAATGGTTTTTCTATAACTGTTAAAGCTATTGGAGGTCAGCGTTTTCAAAACATTGGCGGACTTAAAAAAATTATTCTGCCATCAACAGTTACTACCATTTGTGACAATGCTTTCCAAAATTGCAGTTTAGAAAGTATTGATTTATCTCATGTACTTTATATTGGAGCCTATGCTTTTCAGAATTGCGAGTTAGATAGCATTGATTTATCTCATGTGCTTTCTATTGGAGCCTATGCCTTTCAAGAATGTAGCAAGCTTAGGGAGATTGGAAATCCAAATTTGACTACAATTACAGAAGGAGTATTTGAAGGTACAAACATTAGTAGTATCAGTTTTCCTAATGCAACAACTATAATGAACGATGCTTTCAAAAACTGCAAATCTTTAATTAATATAACATTACCAAAAATCATATCAATAGGATGCCAAAACTCAAATGGAGTATCTTATGGTGGAGCTTTTTCTGGTTGTGATGCATTAAGAACAATAACTCTTCCTGAAACTATAAAAGAATTGTATCCATCAAACTTAGAAAATCTTGAATCCATTACAATAAACTCCTCTACTCCCACATTCTTGTATGGTGGGGCTTTTGATTCAAATACACTCATTTGGGTTCCAAAGGAAGCTATAAGTTCGTATAAAGAACAATGGGCAAGTTTTGCCTCTCAAATACTTCCTATAGGAGCTAAAATTGATTATGACGTTAAAACGACAGCCCAGGACAATGCACCAGGTTTGTTGCAGCAATTGGATAGAAATAACTTGAATAGTGTCGTATCATTGAAGGTTAGCGGTACGATTAATAGCTATGATATTATGTTGTTCCGCAACAAGATGGATAATCTGCATCATCTTGATTTGTCAGATGCTGATATTGTGGCTAACCCTTACGAATATTTCGAAGGATGTTGCAGCGAAGATAGTGTTCTTGGGGACGCTGCTTTTTATAATGTGAAACAACTCATTACTATAAAAATACCAAAAAGCATTAAAAGTATCGGAGACTATACTTTCTGCGAATGTTCCGTCAAAAATGTTATCTTCCAAAATAAGCAAAATATTGAAATTGGGGAAAGAGCGTTTTCAAATTGTGATGTAGAAAATATAAACCTTCCTATAGGAACAATATTGAAAAGCTATTGTTTTAATGGTTGCAAAAAGCTACATAAGATTATTCTTCCCGAGGGATTAGAATGCGTTCCAGGGTATTGTTTTTATGAAACAAACATAAAATCTGTTGAGTTCCCGTCATCTTTAAAGCGAATTGAAGAATCTGCATTTAATGTCAATGGACATGACATGGGACTTGATAGTATTAGTTTACCTGGACTTACCTATATAGGTTACAGAGCTTTTTACAAGAATTATAATTTAAGAGAAGTAAAACTACCAAGTACTCTCGAAAAAATTGCTCCCGAGGCATTTAGTAATTGTAATATTAAAAAAGTTTATACATATACTGTCCTCCCTACCAATATCAGTCAGAATACCTTCGAAAACTTCTCAAACATCGCCCTCTACGTCCCAACCCAGAGCGTGGATAACTATTATCTCAACACGCAGTGGAGCCAGTTTAAGGAGATACATGAGTTTAATGAACCTTATAAATACTTCTATCTCGACAAGGAGTTTACACTCGAAGACAAGCGATTCGACGGAAAACCGGATATCGATATCAAGGAAGACGGAGGATTGAAGGTGGATGGAAAGGACAACCAGGAAGCTGGCGACGTTACCATCAAGGGCGACGGAGATAAAGGAAACTCAGGAACCCTCATCACCGACGGAAACCTGAACGCCAAGAAGATGAGATTCGACATCTCAGTTTCTGAAAACAAATGGTACTTCTTCAGCTTCCCATTCGATATCAAACTCTCTGATACCAAGGCTCCGGGAGAATATAAATGGAAGATGTACGACGGTTCTATCCGTGCCGACCAAGGCAGCGGCGGATGGGTTAATCTGCCAGATAACGAGGAATGGCTCAAGCAGGGCAAGGGATATATCTTCCAGACCAACAAGGCTGGTACACTCACCCTCAAGGTAACCAAGGAGAAGTTCGGACAGCTCGATGCCAACAACATCATGAAGGAACTCGATGTGTTCCCTTCAGGCAACAACTTCGATGCCAGCTGGAACTTCATCGGTAACCCTCAGACCAGCTACTACAACGTGAACGACCTCGGCTACGAGGCACCTATCACCGTTTGGAACGGAAACTCTTACGAGGCTGTACGCCCTGGCGACGATGACTACACCCTGCATCCATTCCAGGCATTCTTCGTGCAGAAGCCTACCGCTTCAAGCACCATCGAGTTCAAGGCTGAAGACCGACTCACCAAGACCGGTAGCGAAATCAGAGCACAGGAAACCAAGGCTAGAAGACTGGCTCGCGGATTCGTTCCTAGCCGAATGATCATCAACCTGAACGTAAGCGACGGTTCACTCAGCGACAAGACCCGCGTGGTATTCAACGACAAGAAGAGTCGCAACTACGAAATGGATTGCGATGCAGCCAAGTTCATGACTCTGACCCAGGCTCCTCAGCTCTACAGCGTGGAAGGCAAGGGCACCAAGTTTGCCATCAACGAGCGTCCTAAGGGTAGCGTTCAGCTCGGCTTCACCGCCAAGAAGTCTGGCACCTTCACCATCTCGGCAGTGCGCATGGACCAGCCTATGTTGCTGAAGGATAACGTGGCAGGTATCACCATCGACCTCACCAACGGCGACTATGAGTTTACCAGCGAGGCTGGAACCTTCAACAAGCGATTCCTGCTGACACCAAACAGCAGCGTAACCAGCATCGCCGACGTAGTGAAGAAGACTGGCGTGAACATTCTGCCTACCGAAGAGGGCATCCAGATTAATGGCTGCAACGGCAAGAACGTAGATGTTTATAACCTCAACGGTGCCCAGGTGGCTTCAAGCAACAGCGACGGAATGCTCCGTCTGTCAGCCGGCGTCTACATCGTCAAGGTGAACGGCATGAGCACCAAGGTGATGGTGAAGTAAAGCCTCAGCAGGTTATATATATAATAAGGTATAGTCAGAAAATCGAATGATCATGAATAGACTATTAAGATATCATATCCTGGCATGGCTGCTGCTTCTTGTGGGCAGCGGTCAGCTTGGGGCAACCACCCCCGATTTCGACCCTCCTGCTCCACCCGAACCCTATCTGAGATATAAGGTGAACGTGGAAGCGGAGTATGGTTATACTTCGGGAAGCGGCGAATACTTCGAGGACGAGGAGGTACAGATAAGAACCTCCTCATCCAACAGCAACTACTACTTTAAGTACTGGCTGAAGGATGGCAAGGAATATACCACCGACCAGGAGTTCACCTACAAGATGGAGGCGAAGAACGTGAAGTTTGTGGCTGTGTTCGGCTATGACCCTCTTCCGCCCGATGAGCCAGTCACCTCGAACCCCTACCGCCTCTACCTGAACACCAACAAGGAAGGCAGTTGCTCGTTCAACAGAACCAGCGGCGAGAAGACAGAGGCAGGACAGGAGGTATGGCTGCAAGCCTATGCCAGCCAGGGCTTCCGCTTTGAAGGTTGGTACGAAGGCGACAGTCTGGTAAGCGAAGAGGCAGGTTTCAACTTCCTGATGCCGGAAGCCCACACTACGCTTACCGCCCACTTCGTCTACGACCCGGATGCTCCGGGCGAGCCGCAGAACCCGGGACAGGATGATGTGGAGAACGGCATCATCGCCCCGACGGCAGATGACAGAAAGCAACCAGCCGACCGCCGAATCTACGATTTGAGCGGCAGGGAAGTGAAACAGATGGTGAAGGGAAAGATATACATCCGGAACCACAGGAAAATTTTCCCTTAAGGCTAAATATATTTACCCTTAAGGCTAATTATTTTTAGCCTTAAGGGAAAATAAAAAACAAGTGATAATAGAATAAAAATTGGTATAATTATGAGAAAGATTATGATCATGATGGTGGCAGCCCTGAACTGCACCACAGCACAAGCACAGAATTCAATCTTGGAGAAACAGCTCAAGAAAGAGTACAAGGTGAAGATGAAGCAATTCAAGAAAGAGAAATGGCAGATCTATGCCTCTTCACGTTCCCTGGAAGTTGCGCTGCTCTCCCATTACGACAAGCTCGCCAAGGGCGGAGACAATGCCTTCGAAATCGTAGGCATCGCCTCTAAGTTCAAATCAAAGAATATCGGTCATCAGACTGCCATCAACAATGCCTGCAACACCTATGCACGCCAGGCAGGCAGCAACATACAGGCAAGAATCGTGAGCGACATCGCCGCCAGCGACAGTCTGGAGAAAGACAACTTCTATGCAGCTTACCAGACCCTGGTGGAAAAGGAAATCAAGGGTGAGATGCAGGAGAGCTTCAGCATGATTCACGACCTGGGCGACGGCACCTACGAGATGCAGAGCTTCTTCATCGTAAACCAGGATGCGGCTACCAAGGCACGCCTGGCTGCCCTGGAGAATGCGGCTAAGGAATCAGCTGCCGCACAGAAATACGCAAGTCTCGTCAGCAAATTCGTAAAGGAAGGATTCAAGCCAGAGTAACCTATGCACAGACTACTGAAAATGCTCCTTGCCTTCGCACTGATTACCTGCCTCCCTATCCCCTGCTGCGCACAGAGTGCCAGCGAGAAAAAGGCGGCACAGAAAGCAGAACTGAAGGCAGAGCAGAAGGCGGAAGAACTGAAAAACGATGCGAGCTACATCTGCGGAGAAGGATGGGGTGACACCTATTCCTCTGCCGACCAGGCTGCACTCAACGACCTGATCAGCAAGATTTCGCTCCATGTTTCCAACTCCTTCCAGATTAACGAAGAAGAACTGAACACCAACAGCGGATTCGATTCGAAAACGGCGGTGACATCGGTGATGAACAGCTATGCTCAGGCTACCCTCACCAACACCAACAACCTCGTTATCAGCAATGCGCCACAGACCCATGTGCTGAGATACATCAAGAGCAGCGAGGTGATCAAGATCTTCAACGAACGCAAGGAAAAGGTGTTCGACTATGTGAGGTCGGCGATGAGAGCCGAGGAAAAGGCGAAGATTGACGACGCCCTGCGCAACTACTACTGGGCTTTCGCTATGGTGAGAAGTCTGCAGTATCCCAACAGCGTGAAGATGGACATCGACGGCGAACAGCGACTGCTCGTAACATGGATTCCACAACAGATAGAAGAGATCATGAGTAATCTATCTACCCAAATAGCCAGCAAAGACGGCAACGACATCAATCTCTTCATCAAATACAAGGGCGAACCGGTGACCAGCATCGACTACACCTACTTCGACGGTCAGACCTGGAGCAACCTCTACAGTGCCAAAGACGGAATGGGAATCGTGGAACTGCGCCCGGGCGTTGACGTGAACAGCCTGCAGCTGAAATACGAATATGAATACGCCGACCAGTGCCAGATAGACAAGGAACTGGAAAGCGTGATGCAGCTCTTCAAGGGTACACCGTTCAAGAACGCATCCGTATACATCAGCAACCTCGACAAGAAATCGGCGGTATCCAGCGAAGCCAGGAAAGAATTCGAGAAATCGGTGAAGACGGAATCGGCTGCCAACCTGGAAACGCTGAGCAAGGTGAACGACGAGAAACAGCTCGCCGGAATCATGAACCGCGTGGTGAACGCCATCAAGACCCGGCAATATGACAGCGTAAACGACTGCTTCTCTGCCGACGGACTGGAGATGTACAAGAAGCTGCTCAACTACGGACAGGCACGACTGCTGGGCAACCCGCAGTTCTCGTTCTACACAATGGGCAAGCGCGTGGTGTGCCGCAGCATACCGATGGCATTCTCCTTCAGGAACAACAAGCGTAAGTTCGTGGAAGACGTAACCTTCACCTTCGGCGAGGATAAGAAGATAGAATGCGTGGCATTCGGACTGGGCAGTCAGGCGAAGACCGACATCTTCAACAAGGGTGTGGGTGCCTGGAGCGACTATGCCAAGATGGTGATAGCCACCTTCCTGGAGAACTACAAGACTGCCTTCGCCCTGAAGCGACTCGACTATCTGGAGAGCGTATTCGACGACAATGCCACCATCATCACAGGTCATGTGATCAAAAGGAATCCAAGACTCAGCATGGAGGATCAGGCATCAACCTTCGGCGACAACAAGCCGCTGATAAAATATACCCGTCAGACCAAGAGCGAGTATCTGAGAAAGCTGAAGATGTGCTTCCAGAGCAACCAGTTTATCAATATCCGCTTTGCGGACAACGACGTGGTGAAGATGGGCGCCGGCGGCGAGACCTACGGCATCCAGATTAAACAGGATTACTATTCATCCAACTATGGCGATCATGGCTACCTATTCCTGATGGTGGATTTCAACGACCCGGAGAATCCATCCATCAAGGTAAGAACCTGGCAGCCAGACCGCAACCCGAACATCAATTCGAACCTGCCCCGTTCGAACAGAGATTGGGGTATTATCGGACCAGGTAACTTCTAAGAATTATACTATCAGGCTCTCTATCCCAAAAAAATAATGGGATGGAGAGCTTTTTTTCAAAGAAAACTTTGACTATAAAGAAAAAAATAGTATCTTTGCAACAGATATCTATCTTTATAATAGTGTACAACATAAAAAAGAGCTTATGAAAAGAATATATCCTACACTCAGCATGATACTGTTGCTTGGCTTGCAAGCAACACCAACCTTTGCGCAGAATGATGACTTCGTGAAGCAGTTCCAGCAGGCAAGACAAGGCATGATGGACGACTACAACAAGTTCCGCAACACCATACTTACCGACTACGATAAGTACATGCAAGGCGTGTGGAAAGAGTATAAGAAATTTAAGGGAGATATACGATCGCAGGTTCCTAAGCCAAAGACTCCACCTACCTATACGGAGCCTAAGCAGCCGGAAAAGCCGGTGACCGTGAAGCCTAAGATGCCAGTGAGTCCGATTGCACCTAAGGTACGCCCTACCATCGACCCTGTAAACAAGCCGAAGCTGCCGGAGGTGAAGCCGGATATTCCAGATATCGACTACACCGGTTCGGGCATCGATATCCCTGAAGGTGGATTGGGCGACATCAACAAGAAGCCAGACCTTACCAAGGTGCCGGCACTGCCTACCGACCCACTGGCAAAGGTGCCTACCAGCAAGAAGAATCCGAAGGCACCTACCATCCGTCCAGGCGTTGACCCTGTAAACAAGCCGAAGCTCCCAGAAGTGAAGCCTGATATTCCAGACATCGAGTTCACCGGTTCGGGCATCGAAATCCCGCTGATGCCAGCCGTATCTGCCATCCCAGTGATGCCTGCACTGCCGAATATCGGACATGTGAAGGTGCCAGTGAGCAAGCAGACCATCGACGTGGATTACTACGGAGAGAACATCCAGTTCCAGAAGGCCATATTGCTGGCAAAGAAGGACATCGCCTCTACCAACGACGTGGTAGCTTACTGGAAGACGCTGAAGAAATCAGACCTCAAGGAGGTGACCCAGGCTTTCGCCACCGAATCGCGCAAGATGGGACTCAGCGACTGGGCTTCTGCCATGCTCGTAGAGAAATACATCAACGCCGTGATGCCGAACGCCAGCCAGAACGAAAAGATTGTGGCGGCACAGTATGTACTGGTGAACTGCGGCTACAACATCCGCCTGGGCATGAACGACCATCAGGTGGCAATGCTCGTGCCTTACGCCGAGCACGTGTTTGAGAAATCATACATCAACATCGACGGCAAGAAGTACTATATCTATCCGAACATCGACGACAGCGGCGCTTTCCGCACCTGCGACCTGCCTAAGGATGCAGAACTGGGTAAGGACATGGAGCTGAGATTCACCGGCAAGACCGTGATAGGAAGCGGCACCAAGCCATTCAGCTACGAGGCGGCAGGCATCACCCTGAAGGGCGAAGTGCCTACAGGCATCATGCCGATGCTCGATGAATATCCGGTGATAGATATTCCTACCGTGGCTTCCAGCGTGGTAGACAAGAAGTTCCGCAACGAAGTGGTGGAGCAAATCCGCACCCAGGTGGCAGGATTGGACGAACAGGATGCAGCCAACCGAATTCTGAGATTCATACAGAAGGGGTTCCCATACGCCACAGATGATGAGCAGTTTAAGCGCGAAAAGTACTTCTACTTTGAGGAGACGCTCTATTATCCGCTGTGCGACTGCGAGGACCGTGCCATCTTCTACGCCTATCTGGTGCACGAGATTCTGGGTCTTGATGTGCATCTCATCCAGTTCCCTGGTCATGAATGTACTGCCGTGGCTTTCAACCAGCCAGTGGCAAACGGCACATCTTACGAATACAAGGGCAAGACCTACTATATCTGCGACCCAACTTACATCGGCGCAAGAATAGGTAGATGCATGCCAAGTTACGCAAAGGAGTCGCCACAGATTGAAGTGTGGTACTAAAGAATAAAAATGCAGAAGGCGCCCATCCTGGATGAGCGCCTTTTGCATTTTTATTCATTTTTGTCTTATATTTCCGTCTTATCTTATTCATATTCCTCAATATGCCGGAACCTGCCCCAAGGGGAATCGCGATAAACAGCGAGGCTGCCTTTAGGAACCAGCAACTTGACTTCTTCAAAACAATGCGGATCGAAGACATCCGTAATCCGGGTCTTCCAGATGGCATTGCCGATGACCGGCGGCTGATTGCTGCGGAAGATGATCTCCTCCAGATGAGGACTTCCGGTAACGATGCCACGCATTACATGAAGGCGGGTATCCGGGAACACCAGACGTTTCAACACCTGATGATGGGCAAAGGCTTCCTTCTCTATCTCATCCACCTTATAGGTCATGCCCTGATAAGTCACCGTCTTGGGAACCTCGATGCAGGAATCCTTCTGGTTGATAGCCTTCACCGAAACAACACCGCCGCCCCAGGAAGTACACAGAAAGTTGCCCACCTTAAACTGGGATACCACATCATAGATGGTTTCGGGCTGGTTCACCTTATTATATATAGCACCTCCGGCGATGCCCACCAGCAGCACCCCCAGAACTATCCAGAGTGTTATCAGGGAGCGGTGGAGAAACAGAATGTGATTGCGCAAGGCAGCTACATTAGAATAGCGAGCTTCGAGGGGACAGAGACAGCGCCCGATGGAAAGTCTGCAGGACAAGCCGAGCTGCAACTTATCCAGGATGATGCCCAGACTGTAGATGTCGTTGCGCACATCGGTGGGTCCACCCCGTTGCTGTTCGGGCGAGATATATCCCTCGGTGCCCGCAGGCGACTTCAATATGGCATAGTAATCGGCATCCGACAATCCGAAGTCAATCACCTTCACCACGCATCCGCTGCGCGTAACCATGATGTTCGAGAGTTTCAGGTCGCGATGCACCACCTGCTGGCTATGCACATACTCCATCACTTCGAGCAGCTGGTGAGCCACCTGCCTGCGCTGCGACCGGGTATGCGGCGTGCTGAGCCATTCATCCAGAGTAACGCCATCAATCCATTCCTGCACCAAGCATTCTCCGTAGCCATCCACCTCTTCGATGCCCTCCACGTAAACCACGCCCGGATGCTGAATCTTGGAAAGGATATCATACTCCTTATGCAACAGACTTCGGAACACTTCGTTATGGCGTACATCGGGTGCCAGCGCCTTCAATACCCACCATTTACCATCACGCTTGGCACGAATGAGGACATTAAAGCCACCAACCGAGATTTCCTCCATTTCCGAGAAACCGGAGGAAGTCTGACCAGAAGGAGGGAAATAGAATCCCGAAACTTGTTCCATACTGCAAAGATACTACATTTTTTTACAAATACGACAAAGAAATTAAATATTTTCGTCATATTTCGGAAAAACATGCATGATAACTCATTTTTTTGTTGTAATTTTGCAGCGAAATTGCAATTTTACATAATTAATTAATGAAGATTCTAGTAACGGGTGCGTCGGGATTCATCGGCAGTTACATCGTGGAAGAAGCCTTAAGACAAGGCATGGAGACCTGGGCGGCAGTCCGCCCCAGCAGTTCCAGGAAATACCTGCAAGACGATCGCATCCATTTCATCAATCTCAATCTTTCTTCAGAGGAAGAGTTGGAGAAAGAACTCGCCCCGCACGAGTTCGACTATATAGTGCATGCAGCCGGCGCCACCAAGTGCCTGCATGCAGAGGATTTCTATAAGGTGAACACCGAGGGTACCAAGCACCTGGTGAATGCCATCCTGCACCTGGGAATGCCCATCAAGCGATTTGTATTCGTCAGTTCGCTCAGCATCTTCGGAGCTATCCGTGAGGATCAGCCTTATCAGGAAATCAGTGAGAACGATGTGCCTAAGCCTAATACGGCATACGGCAAGAGCAAGCTTGCCGCAGAACGCTATCTGGACAGCATCGGCAACAACTTCCCTTATATCATCCTGCGCCCTACCGGCGTATACGGTCCCCGAGAGAAAGACTATTTTCTCATGGCTCAGAGCATCAGGCAGCACGTGGATTTCGCCGTAGGATTCAAGCGTCAGGACATCACCTTCGTCTATGTTCAGGATGTGGTGCAGGCTGTGTTCCTGGCTCTGGATCATGGCATGAACGGCAGGAAATACTTCCTCAGCGATGGCGAGGTATACCAGTCGGAAGCCTTCAGCGACTTGATTCAGAAGGAATTGGGCAACCCATGGATGCTGCGCATCAAGGCGCCTATCTGGGTATTGCGCATCGTAACCTTCGTGGGCGAATACCTGGGAAGAATGACCGGAAAGATGTCGGCACTGAACAACGACAAGTATAACATCCTGAAGCAGCGCAACTGGCGATGTGACATCGAGCCAGCCATGGACGAGTTGGGCTATCATCCCCACTACCCTCTGTCAAGAGGCGTAAAGCTTGCCATCAAGTGGTACAAGGATAACGGATGGCTGTAAAAACTATAAACATTGATTAATGATAAAAGATTATTTTAAGATAGACAAGAACCCAAAGAAGGGACTCCTGCCACTGGAATGGGCGATGCTGGGCTATATGGCCATCACCGTGATTACCATGCTCTTCGCCTTTACCAAGGTGGTGAACCCGGAATCGATGCTTTGGGGACGATTGAGAATTCTAGTCATCACCCTCGCCCTCTGGGGCGTATACCGCATGATTCCATGCAGGATAACGAAGATGGTGCGCATCATGGCACAAATCGCCCTGCTTGCCTGGTGGTATCCAGACACTTACGAGATCAATCGCATGTTTCCCAACCTGGACCATATCTTCGCAGGATGGGAACAGGACCTCTTTGGATGCCAGCCCGCCCTGCTCTTTGCCAAGGCGTTGCCGTGGGCGGTGGTGAGCGAGCTGATGTCGATGGGCTACTTCATGTATTATCCGATGATAGCAGCAGTGGTGCTCTACTATTTCTTCTGCAGATACTACGAGGCAGAAAGAGCTAGCTTTGTGCTGCTCGCCAGCTTCTTCCTCTACTATCTCATCTACATCTACGTGCCGGTGGTGGGACCTACGTTCTACTTTGATGCCGTGGGTGTGCAGGATATAGCCAAGGGAATCTTCCCGGCATTGGGCGATTACTTCAACACCCATACCAACTGTCTGCCTACCCCAGGATATACCGACGGAATCTTCTACCAGCTGGTGGAGGATGCCAAGGAAGCCGGAGAGCGACCTACCGCCGCTTTTCCGAGTTCGCACGTGGGCGTAAGCACCATCTGCATGCTCCTTGCCTGGCACAGCAGAAACCGCAAGCTGCTCTTCATCATGCTGCCATTCTACACCTTCCTGTGCATGGCCACCGTGTATATCCAGGCACATTATCTCATCGATGCCATCGCCGGATTGATCTCTGCCGTGGTATTCTACTTCCTGCTGATGGCAGCATCGAAGAACATGAAATGATGACGGCATCGGGGATGCTAAAAAAGAAATCATAGTTATACATTAATATATAAATTAGAATTCATCTAGAACAATGAAGAAACTGTTTATTGAGACTTATGGCTGCCAGATGAACGTGGCAGACAGCGAGGTAGTTGCCTCTGTGATGCAGATGGCAGGCTACGAGATTTGTGAGAAAGAGGAAGAGGCTGATGCCATCTTCCTGAACACCTGCAGCATTCGCGAGAATGCGGAGAACAAGATTTACCATCGCCTCGACACCCTGCATGCTGAGCAGAAGAAGGGAAGAAAGGTGATTCTCGGCGTATTGGGCTGCATGGCTGAGCGCGTGAAGGATGACCTCATCCAAAACCACTATGCCAACCTGGTCTGTGG
>JABLTL010003700.1_pt1 | contig 27683 bp, 16 predicted proteins | sample 7160151 | NCBI WGS metagenome assembly JABLTL01 (sample SAMN14651223, study PRJNA627086) | human gut metagenome | isolation source: feces | host: Homo sapiens
AAAAGTCGCAGGCAGGCTGTCGCCTGTCAAGACTTTTTAACGCAGGATGCGTGAAATTTTGCCGAAAAGATGCGTTGTTAGGCTTAGTGCCAACACGACCTAGATTATAAGCATAATAAAAAACTCTCCGCAAGGAGAGTTTTTTATTTCTGGAGGTTTCAATGGTTGCTGTATAATTTTCTATCTCAAACTCCGAAGAGAAGTTTGTCATAAGCGGGGAAGGGCCAGTAGGATTCAGCGGTGAGACCCTCTGCCTTATCAACAAATGCTCTGAGCTTTTCCATAGCAGGGATAACTGTATCTCTTACGAATTCCGAAGCTGTAAGGATAACATCGATTCCCTTGAGCTCGCTTACTGCCGCTTCAAGCTCTGTTGTAGCCGAGTCGATCTCATCAACGATCTCGGAGAGCTTTTCAATGATTCTTGTTTCATAGCCGCACTCAACTGAAGCAACGCTCTTCTTTACAGCCACATCAGAAGCTGTATCTGCTGCGAACTTTGCGATTGCAGGGAGGATCTCCTTGCGTGACATATCGATCATTGTAAGAGCCTCGATGTTTACCTGCTTGATGTAGTTGTCAAGCATGATGTCACGGCGTGAGTAGATCTCGGTTTCTGTAAAGATTCCGTGAGAAGTGAGCATATCAATGTTCTTCTTGTCGCAGATTTTCGGCATAGCATCAGGAGTTGTCTTGAGGTTGAGGAGTCCTCTCTTTTCAGCCTCAGCGATCCACTTGTCGTCGTAGCCGTTGCCGTTGAAGATGATTCTCTTGTGATCCTTGATAGTTCTCTTGATAAGAGCGTGGAGTGCTGTGTTGAAGTCCTCAGCTCCCTCAAGTTCGTCAGCAAACTGCTTGAGCGATTCAGCAACTGCTGCGTTGAGGTGAATGTTTGCGCAGGAAATGCTGTTTGAAGAACCGAGCATACGGAACTCAAACTTGTTGCCTGTGAAAGCGAAAGGTGAAGTTCTGTTTCTGTCGGTAGTGTCCTTGCTGAACTGCGGCAGAACGTCAACGCCAAGCTTCATCTTCTCCTTTGCAGTACCGCCGTAAGGAGTATCGTTTTCGATAGCTTCAAGAACTGCTGTAAGTTCATCGCCGAGGAAGATAGAGATAACTGCGGGGGGAGCTTCGTTTGCACCAAGACGGTGGTCGTTGCCTGCGGTTGCAACAGAAAGACGAAGAAGATCCTGATAATCGTCAACAGCCTTGATAACGGCTGCAAGGAACAGCAGGAACTGAGCGTTCTCAGCAGGAGTTTCGCCGGGAGAAAGGAGGTTTACGCCCGTATCTGTCGAGATCGACCAGTTGTTGTGCTTACCTGAACCGTTTACGCCGGCAAAAGGCTTTTCATGAAGCAGGCAAACAAGTCCGTGACGGAGAGCAACTTTCTGCATTACCTCCATTGTGAGCTGGTTGTGATCAGCAGCGATGTTTGTTGTCTTGTATATAGGTGCAAGCTCGTGCTGAGCGGGAGCAACTTCGTTATGCTTGGTCTTTGCAAGGATACCGAGCTTCCAGAGTTCAGCATCAAGGTCAGCCATGTACTCTGCAACTCTGGGCTTGATAGAACCGAAGTAGTGATCGGACATTTCCTGACCCTTAGGCGGTAAAGCTCCGAAAAGTGTTCTGCCTGTCATGATGAGGTCTTTTCTCTGCTTCCAGAGTTCGCGGTCAACGAGAAAGTATTCCTGCTCAGGACCAACGGAAGTCTTAACGCTCTTTACAGAAGCATTTCCGAAAAGATTGAGAACTCTGATAGCCTGCTTGTTAAGAGCTTCCATAGAACGAAGGAGCGGAACTTTTTTATCGAGTGCTTCACCTGTGTATGAGCAGAATGCTGTCGGAATGTAGAGCGAGCCGTCCTTGATGAAAGCATATGAGGTAGGATCCCATGCCGTATAGCCTCTTGCCTCGAAAGTAGCGCGGATTCCGCCTGAAGGGAATGAGGAAGCATCAGGTTCGCCCTTTACGAGCTCCTTGCCCGAGAATTCCATGATAACTCTACCATCAGGTGCGGGGGAGATAAAGCTGTCGTGCTTCTCGGCTGTAACGCCTGTCATAGGCTGGAACCAATGTGTGTAGTGGGTCGCGCCCTTTGAGATAGCCCAGTCCTTCATGGCAGACGCAACTTCATTTGCAACGGAAATGTCAAGCGGAGTGCCTCTGTCAATAGTTCTCTTGAGGCTCTTGTAAACCTTTTCCGAGAGAGTAGCCTTCATTACTCTGTCATCGAATACCATTGAGCCAAAAAAATCAGTAACCTTTTCCATAATAATACCTCCGTTAAATTATTCTGCTTCAAGTGAAGCTCGTATAAAGTCCGCAAAGAGTTTATGCGGTTTATTGGGACGTGATTTAAATTCAGGGTGGAACTGTACTCCGACAAACCATGGGTGGTCGGGAAGCTCCACGATCTCGACAAGTTTTTCATCGGGAGAAACGCCTGCGATCCTCATACCGGCATTGGTAAGGACTGTGCGGTAAGCGTTATTGAATTCCCAGCGGTGACGGTGACGCTCGTAAATGAGTTCCTCACCGTAGATACCACGACATTTTGAATCAGCAGCGAGCTTGCACGGGTAAAGACCGAGTCTCATCGTGCCGCCCTTGGTGGAGATCTTCTTTTGATCCTCCATAATGTCGATTACGGGATCGGGAGTCTGTCCGAACTCTGTCGAGTTCGCCTTATCAAGACCAAGAACATTTCTCGTGTACTCTATGACTGACATCTGCATTCCGAGGCAGATACCAAAGAACGGAACTTTATTCTCCCTCGCATATCTGATAGCCTCTATCATGCCTTCGATACCACGCTGACCAAAGCCACCGGGAACGATTATGCCGTCGCAGTCTGCAAAGGTTTCTGCCGCATTTTCGCGGGTAACACCTTCGGAATCTATCCATTTGATATCAACGGCTGCGTCATTTACTATACCTCCGTGACGGAGAGCCTCTGCAACCGAAAGATAAGCGTCATGCAGCTCGACATACTTTCCGACGAGTGCAATCGTGACTTTCTTGTGAGCATTTTCTGCTCTCTGAACCATTGCCTTCCATTCGTCAAGGTCAGGAGTTCTGTCCTCAAGTCCGAGATGGTGGCAAACCGATCTGGCAAGTCCTTCATTTTCAAGCCACAGCGGAACTTCGTACAGCGACGGAGCTGTAAGATTCTGTATAACGTCCTCCGGACGGATATTACAGAAAAGAGCAATTTTTGCACGCATATCATCGGGGATCGTTTTTTCGCTGCGGCACACTATGATGTCGGGCTGGATCCCGATAGACAGCAGCTCCTTTGTAGAATGCTGTGTCGGCTTGGATTTAAGCTCCTCAGAGCCTGTGATGTAGGGGATAAGTGTAACGTGAATGTAAGCAACGTTATTTCGTCCCTGTTCCGTTCCGACCTGACGTATTGCCTCAAGGAAAGGCGTAGACTCAATATCTCCGACTGTGCCGCCGATCTCTGTGATGACCACATCGGCATTGCTGTCCTTTGCGAGACTGTATACCTTGTCCTTTATCTCATTTGTGATGTGAGGAATGACCTGAACCGTGCCGCCGAGATAATCGCCGCGGCGTTCTTTGGTGATGACGTTCCAGTAAATTTTACCCGTTGTGATGTTGGAGTTTACCGAAAGATTCTCATCAACGAAGCGCTCGTAGTGACCAAGGTCAAGGTCGGTCTCCGTACCGTCATCAGTAACGAAAACTTCTCCGTGCTGATAGGGCGACATAGTGCCGGGGTCAACGTTTATGTATGGGTCAAACTTCTGGATAGTTACCTTATAGCCGCGCTGTTTGAGCAGTCTGCCGAGAGAAGCGGCGGTAATACCTTTGCCGAGTCCCGAAACGACTCCGCCTGTTACGAAAATGTACTTTGCTGACATAAGCTTTTCTCCTTAAAATAAACTTGCCGAAATCGCAGGCGCACCGCACAGTTCCCCTGTGCGGCACACCGAAGGAGACTTAATCCTTATCCATATCCTGGAGAGCGTCATAGCCCTCTTCACCTGTACGGATCTTGATAACGTTTTCGATATCGTAAATGAATATCTTACCGTCACCGTAATGTCCTGTATATAGAGCAGCCTTTGTAGCACTGATTACCCTTTCAACGGGAACAGCACATACTGCGATTTCAGCTTTAAGCTTGGGGAGAAGGTTCATTTCTACACTTGTACCACGGTAGTAGTTTGTCTGACCGCTCTGCATACCGCAGCCCATGACGTTTGTAACCGTAATACCTGTAATATCGATTTTTTCCATTGCCTGTATGAAGTCCTGAAGTTTCTGCTGCTTGAAGATAACAACTACCTTAGTCATCTTGGGAGTGCCGCCTACTGAAGGAGCAACGTAGCTCTCTACCTCAACAGCCTTCTCTACGGGAACCTTTGCAACAGGTGAGTTCTGAGCCTTCTTTACGCTCTTAGCATCGTCCTTTGTGTAGCCGAGAACTGAAGCATCGGACATTGAAGGAGCGAAGTCTGCGTAAGAGGAAACAAGACCGTGTTCTGTAATATCGAGACCGATGACCTCTTCCTGCTCGGAAGCTCTCAGACCAATAGTGTGCTTGATAATAAGGAATGTAATTGTGATAGTGATAGCAGCCCATGAAGCAACGCTTACGAAGCCGAGGAGCTGGAGACCAAGCTGCTCAAAGCCGCCGCCGTAGAAAAGACCTTCAGCCTTGATACCGCCTGATTCAAGCTGGATAGCATAACCGGGAGCGGATTCTGTTGCGAAAAGACCAACTGCGATAGTACCCCAGATACCGTTCATCATGTGAACTGCAACTGCACCAACGGGGTCGTCGATGTGGAGTTTGTAATCGAGAAGCCAAACGCCGAAGCAAACGAGGAGACCTGAAACAATACCAACAATGAAAGCACCTGCGCAGTCCATTACATCACATCCTGCTGTGATACCAACAAGACCTGCGAGTGAAGCGTTAAGACACATTGAAACATCGGGCTTGCCATATTTGATCCATGTGAAGATCATGCAGGTTACAGTAGCAACTGCGGGAGCAACTGTAGTTGTGAGGAAGATAGAATCGAGCTGAGCAACGCTTGAAGCAGCAGCAGGGTTGAATCCGTACCAACCGAACCAAAGAATGAAGCAGCCGAGTGCACCGAGCGTGAGGTTGTGTCCGGGAATAGCGTTTACCTTGATCTCGCCGTCTTTTGTTTTTGTGAACTTGCCAATACGCGGGCCAACGAGTTTAGCACCGATAATAGCGCAGATACCGCCAACCATGTGGATAGCACATGAACCCGAAAGATCGTGGAAGCCCATCTGAGCAAGCCAGCCGCCGCCCCAGATCCAGTGTGCCTCGATCGGGTAGATCAGCGCGCTGATAACGCCCGAATAAACACAGTAGGAAAGGAACTTTGTACGCTCAGCCATAGCGCCTGAAACGATAGTAGCAGTCGTTGCGCAGAACACAAGATTGAATACGAACTGATCCCACGGGAAGTTGCTGTAGCTTGTGAAGATATCGAAACCGGGTTTACCGATGAGACCTACGAAGTCCTCACCGAGAAGAAGTCCGAAACCTATAACTATGAACATTACTGTACCGATACAGAAGTCCATAAGATTTTTCATAATAATGTTGCCGGCGTTTTTGGCTCTTGTGAAGCCCGTTTCAACCATTGCGAAGCCGGCCTGCATAAAGAATACAAGCGCCACTGCGATCATAAACCATACACCAAATATAGTATCATTGGTGCTTGATGTTACCTGTTCAAGAATTGCATCAATACTCATATAAAAAACCTCCTTTGAAATACAGCAAAACAAAGAGGGTGTACGATGCCCACAGGCATCATACACCCCATTGTGTATGGAATAAAGCGCTTATACCCGAGCCGTTTTTTCATCGGCTCAAAAAAATAGGGAGCTACAGACTTATCGTCCGCAGCTCCCTTGCTGTTTACAATGACAGTATATACCAAAAATCAGATTTTGTCAAGAGGTTTTTTTGAATTTGTCGAATATAATAGTTTTTGGTAGCTTTGAACAAGAAAACTTGTTACTGATTGCGTAATGTACAATGAAAAGAGCCGTACTTTGTGCATTGTGCGGAAAAATTTTACCTCGTGCAACGATTCGCCGCGTAAATGCCACTATGTATATAGAAAACGAACATGAAACAACAGAATTATATAAAACGCGGTGAGAAAATCTGTTCGCTTTGCAAATTGATTTATAATGTAAAGAGGTTATGTTATAATAAGTAGGATGTATTAGCATTAGTTTATTGGTTACGTTTGATTTTGAGGATACAATAACATTATCTTAAAATCAGAAAGCAAGTTAGATGTTTCGTCACTTGAATGGTAAAACTTGACTATAAAAATGTACAAAATATACAAATCTAAACATACCTCTTGACATTTTAGACGTAAAGTGCTAATATATTCTAAGAACAAGGACGTTCATGACAGACTTACTGCCTGTTATGAACGCCTTTTTTATTTAGAGATACCGTTCAATGGCGAGCGGTATCGGAAAGGCGTGACACAATATGGATAATTTCAGAGTTGAAGAACCGTATGCTCAGCAGGGACTTTACAGCCCCCAGTTCGAGCACGATAACTGCGGAATCGGCGCTGTAGTAAATATCAAGGGACAGCGCTCCAGAGAGGTCGTTGAGAATGCTCTCACGATCGTTGAAAAGCTTGAACACCGTGCAGGTAAGGACGCACAGGGAAAAACCGGTGACGGCGTTGGTATTCTTGTTCAGATACCTTATGATTTTTTCAGAGCCGAAACCGCAAAGCTTGGCTTTAATATCGGCAGCGAGGGTGATTTCGGTGTCGGAATGTTCTTTTTCCCGCAGAACGAGCTTAAACGCAATCAGGCAAAGAAACTCTTTGAGATTATCCTCAATAAGAACGGCATGGAGCTTTTGGGCTGGAGAGAAGTTCCCTCCGTACCGTCTGTTCTCGGGGAAAAGGCTCTGGAGAGTATGCCTCATATAGTTCAGGGATTCGTAAAGAGACCTGCCGACTGCGCAAAGGGACTTGAATTTGACCGCCGTCTCTTCATTGCAAGAAGAGTTTTCGAGCAGTCAAACGAGAACACTTACGTCTGCTCGCTTTCAAGCCGCACGGTCGTGTACAAGGGAATGTTCCTTGTGCACGAACTGAGAAAATTCTATTGTGATCTGCAAAGCGAGAACTTTACATCAGCAATTGCAATGGTTCATTCAAGATTTTCCACTAACACGAACCCGAGCTGGCAGAAGGCTCACCCGAACCGTTTCATCGTCCACAACGGCGAGATAAACACAATTACCGGTAATGCCGACAAAATGCTTGCCCGTGAGGAGACAATGTCCTGCGAGGCGCTCAAAAACGATATGTACAAGGTTCTGCCTGCAATAAATGTCAATGGTTCGGACTCTGCACGTCTTGACAATGCACTTGAATTCATGGTAATGTCAGGTATGCCGCTTCCGCTTGCCGTTATGATAACTATTCCCGAGCCTTGGAAGAATAATCGCACTATTTCAAAGGCAAAGTATGATTTCTACCAGTATTATGCAACTATGATGGAGCCGTGGGACGGCCCAGCTTCGATCATCTTCTCCGACGGTGAGGTTATGGGAGCAGTCCTCGACAGAAACGGTCTCCGTCCTTCGAGATACTGCATTACAAGTGACGGTTTCCTTATCCTCTCGTCCGAGACAGGCTGTATTGACATTCCGCCTGAGAAGATCGTTAAAAAGGACAGACTCCGCCCCGGCAAGATGCTCCTTGCTGATACCAAGCAGGGTCGCCTTATCGACGATGACGAGGTAAAGAGCACTTACGCTTCACGTCAGCCTTACGGCGAGTGGCTTGACTCCAATCTTGTGCGTCTGCACGATCTCCATATCCCGAATAAGAATGTAAGAACTTACGCTCACGAAGAACTTGCAAAGCTCCAGAAGGCTTTCGGCTATTCATATGAGGATATCCGCAGCAGCATTCTTCCAATGGCTGAAAAAGGCGCTGAACCGATAGCTTCCATGGGTTCGGATATACCGCTTCCGCCGCTCGACAAGGAAAATATACCGCTTTTCAATTATTTCCGCCAGCTTTTCGCTCAGGTAACAAATCCTCCTTTTGACGCTATCAGAGAGGAGATTGTTACTGATACAAGTATGTACATAGGCGAGGACGGAAATATTCTTGAAGAAAAGCCCGAGAACTGCCGCGTACTCAAGATCGAGAATCCTATTCTTACAGAGACTGATATGCTCAAGATCAAGAGCATGAACGTAAAGGGTCTCAAGACAGCAGTTATCCCGATCACATATTATATAGGAACTCCGCTTGAAAAGGCGATTGATCGTCTCTTTATAGAGGCTGACAAGGCTTACCGTGACGGAGCAAATATCCTCATTCTTTCAGACCGTGACGTGGACGAATATCATGTTCCGATCCCGTCCCTGCTTGCGGTTGCAGGACTTCAGCAGCACTTGGTTTCCACAAAGAAGCGTACTGCTGTGGCTATTATCCTTGAAAGTGCAGAACCGCGTGAAGTTCACCATTTTGCAGCGCTTCTCGGTTATGGCGCTTGTGCCGTTAATCCGTATCTCGCACAGGAAACTATCCGCGACCTCATTGATACAGGAATGCTCGATAAGGACTTTTATGCAGCAGAGGACGATTACAATAACGGAATTCTCCACGGTATCGTTAAAATCGCTTCAAAAATGGGCATTTCTACGATACAGTCCTATCAGGGTTCAAAGCTCTTTGAAGCGGTCGGTATTTCAAGCGAGGTTATCGACAAGTATTTCAGCGGTACGGTAAGCCGTATCGGCGGAATAACTCTCAGCGACATAAGCCGCCGCATAGAGCAGCTCCACAATGCTGCTTTCGATCCGCTCGGACTTGAAGTCAACAGCGGGATACTCAGTTCCGGCAGCCATAAACTCAGAAGCGGCAAGAGCGAGCACCTCTATACACCCGAGACCATTCATCTTCTTCAGGAAGCTGCACGCACAGGAAACTACGAGACTTACAAAAAGTATTCCGAGTGCCTGAACAGAGAGGATAACACACTCACACTCAGAAGTCTGCTCGGATTCAAGTATGATGAAAACGGCGGTATCCCGATCGACGAGGTTGAGAGTGTTGAAAGTATCTGCCACCGTTTCAAGACGGGCGCTATGTCATACGGTTCTATTTCGCAGGAGGCTCACGAATGCATGGCAATTGCCATGAACAGTATCGGCGGAAAGTCTAACTCAGGAGAGGGCGGCGAAAGTCCGGAAAGACTGAAGTCCGACCGCTGCTCAGCGATCAAGCAGGTTGCATCCGGACGTTTCGGCGTAACGAGCGAGTATCTTGTTTCCGCTAAGGAGATACAGATAAAAATGGCTCAGGGAGCAAAGCCCGGAGAGGGCGGACATCTTCCGTCAGGAAAGGTTTATCCGTGGATCGCAAAGACACGTCATTCTACTCCTGGTGTTGCACTTATTTCACCTCCGCCTCACCATGATATTTACTCGATCGAGGATCTTGCGCAGCTTATTTATGACCTCAAAAACGCAAATGATACGGCTCGTATCTCAGTAAAGCTTGTTTCGGAAGCAGGCGTTGGAACAGTTGCCGCAGGTGTTGCAAAGGCAGGCGCTCAGGTTATCCTTATCTCGGGTTATGACGGCGGAACAGGTGCTGCTCCGAGCAGTTCAATATACAATGCAGGACTTCCGTGGGAGCTTGGACTTGCTGAGGCTCATCAGACGCTCAAACTCAACGGACTCCGTTCAAGAGTAAGGATCGAGACAGACGGCAAGCTTATGACAGGACGCGATGTGCTTGTTGCAGCACTTCTTGGTGCAGAGGAATTTGGCTTTGCAACAGCTCCGCTTGTAACTATGGGCTGCGTAATGATGAGAGTCTGCAACCTCGATACCTGTCCTATGGGTATCGCTACACAGAATCCCGAGCTTAGAAAGCGTTTTCGCGGCAAGCCTGAACATATCGTAAACTTCATGCACTTTATTGCACAGGAACTTCGCGAGTACATGGCAAAGCTTGGTATCAGAACGGTTGATGAACTTATCGGCAGAACAGACCTGCTTTATAAGAAGGAATGTCCCGAGGCTGAGAAAATGGACTTTTCGCAGATACTCACACCGTCAGAAGCAGGCGGCAAGCAGTGCTTCGATCCTGCTGATGTTTATGACTTTGAACTTGAAAAGACTGTTGACAAAACAGTCATCATGAAGAAGCTTTCATCGGCTCTCAAAAATAAGACCAAGAAAACAATTGATATAAATGTTGTGAACACTGATCGTGCGCTCGGAACGCTTTTCGGTTCTGAGATCACTCGCCGCTGGGGTGAAAATGCACTTGACGATGACACATTCACTGTAAGGTGTACGGGAAGCGGCGGACAGAGTTTCGGCGCATTTATCCCCAAGGGACTCACTCTTGAACTTACAGGTGACAGCAACGACTACTTCGGCAAGGGACTTTCAGGCGGAAAGCTGATACTTTATCCGCCGAGGAATTCAGGTTTCAAGGCTGAAGAAAATATTATTGTCGGAAACGTTGCACTCTACGGAGCAACTTCGGGCAAGGCATTCATAAACGGTATTGCAGGAGAGCGTTTCTGTGTCAGAAACTCGGGAGCTGTTGCAGTCTGCGAGGGTGTAGGCGACCACGGCTGCGAGTACATGACAGGCGGACGTGCGGTAATACTTGGCAAAACCGGCAAAAACTTCGCCGCAGGAATGTCAGGCGGTATCGCTTATGTTCTTGACGAGGACAGAGATCTTTACATGAAGCTCAACAAGTCGCTCGTATCGCTTGAAAGCGTTACCGAAAAATATGATATACTCGAACTTAAAGGCATAATTGAAGAGCACGCCGCTGCAACGGGTTCTGAAAAGGCAAAGAAGATACTCGCCGACTTTGACAGATATGTAACGTGCTTCAAAAAGATTATCCCTCACGATTACGCAAAGATCCGCAGCACGGTCCTCTCGCTCGAAGAAAAGGGCATGACAAGCGAACAGGCGGAAATAGAAGCATTTTTTATCAACAAAAAGGAGGCGTGAGAAATGGGAAAAGCTACAGGATTCCTTGAGTATGAAAGAAGCGAGAGCAGTGCCTCTGAGCCACTTGAGAGAATAAGGAATTTCAACGAGTTCCATACTCCGCTAAGTGAAGATAAACGCCGTCAGCAGGCGGCAAGGTGTATGGACTGCGGAGTGCCTTTCTGCCAGAACGGAAAGATGCTCTGCGGAATGATGTCGGGCTGTCCGCTTAACAATCTTATCCCTGAGTGGAATGATCTGCTTTACCGCGGACACAAGGAGCAGGCTCTGTCGAGACTGCTCATGACCAATAATTTCCCGGAGTTTACTTCGAGAGTATGCCCGGCGCTGTGCGAAAAAGCCTGCACCTGCGGACTGAACGGCGATCCCGTTACAGTAAAGGAAAACGAAAACTCTATCATCGAATATGGATTTTCACAGGGACTTATCAAGCCGAATATCCCACAGGTGAGAAGCGGCAAGAAGATAGCGGTCATCGGCTCTGGACCTTCGGGTCTCTCAGTTGCCGATACCCTGAATCACAGGGGACACAGTGTGACTGTTTTTGAGCGTTCCGACAGAATAGGCGGACTTCTCATGTACGGTATCCCGAACATGAAGCTTGAAAAGCAGGTGATTGAGCGCAGAACCGAACTTATGCGCGCTGAGGGAGTAACATTCGTTACAAATGCGGATGTCGGAAACAATGTTTCGGCAGACGAGATACTGAGCGGATTCGACGCAGCGGTACTCTGCTGCGGCTCATCAAATCCCCGTGATATAAAGGCGGAAGGACGCGACGCAAACGGCATTTACTTCGCTGTTGATTTCCTCAGATCTACTACCAAGAGCCTGCTTGACTCAAATCTCAGCGATGGAAAATATATCTCAGCCAAGGACAAAAACGTGGTAATAATCGGAGGCGGCGACACGGGTAACGACTGTGTGGGAACTTCTGTAAGACACGGCTGCAAGTCAGTGGTTCAGATAGAAATGATGCCAAAGCTTCCCGATGAGCGCGCTGAAAACAATCCGTGGCCGGAGTGGCCGAGAGTCTGCAAGACGGACTACGGTCAGGAAGAAGCGGCAGCAGTATTCGGCAGCGACCCGAGGATCTACGAGACAACGGTCAAGGAATTTATCAAGGACGAAAACGGCAGCCTTTGTGCCGTAAAGACAGTAAAACTGAAATTCGAGACTGATCCGGAAAGCGGCAGGAGAGTACCGCGCGAAATAGAGGGCAGCGAGCAGGTTATCCCGTGTGAACTTTGCCTTATCGCGGCAGGATTCCTTGGCTGTCAGAGCTATGTTGCCGAAGCATTCGGTGTCGAACTCAATCAGCGCACAAATATCAAAACGGAAAACGGAAAATTTTCCACAAATGTCGAAAAGGTGTTTACCGCCGGAGATATGCATATCGGTCAGTCACTCGTAGTCCGCGCGATACGCGAGGGCAGAGACGCAGCGCGTGCAGTTGACGAATATCTCATGGGCTATACCAATCTGTAAATGGAGGAAAGTATGATATACTCAGAAAATGAGATACTGCAATACGTTGAAGAAAATGACGTGAAGTTCATCAAGCTTACATTCTGCGATGTGAACGGAAAGATGAAGAATATTTCAATACTCTCATCGGAGCTTGCTGCTACTTTTGAACGTGGTGCGAGAATAACCGCGAAGAAAATAAAGGGCTTTGATGCCGCTAACGGTAAGGATCTGTTTCTTTTCCCTGACGCGGGAACAATGACTCTTCTTCCGTGGAGACCCCAGCAGGGCAGAGTTATCCGTATGTTCTGCTATATCAGATACGCTGACGGAACTCCGTTTGAGGGTGACGGCAGATACTTCCTCAAAAAGGCAATGAAGGAGGCAATAGCAAGGGGCTATTGCTTCCGTTTCGGAACATCATGCGAGTTTACGCTTTTCCGCACTTCCGAGAGCGGCAAGCCTCTGAAAAAGCCTCATGACTATGCAGGCTACTGTGATATAGCTCCCGACGACAAGGGCGAAAATATCCGCCGTGATGTCTGCCTTACAATGGAACAAATGGGTATTCATCCTGTATCTTCACGTCACGAGAGCGGCTGCGGACAGCATGAGATCGACTTCAACGCATCATCGGCGCTTAAAGCGGCAGACACATTTCTGAGTTTTAAATCTGCCGTAAAATCGGTTGCTGAGATCCACGGAGTACACGCAAGCTTTATGCCCAAGCCTATCAAGGACGACTGCGGAAACGGAATGCACATAAGCTTCAGCATAACCCGTGACAGCGACCTGCTTGATGGGGCGAGCATTGAGAAAAGCGCTGTCAAGAGCGCATCGGCAGGTCTCATGAAGTATATCCGCGAGTTTACTCTGCTTACAAATTCAACTGTGAACTCGTACAAGCGTCTCGGTGAGTTTTCCGCGCCGCGCAACATTGTGTGGTCATCGAGTGAGGGTTCACAGCTTTTGAGAATACCTGATGAGGGCACGGACACATTTGTTACACTTCGCGCTGCTGACTGTGCCTGCAATCCGTACTATGTGTTCGGACTTATAATTTACGCGGCTCTTGAGGGGATCGAAAGCGGATTGGAACTTCCTCCTGAAAACAGCGGGGAAGAACTTCTCCCGAACGATCTTTCAAAGGCGGCTGACGCGGCGGAAGTTTCGGATTTCCTGAAACGCTATATTCCGCAGAATATTCTTTCGGATATGATAGCCGAGCGCAGAGCCGAGTGGAAAGAATATACAGGCGCATACGATAAGGATGCATTTGAGGATAAGAAATATTTCTACAATCTTTAACGGAGGTATACATTGGAAAATGTATTGATAATTTCGAGCAGCAAAAATGCCTCCGAAGTGCTCTCAAATTTTATGAAGGAATCATTCAGATGCGGCATAAGAACCGCAGAGACCTCATATCAGGCGAAGAACATACTCGATTCCGTGCCGTCAATAGAACTTGCTGTGATAAATTCTCCGCTGACGGACGAAACCGGCGCAGGACTTGCCGAGTACATAATCGAGAATACGTCCGCGTACTGCATTCTGATAATCAAGGCGGAACTTGCCGAAAAGCACATGGATCGCTTTGGAAAAAGCGGTATTATCGTTATAAGCAAGCCATTCAACAGATCGTCGCTTTATCAGTTGATAAATACGATAGACATAGCGATAAGACGTTCATGGAAGCTCTATGAGGAAACGGTTTCTCTGGAGAAAAAGATCGAAGAGATACGCACAACAGATAAAGCAAAGTTCATGCTTATGCAGTACCGCAGCATGACGGAGGCAGAAGCTCATGAGTATCTTGAGCAGTATGCAATGAACAAGAGAAAGAAGAAAAGTTTGGCAGCACTTGAGATCATAGACAAGCTCAGCGAGCAGTATCTCTGATCACAGCGCGGCAGATGAGGTGTAAAGATGTTTGACAGTATTCATGAGGAATGCGGAGTTTTCGGAATTTACGAAAACAGGAATGCGGACGTGGCTTCGTCGGTTTATTTCGGACTTTACGCACTCCAGCACAGGGGACAGGAAAGCTGCGGCATTACCGTATGCGATGACGGGGTATTCACTCACAAGAAAGCGGACGGACTTGTTTCCGATGTATTCAGCCGTGAGGAGCTTGAGCGTCTCGGCAGGGGAAATATGGCGGTCGGTCACGTCAGATATTCAACGACAGGCGGCAAGAATCACAATAATATCCAGCCGCTTGTCATACGTCATGTAAAGGGAAATCTTGCGCTTGTCCACAACGGAAACCTCATCAATGCGGCACAGCTCAGACGTAATTTCGAGTTGTCGGGTGCGATCTTCCACGGAACTTCCGACACAGAGGCGATAGCCTATGAGATAGTTCGTGAGAGAATACGGAGCAATTCTACGGAAGAAGCTGTCGAGCGCGCAATGCCGAATATAATAGGAGCATATTCATGCATTCTCATGACGGCGACTAAGCTAATAGCTTTTCGCGATCCGGACGGTTTTCGCCCGCTGTGCATAGGAAAGACTACGGACGGCGCTTATCTCGTGGCATCTGAGTCGTGTGCTCTTGAGACTGTGGGAGCTGAGTTCCTGCGTGATGTCAGACCGGGAGAAATAGTGGTCATCGGCAAGGACGGGCTTCGCTCGATCACGACACATTGCCGAAAAAGCAGTAATATCTGCATTTTTGAGTATATCTACTTTGCGCGTCCTGATTCGGTGATAGAGGGCATTTCGGTTCATCATGCAAGAGTAATGGCAGGCAGGATACTCGCAAAATACAGCCCCGTTGAGGCAGATATAGTGGTCGGAGTTCCCGATTCCGGTCTTGATGCCGCTCTCGGTTACGCAGAGCAGAGCGGGATTCCCTACGGAATAGGCTTTATAAAGAACAAATACATCGGACGGAGTTTCATACAGCCCTCTCAGAATCAGCGTGAGAGCGCGGTTAAAATCAAGCTTAATGCCGTTCGCGAGAGCGTTCGCGGCAAGAGAGTCATAATGATAGACGATTCCATAGTGCGCGGAACGACCAGTGCGCGAATCGTTCACCTGCTCCGTGAGGCGGGCGCTTCTGAGGTCCATGTTCGGATCTCGTCACCTGTTTTCAGGCACACCTGCCATTTCGGAACGGATATCGACTCCGAGGAAAACCTCATCGCCAACCATTGCGAAACGACTGAGGACATAGCAAAATACATCGGTGCAGATTCGCTTGCATATCTTCCGACAGAGGCTCTCAGCGAGCTTATAGGAGGCAAGCAGGAATTCTGCCGCGGCTGCTTTACAGGGGATTATCCTCTCGATGTTTCGGGAGCAGTCAGCAAGAACAAATTTGATGAGAAAATACATAAGGTTACGGAGGAATAAGCAATGTGTACGATAATGGGCTATTGCGGCACAGGTGCAGGAATGGAAAAGGTTACGCGCGGACTTGAAGCAACAGTTTCACGCGGCCCTGACGACTGCCGAATAATTGACTTGAAAGACGGCGTTCTCGGATTTCAGAGACTTTCTATCATGGGACTTACTCCCGAGGGAATGCAGCCGTTTGAACTTAATGGCAATTATCTTGTCTGCAACGGTGAGATCTACGGCTTTGAGAAAATCAAGTCTGAGCTTATTTCAAAGGGCTATACGTTTAAAAGCGGCAGCGACTGCGAGGTTCTTCTGCCGATGTACAAAGAGTACGGCACAGATATGTTTGCAAAGCTTGACGCGGAGTTTGCCTGCATAATTTATGATTCTGCGGCTCATGAATTTATTGCAGCGCGCGATCCGATAGGAATCCGTCCGCTTTATTACGGTTATGATGAGGACGGAACGATCGCTTTTGCGAGCGAGCCTAAGAATCTCGTTAAACTCTGCAAAAAAATAATGCCGTTTCCTCCCGGACATTTCTACAAGGACGGCAAGTTCAACTGCTACTGCGATATAACCGCGGTTGACAAGGTTATCTATGACGATCTTGAAACAGTTTGCTCCAACATTCACGACAAGCTTGTGGCAGGTGTGGAAAAGAGACTTTGTGCCGATGCCAAGGTAGGATTCCTGCTTTCCGGCGGACTTGATTCTTCACTTGTCTGCGCGATCGCTCAGAAAAAGAGCGCTGTTCCGATAAAGACATTTGCGATCGGTATGAACACAGACGCTATCGACCTGAAATACGCGAAACAGGTTGCCGACTACATCGGCAGCGACCATACAGAGGTCATCATAACAAAGGAAAACGTTCTCTCGTCGCTTGAAACTGTCATCAAGCTCCTTGGAACATATGATATCACAACGATTCGCGCAAGCATGGGAATGTATCTGCTGTGTAAGGCTATTCACGAGCAGACCGATATCCGCGTACTGCTGACAGGCGAGATCTCAGATGAGCTTTTCGGCTATAAGTATACGGATTTTGCACCGTCGGCAGAGGCGTTCCAGCAGGAGTCCGTAAAGCGCGTACACGAACTTCATATGTATGATGTTCTTCGTGCAGACCGCTGTATTTCGGTAAATTCACTTGAAGCGCGAGTTCCGTTCGGAGATCTTGACTTTGTAAAATACGTCATGGCTGTTGATCCTGAGAAAAAGCTCAACAAGTACAACAAGGGCAAGTATCTGCTTCGCCATGCCTTTGAGGGCGATTATCTTCCCCACGACATACTCTACCGTGAGAAAGCTGCATTTTCCGATGCAGTCGGACATTCAATGGTTGACTATCTGAAGGAATATGCCGAGGGACTCTACACGGATAAGGAGCTTGAAGAAAAATCGGCAGCTTACAGTCATGCAAAGCCCTTCACCAAGGAGTCGCTGCTTTATCGCGAGATATTCGAGAAATATTACCCGAATCAGAGCGAAATGGTGGTTGATTTCTGGATGCCCAACAAGGAGTGGGAAGGCTGTAACGTAAACGATCCGTCTGCACGAGTTCTCTCGAACTACGGCGAAAGCGGAAAATAAATAATGGGATTCTAAAGGGTTGATAACCCTTTAGCGGATTCCAAAGGCAGAGCCTTTGGTGGGGTGTGGGGCAAAGCCCCGCAAACAGTCACAAAGCGCTCCGCAAGTGAGGGCGTTCCCTTATAAATTTACGTTTTTTGATACACTTTTTGATACACTAAAACGGCGGACTTTTAAAGTCCGCCGTTTTGCATTTATCAGAATTTGAAGAAAATATCGCTCTTTTTCGGGTCAAAATGAAAAAGTCCCGTTTTGCTGCTCGAAATGACTCTGCCCTCGTGGCTGTCATAAACAGGGGAGAGGGTATACTCTCCGTCCGAGCGGTGAGCTGCTCTGAAAAGCTTGGCTGTGCGGTTCTTCTCAGTCTTTATCTGAACCGCCTTTGCATTCCTTGTAAAGAGAATGCCCTTTTCGGTTATCCTCAGCGTGAGTTTCGGAGTGTCCTTGAACGGCTTGCATACCATGCCCTGTTCAAGATAGTGAGCAGCCTCGGGAGGTAGTGCTATATCATTGCAAAATCGGTAGAGCAACGCGGCAACGGCTCTTTCCGTAGCAAGCAGCCTAAGCTTTAATTCTTTGAGCGGCTCGGATTTGAGCAGCTCGACCTCTTTTGCCTCGCGTTCAACAATTTTATTCAAAGCAGAGCCGAAACTCTTGTGGTGGCTGAAAATTTTCAGCGTTTCGTCCGTTATCTGCTGCTTAGGAACAAAATCGGGGTAAACAGCGCTTGCAAGATTCTCGTATGCCTTGTGGAGCTTTCCTTTAGAGGAGAAGTAAGTCCACTTTGAAGCGTGCGGCAGACAGCACATATCAGAGAGCATATGAACAGCTCTGCCGAGATAAGCCGCGGACTGCTCATAGAATCCTGCATTGTACATGGTAAGCGCCATAGTATAATCCTCTTCAAACATAGTGCGCGCACTTTTTGCAAATTTACCTGCACCGTTTTTATAATAGCCGTGAACGGTGGGTAGTTTTTTGCCCGAGGCATTTACCGAACAGTAATAGTGCCTGCCCATGCCCTTTTCGTAGTCGCCCTTGAGGTCGGGGCAATAGCAATGGTGGAGCATCACGTCAAAATAGTTTCCAAGGATATTATCGGTATAAGGGTGAAAGGGACGGATAAGCTCGTATGCACGGATCAGCAGTTCTTTATGAACGGATTCGGTAATGCAGCCTCTTTTGCTGCGGTATTTCCGATAAAGCGATGATAGTTTCTTTTCGGCTTTTTTCAGTTCTGTCATATTGAGTCTCCCTTCGTGTAAAGTTACTATTCTTAATTATACCTAAAAATCAAGAGAAAATCAATAGTTACGGCGAGAATTTTTTCGGGTTTTCAAAACATTTTTGACAAATAGTTTTGTAAAAAACTCCGATTGTTGACATAAAGAAAGCGGTATGTTATAATTTTATTGTAATAATATTCGGATTTGCGGATACTTGTTTTTGGACAAGTATTATTTCAACGGAGGCATAGCTATGAACGAGCTTATGACAATGGAAGAATTTGATTCGGCTTTAAGAGCGCTTTTTTTTAGTCAATGTGAGTCTGCACTGTCGGAATTGCACATTGATGAAGTTCCCGAGTCTAAGGACGTAACTGCCAACAGCGCTATGGAAGGGTATCTTCAGTCATCAGGAGGCTATACGGACTGGCGAATGGTTCCCGCACAGTCAGCGTTTAATATCGGCAGCGGTTTCGGATCTCATCCCGAATTCGGCGAGAAGCTCGGGTTTATAGATTTGGGTGTGATATTCAAAAGAGGCAAGTCGGGAATGCTCTTTTTTGAGCGCGGATTTGCGGTAAAGAGTTCGTCCGACAATACCGATACAGCGCTTTCATATGAAGATCTTTGCAGGACTATCATAAGAAAAAGCAGCGAGTCGGGACTCAATGACGGAAAATTCATCATAACTTACGAACGAACAGCGGTGATCCGGGCTTGCGGACGAATGTTCGAGAGACTGAACGGCATTAAAGCGGCACTTCTAAGTTCGAGCAAGTCGGCGCAGTATGCTTTCTGTGATCATTGCAGGAGTTTCATTGATAATGCGAAATATCATGCGGAAAATAAGGCGCTTGGAGAGGCTGGTCTGCTCTCCTCGCTCCTTTGTGAGTTTGCAGCCGGAGATTCACGCAGAAGTGTTCCGATACCTTATGCCATGTGGACAGCGGCGCTCATAATGCAGCATAAATTTGATGAGGCGGCTTCTATAGCGTCCACAAACGCACTTCTGGACTGGCAGAAAACTGCTCTTGAAAAGAAAAGTGAGTATTACCGTATACTCGGCAAAAGCTATTATGACAGTGCGGCTGAGAATTATCATGCAGGGAAATGCAGTGAGAGTCTTGCGGATATTCACAGGTCAATTGATACATATCCTACCGTGGAAAACTGGAAGCTCTACTTCACTATCGTAAATGCATTTGCAGGCAGGGAGAATATGTACCTGTATGACGAGGTGCTCAGAATATTGAACTCCGATCCGTCGGCTTCGGATATCCAGAGGGCAGCGCTTGAAAGCAGCGGCGATGTGCTAAAATCGCTTACAAAGAAAAAGCAGAAGTTTACCTCGTATCTTCGGGAACTTATGATAGACCGCATAATAAACGAGGATATGGAGTTTTTCCGCGCGAACAAATACAACATAAATTCTTACGTTGATATCTACGGAATGACTACGCTCTCTTATGCGGCTCTTTATAGGAAAACAGCTATGCTGCCCGAGCTTATGAATCTTTCAAGGTGTGGCAGAGTAGTGAATATCATAGACCATGATATGGTTGATGTATGCGCATTTTCAAGCGTGAATATCTTTGAGTATGATAAATTTGCAGGCAATTACGATTTGCAGTACCAGAATCTCAAACGTTCCGCGGCATACAGCGCACCGCCTTATGTACAGAATTACGGAACGCCATATGCAGGGAATTTTCAGCAGCCGTACAATAACGGATATCCTGTTAATTCTGCGCAATATCAGAATCCGCAGGCAGTAAATAATCAGGTGTATCATGGTGCGCCGTCACTTGCTGCCGATCCGCGTATGATGCAGTATTATAGCTGGCGCGTGAGCAATGTCTGGATGCCTGTGCTGAACTTTGTGAGGAACGGACTTGAAAAACTTCCCGAATTCCTTGATGGAAACGCGTCAGCTAATGATTATGCAGCTCATCCGACTTACAGAGAAGCTTATGCTCAGCGCAGAGAAGATTATATCGCAGGCTATCTTAGGAGCGTGTTGCAGCCAAAGGGCGAATTCGAGACTTCGGCTCAATATGAGGAGCGCTATAATGCGATAAGTCAGCAGGCTCAGCACAGGTTTGAAGCGGAAGCCAAAGAGATCATGCGCGCGTATGAGGACGAGCTTCGTGAAAAGGTGCGTGTGAATGGGCTTTGCGTTGAGCTTTCGTACATTTATCTTTTTGCATCGTTCAGCGGAAACGCCTATCTTGGACGTTATGATGCCGATGCACAGAGATTCGCTATAAAGTGGAACAGCATTGAAAGTACTGTTGCTGTATCACTTCAGGACGCCCGCGGATTTAAGGAAGCATTCGCGGCAAACGGAGTTCAGTTTGAAGTTGAGGGCGTAACAGTTGATAATGAGCGGAATGTTTCAGCCTCGTGTACGATAGGATTCGGCGGAAAAAGTTATCCCTTTACACTTGTAAGGAAAGCATGAGGATTTAACTGATAAAGATTCTGAAGGCAGAGCTTTTGGCAGGGAAAATCGCAAGGGATAGTTTCTTTGTGCCAATTAGTTTTGCCGCTGTCTCTTTTTCATTTTCTGCCAGCTTATGAATCCGTATATGTCGTTGATCAGAAACATTGCAAAGCATATCAGAACCGAGAGAGACGAGATGTCCTGCATTGCCGCCATGCTCCACAGTATTATCAGGACTATATCATTCAGCGCATACGCAAGGGCGAAAAATGCACTTCTGCGGAACGTAAGATAAGCTGCGGCAAAACTTGTTGCAACGGATATCGTGCTTGGCAAAAGGTTTGCGGTGTGAAAGTGTTTAAGAATGAAGTAAAATATGAATGTTACAGCGGCAGTCATGAACGGGATCAGCATTATTTCAACAGGTGGAATAGTATTCACGCGAACTTCTGAGCTTTCGCCGTGAAACGGATTGCGTACCCATGAAATTAGTGAAATAAGTGCCATGGGAGCAGTCATTCCGAGATAGGTCAGCATTTCGCCGTAATAGGAGAATCCGAACGAGATGTAGCCGTAAATTCCCGAAAATACGATCATTATGAGCTGACCGAGAGGATTGCCCTTTGCGCAGAAGATAAGCGAGGTCGTTCCGAGAAGTGATGCGGCAAGTGCGAGAAATCCCTTTCTGTCGAAAATACAGAACGAGACCACGATAATTCCGATAGATGAGAACCACAGCAGAAAATCGGTTTTTGTAAAAGTTTTGAAAAGTGAATTGAGTTTCATAAAATCCTCCTGAAAAATAGAAAATGCATTTACCGATACATCTTCAAAGGCCTAACGATGTATTGGCAAATGCATTGCATTTTGCTGCCCGGCGGCAGCGCTATTCAACTGTAATATAGTTTACAATCTCAGCAGCCTGAGACTGCGTAAGGCTCTCTACGAGCAATATCTCATAAACGTGACTGTATGCACCTATCTGTGAGCGTATGCTGATGATCTCGTCGGCTGTCTCCCTGTCTATGTACGGCAGGAGCATTAATTCATCAACTTCGGCAGTATTTATATTTATCGGGGCGCAGTCCTCAAGTGTAAGTGAAGTTTCCGATTCGGCAGAAACTTCAGTTTCGGGTGGAATTTCTTCCGTGACTTCTGTTTCAGATTCGCTTAAATATTCCGGCTGCTCACGGACTTCTTCCTGCACCGGATAAACAGGATCTTCCACAAAAACATGATCCTTTACCGCGTCAAACTTTGCCTGACCGATCCCTGAAACATTCATAAGCTCCTCAATATTGTTGAAACCGCCGGAATCATTTCGGTACGCGATAATACTGTCGGCAGTGACCTCGCCTATCCCGTTGAGCAGCATCAGTTCCTCGCGCGAAGCTGTGTTGATGTTAATTAAAAGCGATTCGGTGACGGTTTGCGCAGAAGTTTCAGGTTCTGAACTTGTGATTTGGGTCTGTACAGATGTGATTTTCTCTGATTCGGGAGCTTTAACCGAAGAAATAGCTGTTTTATCCGCATAAGCTTCTGTCTGCACATAAGATGACTCGTGCACGGTCAAAACAGTAGTTGACGAATCATTATTGCGGCTTATGAAAGAATAGATAAAAACGCTGATAACTATTATAGATAAGGATATAACCGCGGCAGTCTGTTTTTTGAAGTCCATAATTATCACCTGCATTGGTGTAATTTATGCTTTGATTATATCATGCCGCAAGGGATTTGTCAATATGTGTCGAATGGTATTTTGGACTTACACAGCACTCCGATGTTTGTTATTTGATTATTTTGGCTGTTTAGTTTATAATTATAGCAATACAACAAAAACTGCAACCAATCTGAACCGCATATTACTGCGTTGTCCTGCTCACCATACGACGGTATGCTTTCACTTTTTCACCTTGCACTCGGCAAAATTATGTTTGAAAATCCGCACACGAATCTTGTGAAGAATGGTTCGAATGATTAACGGATAAGAGGAATGTTATGTTTTAACAAAAAAACGCCACTTTTTTTCAAAAAACCATCGACTTTTGCGCGCTGTTTTGATATAATTAAAGTTGTAAACTTACATTGGAGGATGATGGGCGGGGGAAGAGGATATGAACACATAAAAGCTCAAAAGCTTGGAAAAGAACGTGATAATTATACTTGTCAAATTTGTGGGAGTACTGACAATGTTGAAGGGCATCATTTGTTTGATTACGCTTTAGGTGGAGCGGCAAATGTTGAAAATATTATATGCCTATGCTCAAAATGCCATAAAGCAGTACATAGAGGAGATATAGATTTATTTTTATATCTGTAAAGGAGGCAAAACAAAATGTTGAAATTTAATTTTTTGAAAAAAGGCGATGAGATAATATCATTTAATGATTAAATTCTTTCTATTAGGGAGTGTTGACACTAAGATAATATGCAGATTTTCGAGCATAAATTTTACGTAGACAAGGCAAAAAGTCGTAGGCAGGCTGTCGCCTGTCAAGACTTTTTAACGCAGGATGCGTGAAATTTTGCCGAAAAGATGCGTTGTTAGGCTTAGTGTCAACACGACATAGAACAAGTTCTTAATATTATAGCACGGAATGCAGGTTAATGCAACAGGCGGATAAATTTATCCGCCTGATATGAGATCTTATTCAGCCTTTGTAAGCTCGATAGTCTCGCTGTCGTTTGTAAGTGTAAGCTTATCGCCCTCAAGAGTATATGTGAACTCTGAATTTGCATCATCTTCACCTATGAACTTGCCGTAACCATCAAGAGTGAACTTATCGTCCTTGATGCTGTATGTGAGAATGTCAGTTACGATAACTTCTGTTTTCTGACCGTCAAAAGAAAGGTCAAGGTTTACATTACTTGAATCTGAACCGGAAGAAAGGTTGTTCTGGATCTCCTCGGAAAGCATACCGCCTTCCATCTTGTACTTGCCGTTGAAGTCGGTAGCGTCTGTAGGCTCATACTTTGTCATTGTGAGCATATCCTGACCGGAAATGTTGAGCTTGAAGTTTGTTCCGTCATAGTCGATGTATTCGCCGTCAAGAGTCATGCCGCTGAGGTTCATGCTTCCGTCCTCCTGCATATAGAGCAGAGAAGAAACATCAACGTAGATAGAACCCTTGCCGTTCTTGTCGAAGATGATTCCGCCGCCGTCAGCGCCTGATTCGGACATTTCTGCCATTGCCCACTTGCCTGATACGTCGGGAGCTTTCTTTTCTTCCTTATCCTTCTTGCTGTTTGAATCGCCGCATGAAGCGAGGCTTGCAACAGCAACTGTGCATACTACTAAAAATGAAGCGAGTTTTTTCATATTTTACCTCCAAAAATTATCGCGGATAATGTGCCGCGATTATATAGCCCTATTATTATATCACAAGTTTTTGTTTATTTCAAGAAAAATTCAAAAAATCGTCGAATTGTAAAGAAATATCGTTGTAAAATCTGCATTGTAGTGCTTCTTGCACAGATTATTATTCACAATTGCGCTGTTTTTTTCACGGAAAAAATGTGCTCACCGCTTGACATCGTGGCATTCTGGTGGTAAAATACTAATGTAATATAAAAGGGAGTAGCTTCTCCGCACTATTATTCTGCGGAGCGTTCGCATCGCCATAACCACGGTGAGAACCGTCGGGCGGACAAGGCAGGGCCATGGCTCTGAGCTGTAGCAAGACTTTTATTGCGCATTTTTCGCTGCAATAAAAGTCTTTTTTGTTTGCAGCGAAAAAGAATATCACAGGCGGTACTGTACGGGATTTTTGCAGTATCGCCCGCAGACGGAGGTAAAAATGGAGTATTTCAATCAGGACGCCGAAAGCGTCATCAAGGAGCTTGGCTCCGACCGCGTGAATGGTCTTACTGAGGAGCAGGTAAAGGAAAGCCGTGAAAAATACGGAGAAAACGTGCTCTCAGAGGAAAAGCAGAAAAGCATTTTTATGGTCTTTCTTGAGCAGTTTGCGGATCTGCTCGTTGCTATCCTGATAGCCGCCTCGATAATTTCCATGATAAGCGGCGAGGTGGGAAGCACTATCGTTATTCTTGTTGTGCTTATAATGAATGCCATACTCGGAACGGTCCAGCACGTCAAGGCTCAGAGATCGCTTGCGAGCCTTAAAGCGATGAGTTCGCCGAATGCAAGGGTGATTCGCGGCGGAGTACAGACCGAGATACCTGCATCAGAGGTCGTTGTGGGAGATATTCTCCTTATCGAGGCTGGAAACATCGCGGCGGCTGACGGACGGCTTATCGAGGCGGCTTCGCTCCAGATAAACGAGAGCGCTCTTACGGGCGAATCGCTCAACGTAAACAAGAGCGCCGAGACTATCGACGCACAGGAGCTTTCGCTCGGCGACAGGCTCAACATGATATACTCGGGCACAAACGTCTCGAACGGACGAGCAACAGCCGTTGTAACAGGCGTGGGCATGGATACCGAGATCGGCAAGATAGCTTCGCTTATGCAGAATGCCAAGAAAAAGAAAACTCCGCTTCAGGTCAGCCTTGACAAGTTCAGCAAGGTTCTCTCGTTTGCGATTATCGCGATATGCCTTGTGGTTTTCCTGCTGACCTATTTCGTGAACGGCAAGCCGATAGTTGACGCGCTGATGTTTGCGGTTGCACTTGCGGTTGCAGCGATCCCCGAGGCGCTCAGCTCAATAATCACTATCTCGCTCGCTATCGGAACGCAGAAAATGTCCAGACAGAAGGCTATTATAAAGGATCTCAAGGCTGTTGAGGGTCTCGGCTGTGTTTCTGTCATCTGCTCGGACAAGACCGGTACGCTCACGCAGAACAGAATGACTGTCCGTGACATGACCTTTGCGGACGAGAAGTCGGCAAACGATCTTATTCTTGCAATGGCGCTCTGCAATGATGCCGCAAAGTCGGGCGATTCATGGCTCGGCGATCCGACAGAGACCGCGCTTTCGGACTATATCGGCAATGACGAATATCTGCGGATAAGAGAGGAAAATCCGCGAATCGACGAGATACCTTTTGACAGCGACAGAAAGCTGATGACTACGGTTCACAATATTGGCGGCGAGCGTACGGCCTACACAAAGGGCGCGGTTGATGTGCTTTTGCCGAGAATGAAATTTGTTCTCACCGAAAGCGGAACTCGTCCCTTTACAGACGAGGACGCTGAAGCCATAAGGGCGGCAAATCTGCGATACTCGGAAAACGGAATGCGTGTGCTTGCATTTGCCAAAAAAATTCTCGCGGCGGACGCTCCGATTACACTTGACGATGAGTGCGGCTACACCTATGTGGGACTTGCGGCAATGACCGACCCTCCGCGTGAGGAGAGCAAGGCGGCGGTTGCGGAATGTATATCGGCAGGCATAAAGCCTGTCATGATAACGGGCGACCACAAGCTCACGGCGGTTGCAATAGCAAAGGAGATCGGCATATACAAGGACGGAGACCTCGCACTTGACGGAAGTGAACTTGACAGCATGAGCGATGAGGAGCTTTCCGCGAAACTTGAAAAAGTCTCCGTTTACGCACGAGTTTCACCTGTGCATAAGATAAGGATAGTTGACCTGTGGCAGAAAAAGGACATGGTTGTTGCAATGACTGGTGACGGAGTAAACGACGCGCCTGCGCTGAAAAAAGCCGATGTCGGCGTTGCAATGGGAATTACGGGAACAGAAGTCTCAAAGGACGCTGCCTCGATGATACTCGCTGACGACAACTTTGCAACGATCGTTAAGGCTGTCGCAAACGGCAGATGTATTTACGGCAATATAAAGAACGCGATAAAGTTCCTGCTTGCCGGAAATGCGGCTGCTATCATAGTGGTTCTGCTTACGACTCTGCTTGATCTTCCGCTCCCGTTCACAGCAGTTCACCTGCTTTTCATTAATCTGCTGACCGATTCGCTCCCTGCGCTTGCGCTCTGCATGGAGCCTGTTCAGCCCGGTGTTATGAAAGAACGTCCGCGCTCATCAAAGGAATCCGTCCTCAATAAGGAAACGGGACTGTACATTCTTTTCCACAGCGTTATTATTGCTGTCTGCGTAATGGCGGCTTTCATGATAGGAAAAAATTCCGCTGATTCTGCGGCAATGGCAAGCACGATGGCTTTTGCCACACTTTGTCTTGCGAGACTTTTCGAGGGATTTGACAGCCGCGGCAAATATTCGCTTGTAAGGCTCGGATTCACAAAGAATCTCTTTACGGTCGGTGCTTTCTGCGCAGGAGCGCTTCTGCTTATATGCACACTTATGATACCCGGAGTTCATGGGATCATGAACGTCAGCAATGCTTTCACGGTAAAGAACCTGCTTGAAGTTTTCGGACTGGCGGTTATTCCGTTTGCACTGACACAGATAATACGCATTATTCGGGAAGCTGTCCACGCCTGAATGCAAAAACCGCCGCAGAACACATTCTGCGGCGGTTTTTTGTCAAAAGTGTAAGTTTTATAAGGGAACGCCCTCACTTGCAGGGCGTTCCCTCTTAAAAAACAGTCCACCGGACTGTTTTTTAATTCACCCTTTGCGGAGCGCTTGAAGGC
>JABLTL010165314.1_pt1 | contig 27572 bp, 21 predicted proteins | sample 7160151 | NCBI WGS metagenome assembly JABLTL01 (sample SAMN14651223, study PRJNA627086) | human gut metagenome | isolation source: feces | host: Homo sapiens
ATCTGTATCCCCAATCATAATGGCATCTTTTACATCTTGTTTTTCTAGTAAATAGGCAATGACCGCACTTTTATTTTCTTCAACTCCTAAAGTCAGGATTGTGCTATCATTATTCATGTTAATCTCCTTTTTAATTTTTGAACCGGACATTCAAAAATTATGAAAGGGAAAAAATAAAAAGGCAATATTTTCTGCTCATTCAAGAACAGTAATATTGTCTTTTTTACTTTATCAGGTAATGTGGAATTCTATTCCCCAAAAGTTGACCCCAAAAGTCATACTCCCCATCATAGTTTGGCTATCCTTCATTTGAAGCGCTTTCATGGATTTCAATGATTTTTCCTGTGATCGCAGATGTTCTATGAGAAATTGAAATAACGGTTCTATCTTTCATTGCATTTTGTATTGCGAGAAGAACCTGCTGTTCTGTAGAAGTATCTAGATCTGCGGTGATTTCATCGAGTAATAGTAATGGCGGATCAAGGACAATGGCACGTGCGATAGCAATGAGCTGTTTTTGTCCTTGAGAGAATAGATCATTATTATATTCAGTATCTAATTGTTGATCAAAGGATTGAATGGTATCCCATAAACCAACGATTTGATATGCATGAATGATTTGCTTCTCAGTAATGTCTGAATCAAAGAGTGATACTTGTTCTTTGATTGTTCCGCGTACTGGATGAAATGACTGTTCCACATAGCCATAGATGCTTCTACGAATAGATGGTGAAAATGTGAATGGATCATAATCAAATACTTTGATTGTTCCAGCATCTGGCTTGTATAAGCCAAGAATGAGTTTGAAAAGTGTAGATTTTCCTGCACCTGTTCTTCCCTGGATTGTTACTTGTTCTCCTGGATGAATTTCTAGATTGTAGTCGTGTAATACTTCTTTTGTATCGTATGCAAAATGGAGATGTTGAATGGAAATGATGGGATTTGTGGTCTGTATATTTGAAACAGGTTGAAATGCTTGCTTTTCTTCTGAGGTAAAGAAATCCTGAATGCGATGAATTCCTGCAATCGAGGATTGTATTGTCTGTATTTCCATGCCAATACTTTCAATTGGTCCAAATACTTTTGAAATATACTGCATACACATCACAGCGTTTCCTGCACTCATTGAAAAAATAGTGAATTCTGGGTTTGTTGCAATGAGAATCAATATGCCAATTGTAAGTGCATTGATGATTAAAATGATTGGCGAGTATATTGCATCATAGAAGTTTGTTTTCTGTAATGCTTGATAGCTTTGCTCAATGGTTTGATCATATGCATCTTCCATGAATGGCTGTGCCTGCAGATTTTGAATCATTAGTAGATTGTTGATTGTATCTGGCAAGATTGCATTTGCATCTGCGATTGCTTTTCTATTTTGTATTTCACTTTTTAACATTTGCTTTTGTGTGAAGCGCGTAAACAAGAAGACAACAGGAAGCAACAACAGTAATAGATAGAAAGCTAAAGATGCTTTTTGAAAGAGCACAACAAGAATACTGATTAATGTGCAGGCATCTGCAATCATAGAAATGATTCCAGATGAGAATAGTTCTTCTAATGTATCAACATCCTGAATGATACGTGATGTGATAGCACCTGGGGATTGTTTTGTGATTGTGCCTGTATCCAGGTTTATGAAATGGTGCATCATTTCACTTCTTAGTGCATGTGTAAGCTTTTGGGAAAGAATGATGAGCAGGCTGTCACGAATAGATGTACTGATACTTTCTAGTAAGAAAAATACAAAGTAGGAAAACATCAAAAGAAACGTAATGTTTTGTTTTGTGGATAGAAGATCAATGATCTTTGCAAATAAGAGTGGTGGAAGCAGTGTGAATGCAATTGTGGCAATAAAGAATAGAATGACACCGCATGATAATAGCCAGTGTGATCGAAATACTTTTTTACATGTGCTGAGAATCATTGTGTGTACCTCTTAAGAGTGTTTTGTATGTTGAAGATGTCTGGCATAGATCGGCATGTGTGGATAGTGTTGCGTGTGTGTCTTCCAGCAGTAATACTTTTGTTGCGTATTGAAAAATAGATAAGCGATGAGAGATTAATATGATCATTTTATCTTTACAGTAAGATTGAATATTGTGGAATACCTGTTGTTCTGTTTTGATATCTAATGCTGAAAATGGGTCATCCAGGATAATCAAAGAAGATGCGTGAACAAGTGTTCTTGCTAAGGCAATACGCTGTGCCTGTCCTTTGGATAAGAGAATACCACCATTGCCTAACTTTGTATGGATGCCTTGTTCCATCTGTGCCACTTCTTGATCAATGCATACAAGTTTCAGGTATGGAAGAATATCAATATCTTTGCCTAAGGTAATATTGTGTTCAATCGTATCATTGAGTAGCTGTAAATCATGACCAAGATAGGTAACGTTCTGTTTTTCAATAGAAATGAAACCTTCATATGGCATTTCCTGTAGAAATACTTTTCCAAATGTTGATTTTCCACTGGCAACTCTTCCACAGACACCTAAGATTTCACCTTTCTGTAATGTAAAAGAAATATGTTTGAATAAGTCATTGGCATTTGGATAGTGGAACGATAGATCTTTTACAGTGAGGGAAGGGATGATAGAAGGTGATGGGATGAATGTATCTGGATCTGATAAATATGGGGATAATCGTTTCCATGAAATCTGTGCTTTATGCACAGCGTTGAATAATTTAGCGGATTTACTTGATTTTGTTGCGAGTTTTAAGAAACAGGCAACATATGTTGTAAAGATGGCAATATTCCATGTTCCTTGTATTACGTAGTGGCATCCAGAATATAGAATTGGAAATAAACCAAGCAGTGTAATTACAAAATAGAGTGGTGGAAATGCCATGAATGGAATATTGGCTTTGATAGAAGCAGTTTCATACTTCTGTAATGTATTCTCATAGGAATGCATACGATTTTCTTCACAGCCATAGATGCGATACATCATTGCATTACTTGTAAGATCTAATGTTGTTTCATTTAAGGCTGCAGTGATCTGTTTCTGTTTTTCACTTGTTCTTTGTACAAGTGTTTTCATTTTCTCTGCCAGTAAATAGGAAACAGGAATACAGACAATACATAGCAGTGTGATTTTTATATCGTAGTGAAATAACATGCATAGGTACGCAATCAACGCGATACATGTATCAAATAGTTCTGTTGTGAATTTGCGAATACCTTCACTGCAGTCATCGGAATCAATGACAGCTTTTGTAAGCAAGGCACCTGTCTGTTCCTGATTGATTTGTAATCGTGGTGCATAAAGAATGTTTTGGTAGATTTTCTGCTTAAAGCGTTTGTTTGTATTATTTGCGAAGATGCGTACATAGTTACGCTTATAGAAACGAGAAATCTGAACAATACTGATGGAAAATAAATATAAAAGAACGATTTTTACAATTGTTTGAAAAGAAATAGATTGTTGAAAGTAGTCATAAATGCTTTTTGTGAGTTTTCCTTCAAAATATGGTCCAAGAATTAAACCAAAGTTATAAATGAGACCAGTGATTGTGACAATGGTTAAAGACTTCCATTCTTTTTTGAAATAATACAGAATTGATGGTTTCATAATGTCTGTATCCTTTGCATGACATTTGGAAAGTGTGATCGACTTTCTTTTTTGCTTTTTGCATACATCTTATCTAGTGTTATGAGAAATGTTTCTTTTTCTTCCTGGTTGAGATCTTCTAACAGCCAGTCATAAAATGCGGCTTCAATACTTGTTCTGGATTGCTTTAATGCTTGTGCTTTTTCTGTTGGATATAGAAGATGTTTTCTTTTATCTTTTATATCTTGCCTGCAGATAAGATATCCTTTTTTCACTAATGATCTGACTCTTTTTGTGACTGCACCTTTTTCCACATGTAGTTCATTTGCTGCTTCTTGCTGCGTTGTGCCTGGATGGTGACGTACATAATGGATCAGTTCCAGCTCGGAAGAACCAATATTTGTTTCTTTGAATATCATTGCATTGAGTTTCTGTGCTTCTCTTGCAATTTTACCTATTTTTCTTGCTTCACTCATATCGTGCCTCTAATAGTTGTATGTACAACTATTAATATAAGACACTATTAAGAAACTGTCTATCGACCTTTTGAATAACAATGCTAAAATGAAAAAAAATGGAGGTGCAGATATGTGTACAGCTTTAACTTATAAAACAAAAGATTTCTATTTTGGAAGAAATCTGGACTATGAACATGGATATGGTCAAAGTATCATTGTTGTTCCTAGAAACTATCCAATTCCATTCAGACATATGAAGGATCTGGATCATCATTATGCATTGATCGGCATGGGTATTATGACAGCTGGCTATCCTAATTATTTTGAAGCAATGAATGAAAAGGGACTTGCAATGGCTGGCCTGAACTTTGTTGGAAATGCAGTCTATCATCCAGTGGATGAAACAAAAGATAACGTTGCACAGTTTGAACTGGTAAACTATATTCTTTGTACATGTGCAAATATTGAGGAAGCAAAAAAGGCGTTGAAGAATCTGAATGTTGATAATGAGAAGTTCTCTGATCAGATGCCGGATGCTTATCTGCACTGGATGATTGCAGATGAGAATGGATGTTTAGTAGTTGAATCCATGAAGGATGGTTTACATGTACATGAGAATCCATATGGCGTATTAACAAACAATCCGCCATTTGAAATTCAGAGCTTTCTGTTGAATCAATATATGTCACTGTCCGCTCAGCAGCCAGAAAATACATTTTCCAAGGAATTTGATCTGAATACATATTCAAGAGGCATGGGTGGTCTAGGACTTCCAGGAGATTTAAGCAGTACTTCTAGATTTGCAAAGTGTGTATTTACAAGAACGAACAGTACAAAGGAAGAGAGTGAAGAAGCAAGTGTATCTCAGTTCTTCCATATCATTCACAGTGTTGAACAGCAGAAGGGATGTTGTGAAGTCAGAAAAGGAGACTATGAATATACGATCTATTCTTCCTGTATGAATACTAACAAGGGAATCTACTATTACACAACATATAATGATGCAACAATTCATGCGATTGATATGCATCGTTGTAATCTGGATGGAAATGAAATTGTATCTTATCCATTTATGGATGAAGCAAAAATTGAATATCAGAATTGATGTAAAATGGCCGTTTCAATGCGGTCATTTTTTCTTGACTATTTCTTCCATATTCATATAATTACCTATGATAATTACCGGAGGTAACTATATGGATGTGTATCAGGCAAGAAAAGTAATAGATGCTTTTGAAAAAGCTGAAAAAATATTACAAAATCGACCACCTTTACCAAAAGATATCCTTCCTTCTTACTTGAAGATGCTAGATAAGATCTATGAATTGGATCAAAAAGGAAAGGTAAGAGGTTCTGATGTTGCTGGTGCATTGCACCAGACAAAACCAAGCATCACAAGAGCACTTTGTGCAATGGATGCAATGGGCTGGATTACAAAAGAAGATAGTGTAACGGATAAAAGAGTTGTGTATATTGTTTTGACGGATAAAGGCAGAGAAATCCATCAATACTATATTGCTTCCTACTATAGTGCATTATCAAAACGTTTAGAGAAATATAAAGAAGAAGATATCAATGTAATGATGCAATTTATTGATGCGTTTTATCAGGATCTTAGTGAAGATCCAATGAAGAGAGAGGAATTTTAATGAACGATTTTACACAAGGTTCTATTTTAAAAAAGATGATTAAGTTTATGATACCAATTCTTGGTGCATTGGTATTACAGGCAATGTATGGTGCAGTTGACTTAATGATTGTTGGTCAATTTGGAACAACATCTGGATTAAGTGGTATTTCTACTGGCAGTAATATTATGAATCTGGCAACGTTTGTTGTTGCGGGATTGGCAATGGCTGTGACGGTACAGATTTTTAAATACATTGGCATGAAAAATGAAGAGAGGATTGGCAGACTGCTTGGTGCTACAATTGCTTTATTCTCTGTAATTTCTGTTGTGGTGAGTGTTGTTTTAATTGTTTTTGCACCACAGCTTTCTGTTTTGATGCAGGCACCAGAAGAAGCGTTAGATCTAACAGTTCAGTATGTGCGTATCTGTGGTGCTGGATTCTTGTTGATTACAGCGTACAATACGATTTCTTCTGTATTTAGAGGACTTGGAGATTCTAAGTCTCCACTGATCTTTGTTGCAATTGCATGTTGTGTAAATATTGTTGGTGACCTTGTTCTGGTTGCGGGATTCCATTTGAATGTAATTGGTGCTGCGGTTGCGACGGTTGCGGCACAAGGTATCAGTGTGCTGCTTTCTGTTTTGATTATTCGTAAGAAAAAATTGCCTTTTCATATTCATAAACAAGATATTTGTTTTAATGAAGAAATCAAAGGTATCTTTAAGATTGGTACACCAATTGCTTTGCAGGAATTGTTAACACAATTGAGTTTTTTAGCTTTATGTGCTTTTGTAAACTCTTTAGGATTAGCTGCATCGAGTGGATATGGTGTTGCGAGTAAAATCCAAGGTTTTGTTATGTTGATTCCTGGTTCTTTGATGCAGTCAATGTCATCTTTCGTATCTCAGAATGTTGGTGCAGGAAAAGAAAAAAGAGCATTTCGTGCTATGTTGACGGGTATTGGCATTGGTGCTGCTGTTGGTGTATTTGTATTTATTGGTGTTGTATTTTATGGTGATGTATTGGCAGGTATCTTCACAAATGATGCTGCTGTAGTACAAGAAGCATTTAACTACTTAAGAGGATTTGCATTGGAAGCAATTGTGACTGCAGTATTGTTTAGCTTTATGGGGTATTACAATGGTCATGCAAGAACGTTCTGGGTTATGATCCAGGGACTGGCACAGACATTCATTGTACGTTTGCCTATGGCATATATTATGACAATGCAGCCAGATGCAAGCTTGTTTAAGATTGCATTATCTGCACCTTCAGCAACGATCTTTGGCATCGTATTGAATGTTGCTTACTACTTCCACTATCGTAAGCAACTTCCAGTAACAGAAGAATAGTATAGACATTAAAAACGATTATACTGGGTCTACTTCCTGAATGAATTCATTTTCTTTCAACAATGCAAACCATAGTTTAGCACCATCCTGGCTGTCTTCTAAATCTTCCAGTTTGACGCCAAGAAAACCTTTCTTTTCAAGAATTGCCTTATTTAACAATCTTGCAGGTTCATCTTTCATGGAATAAATATATGGTTCTTTTGGTGTATCTTCTCCATAACATGCAATATCTGGATCTAATGAGAATATTGCATAGTATGTTGTGGATTGATAGCAGTTGCGAAGAACCATTTCTTTTGCATTCTCTAACATGTTGGAAAAGATATGTTGTTGTCTGTAGCGTTTTGTAACATATGCATTATGAAAGAAGCATGCTTCACCATCAATTTCATCTGTATTGTTAGATTTACATAATGGATATGGGTAATCAGGAAACATCATTTTACAAAGTGTATAGTGCTGTAAAAAAGACCAGTCTGAATCTAAGGATAGTTCTTCAAAGATGTCATTAGAATGCAAGACATCTTGCATCGTTCCATGAGAAAACGCCATATCTGCGATGATTTGTTCTTTATCATAGACAAGAATCAAGCCTTGTTCTAAGACTTCAAAGGAATTTTCTACAACACGAGGATATGTGAATGTCAGATAGAAATAATCATCAATCTGTTCAACATAGCACTCTTCTGGGAAGAGGTTGTATCGTTGCTGCAGTTGCTGGTATGTTGGTTGAATATAATTTTTCAGCATTTCATATGCCTTATCAAAATAGTGTTTTGTTAATGTATCCATGTGAATATCATAACAGAAATTGGAGTATACTGAATGAGAAAGAAGGTAGTTAATTATGAAACCAGTGATTGGAATATTGGCGCATCCACCATATACACATGTAGAAAACAAATTTAATCAAATCTCCTGCAACTATACAAATTCTGTTTATGATGCTGGAGGATTACCTTTCATCATTCCTCAGGTTGATGATCCCGCATTGATTCAGGAATATGCTGAACAGATTGATGGTTTATTGATTCCTGGTGGAATTGATGTGAATCCTTTGATGTATCATGAAAATCCTTTACCAAAACTTAGAAAAGTGGATAAAACATTTGATGAATGGCAATTACATTTCTTAGAAGCTTTTGTGGAAACAAGAAAACCAGTTCTTGGTATTTGCAGAGGCGTACAGATCATGAATGTATTCTTTGGTGGTACATTATGGCAGGATCTGTCAAATCGTGAGAATACGTTCCTGCATTCACAGACAGAAGCAAGAGATGAAGTATCGCATCGTGTAACGATAGAAAAGAATTCAAAACTATATGCATTGTTTGGAAAAGAATTGTATGTGAATTCTTTCCATCATCAGGCATTAAAAGAAGTAGCGAAGAATCTGAAAGTGACAGCATATGCAGATGATGGCGTTGTAGAAGCAGTGGAGGATCCTGCATATCCATTTCTTGTAGGCGTACAGTGGCATCCTGAAGGATTTGTGTATACAGATCATAGTATGTCTTGCTTATTTAAAGATTTTGTAAGTGCGTGCAAAAAAGATTAGGGTTACATTTTTGGAAAAGAGTAAATACTATTTTGTATATACGGAAGTGAAATTTAACTTTTCAGTTCGGTTCGAAAAAATTTCTTTAAAATAAGTAATATTTCATGATTTTGATGTAAAAAATATATGTATAATAATGTAACAAAGTTATTCGGATTGTTACTGAAGAAGGCAAAACCAGATATCGATGTATTAGTTTTAGAGTACGTTGGTCTGGCTTTTTTTGTTATAATGCCTCGGTAAGTAAGAGATGGCTTTCGAGCTGATAGAATTACAAGATTTTAATTTTGTCAATTTCGATATATCAAGGAAAACATATGAAGAAAAAAGATGTGAATCATTTAAATCGTAGTGAGTTGATTGATCTTGTTTACCAGATGGATAAATCAAACACCGGTTTAAATACATCAGTATCTGAACAGATTAAACAGGAAAGAAGAAAAATCAGACAAAAAAAAGCGGTTCAAAAATTTATTTTTAAAGCTGTATCAGTCTTGCTTGTTGTTGCGGCCGTTTCTGTTCTGATTGCTACGTTCTGGCTTCCAGTATTAAAGGTATATGGTTCATCTATGTCACCTACGATGGAGCCTGGTGAAGTGATTGTCACAGTAAAGAGTGATACGTTTAAGAGTGGTGACATCGTTGCCTTCTGGCAGGGAAATAAACTACTGATCAAAAGAGTGATTGCAGGTCCAGGACAATGGGTGGATATCGCTTCTGATGGAACCGTCAGTGTTGATGGACAATCCTTAGAAGAATCATATCTGAATGGAAAGGCTAGAGGTACCTGTGATATTGAACTGCCGCATCAGGTAGAAGAATCCCATTGGTTTTTAATGGGAGACAACAGGGACTCTTCACTGGATTCAAGAACTGCTTCTATTGGTGATGTTTCTAAAGATCAGATCGAAGGTAAGATTCTATTCAGAATCTGGCCAATGAACAGCGTTGGAATTGTACAGTAAATATGGGGAGACATTGTGCAGAATAGACGGCATAAATTTATAAAACAGGCTTTACAGAATAAGTCACGCAGTCAGAGATGGAGGAACATCATTCTCTGTCTTTCTTTCGTGGTTGTTTTCTGTACTGTTTTTGCATTGATTCATCCAGCAATTACTTTAGAGGATACAAAGCAAGAGCACGTACATAATGATGACTGCTATTCAAGTAAAGGAGATTTCATCTGTACAGAGAGTGATGAATTTGTTGAAAATAATGAATCAATTGACTCTGTAAATACACCTGAATTGAATTCTACAGAACCATCAGATGCAGATAATGAAACAACAGACGTACAGGAAGAAGAAACACAGATCGTTGAACCTGAAGCAAATTTAATTAGCCAGGATGGTTTTGATTTAAGTGATCCTAATAACGCTTCAAGAGTTGCGTCGATTGCATTATCGTATCAAGATGAAAATGGAAACTGGCATGTAATAGAACAAGATAATTCAGTTAAAATTTCTCCGGACAAATGGTTCAAGTTTACTGTTAACTATAAAGATATTCAGATCAAATCTTTACTTGAAAACTATAATCGTACATTAAAATATACGCTTCCAGATATTCTGCGAGATGCAACCGTAGATGGAAACATTATGTCTGGTACAGAAAAGGTTGGTTCCATATGGGTAACTGATGGTGTTGTGTATGTTCAGTTTTATAAAGATTATCTAAATGGATTAACCGATGCTGAATCTACTACAATCAATGGTGATTTTTATGTTTCTGCAAGAATCAATTTAAGTAAGCTGCCAGGAGATGGACAGATCACAATCAACGCAGCGAACAAAGAATATCAGTTCAATTTTGAAGAGGATGCCATTGCAAAATACGGTCAAGTTACTGTTGACAAGCAATGCACAAGCCCAAAAGTGATTTCTGATGACAGTGGTGACTATCTTGCATATACGATTCGCGTGACAGCAGGGCAGGATGGTGCACCAGATGTTTCTATTGTTGACTATTTTACAACCAATTCAGATCTTGTCAGCTTTGTTGGCATTACAGAACAAAAGACATCAATCACAAATGAAGAAAATTCTATGAAACCATCTGAAACAATTGCTGACGGAAAAACACCTGGTTCCATCTATAAAGGAAAGGTTCCAGACAATACAATACCTTCTGCAAATGATTCAAATATTACTGAACCTGGAAGTCTGGTCTGGAAGATTGGTGACATGAGTGCCAATGAAACAAGAAGTCTGACATATTATGTAAAGCTGAAAGATAACGTTGCTTTAAACGGAAAAGCAATCAATAATAATGCGAAATTATTCAGTAAAAGCTATTTCAGACAGGAAGATAATGCTGGGTTTACACCAAAAATTGATTATGGGGGAAGAATGTACAAAAATAATGAAACTCCTGTCAGACAAGAGGATGGATCCTATCAAATTCCATACACATTGCATTTTTCCATCAGCAAAGAAAACAGTAATTATTCCCTGAGGAATTTTGTATTCTGGGATTATCTGGATTATTCTGACAATTTTCATACAGATCCAACAGTACGTCAGTATGTCAGTTATGATCAGAGTTCTGTGAAACTATTTGTAAAAAAATATGATAAAACAGAATTCAGTGAAATGCCAGTTAGCGATTATACGGTAAACTGGAGCAATGGAAATGGTGGCAGCAAGCCAACACGTTTCAGTGTCACGGGAAAAGCGAACCATCCATTAATTGTAAATCCGGGAGATGAGTACTACGTATCATATTCTCTTAATGTTTCAAATGAAGCAATGGCAGCAATGAAATCAAATTCTGTAAAAATACTCAACAGATTTATCGCAGATGCATCAAATGCAAAAAAATATGAATCGTATATAGATAGAGTATATGATGAAGTTAACGTCGGAAACTACAACTGGAATGAAAAGAATGTAGGAAATGTTACTGCAAATGATCAAACAATAACAATGGATGGAAATGTCTATGATTCTTCATTTCATTCAGATTCTGAGACGTCATTTCCTGTTCCTTCAGGCAGTTATCCATATACTGTTAAAGTCAATCAGACACTTGGTGACTGGGATGCTACGAATATCACGATGAAGGATACTCTTACACCTGCAGACAGAATGCAGTATGTTGGGTATGTAAAGATTGAAGCGTGTGAATATGATAGTACTGAAAATAAATATAGAACTGTTGAAACGAAATGGGTGAACATTGATGGAAAATCTTCCTTTTCCATTAAACCAAGTGATATTGAATGGAGTAACAATAAATATTCCTATTTCATCACATATTATGCGCATCCAGTCAATCAGGAACAGTTTAGCCAGGCAACAATCAAAAACAGTTTCACGCTGGAAGGCAATGTAACAAATGGTAATTCCATTTATCAAATCACAGGAATCAAATCTGAAAAAGAAGTTACAGTGGAAGGTAATTACAGTATGTCTGTAACAAAGTCGAGCTGGTATTACGAAGAACCAGCTGTTGACAGCGAAAACTGGCAAAAAGGAAAGATGTACTGGGTCGTAGAAGTCAATGGTTCTTCCATTAAGGAAGGTACGGTGTTTAAAGATATCGTCTCAAAGGGTGATATGAAAAATGGAACAGTCGGAATGGATTCTGTCCTTCATGAAGATTCCATTGCGGAAATTTACAAAGGAACATTGGAAGAAGGTAAGTACATTTCCAGCTATAAAACATTAAACGATTTAAAAGAAAACTCTTCTTTGACATCTGTCAGTGACAAGTTTGATGTTCTTACAATGGAAAAAAATACAGAAATAAGTGTACAAGCAAAAGAAACGATAGATCTTGGAAGAGATAAACTTTACATTGTGGTCATGAGTGAACCATCACAGATACCAGCAAATTATCGAGAGGTCTATGCGTATAAAAACAGCATTCAAACAAGTGATGATGGAATTCATTTTACTGATCGTGGAAATGCCACAAAGGATCTTTGTGGCGGTGCTGATATTTTAAAGGAACTTGGTCAGACATTTACATACAGCAATGGTACTGTTACAAGCAACAATGACGGTAGAGACAATGGAGATTCCAGCAAAATCATAAAGGATTCTTTAATTGGAAATGGAAATTATGCTTCCTGGGTATTTAAGGTTAATTTTGCTGGTGATTTATCTGGCACGTATCGTGTACTTGATTCAATACCAGATGGCATGGAACTGGCCTATATGCGTATCAAGTGGACAGGAGAAAAGCAAGGAGCGATTCAGACAGAAGAAATCGATGGACTCGATGGAACCTGGACAAAAAAAGAAATCACTGCTCCAACAGATAATCCTGGGCGGACTGAAACAACGGTATATTATTCAAATGGAAAGCAGGCATTAATCAAGCTTGGTGATTTTATTGCTGGTCATGAAACAGATGTATATTCTGTAGATGTGCAGGTAGTATGCAAGGTAACAGATCCAAAGGTACTGCTTGGCAGTGAAACAAAAACATTTGTGAATCAGGTAGAGCTGCAGACAGAAGAAGGCTATGCATTAAAAACTGCCACTGCACAGGCAACTGTTTCTACAAAGAACATTCAAAAGCAGATTACAAAAAAAGCAAATGAGAAAATTACATTTACAATCCATACAAATCCACTTGGACAGACGCTACCAGGTGGGAAGAATGGAACAATCAAGCTGATTGATAAATTAAGTGATACGTTAATTCTTGATACAACTTCATTGAAAGCTGTAGAAACAGATACAAATATAGAAGCTCAAATGTCTGTAGCAATCAAAGAAAATAATACTTTAGAGATAGAGATTCCAGATAATAAACCAATTACTCTTACATATACCGCAACAGTGAATGTGCCACCAGATACTGCAGTCAGTTTTTCTAACGAAGCGTATTGGGAAAATTATTCGCATACCAGTGGAGAAACCGTAAAAGAAGAAGGCTACAAATATTCCGCCGGAGGATCTGTAAGCAGTGGAACAAATATCAAACTGAAGATCATTAAAAATGATATGAATCACGCAACACAGTATCTGCAGGGTGCAAAATTCAAGATGACTGAATGCACGAGAAATGATGATGGTTCATTTAAAGAAGTTGAAACATTTACCTGGACTGGTTCAACAGATGAAAAAGGATTGTTGAACTTTGGTGCTGGCAGTCAGAACGACCATGTGATGGACTATAACACAGTCTATAAGCTTGTTGAAACAGAGGCACCAGATGGATATGTATTGGATGACACACCTGTATATTTCATTGTGCCAAAAATAGAAAATGGAAAAACGGAATATTCAGAGTATGTAAAAAAATGCGTTGAAGATCAAAACATTCTGAAGCAATATCAGCCAGTATTTGAATTGACAAGAAGCAATCATAAGGGTGAGATCACTGTCGAGAAGAAATTCATAGATCAGGGTGGAAAGGACTGCAGTCCAGTCAGTGGAACGTATTATTTCGGTCTTTATGATGCTGAAGACAACAAGCAGTTGCAAACCACTTCTATCACATATCAAGCATCAGATACACAGACAAAATCAGCCAAGTTTGTCGATCTGGATTTAAATACAACATATTATGTTTATGAACTTGATGATAATGGAAATAAAATACAGCCTGCAGCAGTCAGCACGATACATGGATTGAAATATATTACAACATACAGTCCAAATAAAAATGCTGCAGCGAATGGGCAGACAATAACTGTCACAAACCAGATCTTTACACCAATTCTGCCGTCTACCGGCAGTAATGGAACTGTTCGTTACAGGATCATAGGAGGTACGCTCATACTTCTTGCTGGTCTGTTAATGATAAAGATTTTAAGGAAACACAATTTAGAAAATTAGTAGAACATTAAGGAGGAAGAAATGAAGCTAATTAAAAAAATGCTAGCCATTATGTTTGCATTCATGATGGTAGTAGGAATGGGCACAAAAGTGAATGCAGAAGAAAATGAAAGTACTGCAGCAGCTACAGGAAAGATTACAATTAGTAATGCTGTAGATGGTCAAACTTATTCAATCTATAAAGTTTTAGAACTAGAAAGTTATGATAATGGTGAGGGTTTATATTCTTATAAACCTGCTGCTGACTGGAATTCATTTTTTGATTCTACAACTGATGAGAACACAAAAAAACCAAAAGGTGCTGGCAGTGCATATATCACAATCGATTCAAATGGTTATGCTACTTGGATTGCTGAAATAAATGATGCAAATAAAGCAACATTTGCTAAATTAGCATTGGAATATGCAAAAACAAAAGTAATTAACAATAATGGACAAAAGACTGCTGAAGGAAATACTGTTATTTTCGATAATCTTCCATTAGGATACTATTTAGTAGATTCTAGTGTTGGAGCACTTTGTGGATTAGATACAACAAATTCAGAAGTAACTATTCAAGAAAAAAATGGAACACCAATTGTTGAGAAGCAAGTTAAAGAAAATTCAACAAATAAGTTTGGTGATAGCAACACAGCAGATATTGGACAGACAGTTGAATTCAAGACTACAATCAATGCACAGGCAGGTGCACAGAACTATGTACTACACGATAAAATGGATGCTGGATTAACATTTACAGAAAATGTAAGTGTAAACTTGAAAAAGAATGGTTCAGAGCAAGAACAGACACTTGAGAATAATAAAGATTATGTATTAAAAACTTCTGGATTAGGTGAAACAGATTCAACTTGTACTTTCCACATCGAATTCAAACAAGCATTATGCGATTCACTCAGTGCAGGTGATCAGATTATTGTTTCCTATTCAGCAACATTAAATGAAAATGCTGTTGTAGGCAATGCAGGAAACAAGAATGATACATGGTTAAAGTATGGAAATGGCACAGATACAGCGCATTCTTCAACAACAACAAAAACATTTGAAATTCCAGTATTTAAATATGCAAAGAAAGATAACGTTAAAACAGGACTTGCTGGAGCAAAGTTCACTTTAAGCAAGAATGCTAACGGTTCATCTACAATTAACTTAATTAAAGTTAAAGAAGAAACAGGAAATACAAAATTAACATATAGAGTAGCTAAAGAAGACGAAACTTCTGCTGCAACTGAAATCACAACTCCATCTAAAGGTGAATTTGTAATTCAAGGTCTCGATGCAGATACATATTATCTAACTGAAACAGAAGCTCCAAAAGGATACAATAAATTAGCTTCTCCAATTAAAGTTGAAATTAAAGATGATGGTACTTTAAAAATTGATGGTCAAGATAACATTGACGGAGTAAGTATTACTCAAGTTAAAGTTGAAAACAAAACAGGTACACTCTTACCTTCCACTGGTGGTATGGGTACAACAATGATCTACATGGCTGGTGCTATTCTAGTCATTGCTTCTGGAATCGTATTAGTTTCTAAGAAAAGATCAAAAGCAAAGTAAGAAATAAAAGAATCAACATGTTGTAAAGGGAATGAGTTATCATTCCCTTACAACAGTAAGGAGAGGACTGCAATATGAAAAAACATTTATCTACAATCATACCGGTACTTGTTTTTATTGTAGGCCTGTCCTTACTGCTGTACCCAACAGTTAGTAATTTCTGGAATGCAATGCATCAAAGTAGAGCAGTTGCGAACTACTCTGATGTAATGGATAAAATGGACCAGCAGGAAAAACAAGCTGCAGTTGATGCAGCTGTAGCCTATAACGAATCCCTGTTAAGTAATGCTGATAGATTTAATCTATCAGAAGATGAATTAAATACATATAAAAGCTTATTGAATGCTGATGGTACAGGCATGATTGGCTATATTACAATTCCATCCATTGACTGTAAGCTGGCAATCTATCATACCGTTGATGCTTCTGTATTACAGGTAGGTGCTGGTCACTTGGAAGGTTCTAGTTTACCAGTTGGCGGAAAAGGAACGCATGCTGTATTATCCAGTCATCGTGGTCTTCCTAGCGCAAAGCTTTTTACAGACTTGGATCAATTGAAAGAAGGAGATTTGTTTTATCTTCATGTCTATGATCAAGTCTTGACATATGAAGTTGACCAGATTGCGATTGTTGAACCAACAGATTATGGTCTACTTCAGATTGAAGAAGACAAAGACTTGTGTACGTTATTTACATGTACACCATATGGTATCAATACACATCGTTTACTTGTACGTGGTCATCGTGTTGAGAATACTAGTACAGATGCTAATCTGATCTCAGAAGCATCTAAGATCAGCCCAACACTTGTTGCCGCATGTATTGGTGTAGTATTGCTGGCTATCATTTGTATTATTTATATTGTTATTAGAAAACGTTCAAAGTGAGAAACATTTATGAAAAAGCATATCTATCAAAACATACTTAAAATATTTCTGATACTGTCAGCATGCATATTCTCTTTCACATGTGTCTATGCAGAAGAAACTGGCAGCATTACAGTTAATACACCAATGGAAGATATGGAAGTATCTTTGTATCGTGTTGGTGAATTTACAGAACAAGGTACATTTACACTCACAAAACAATATCAGTCATATTCTGTGTCTCTTGAACATTCTTCCAGTGAAGAATGGCAGGCTACAGCCAATACACTTGCACAATACATTGAGCGTGATGGTATCCATGCTGATGTAGAAGGTGTATCTTCTAGTAATCATACGATTGCATTCAATAATCTAACTTGTGGCTTGTATTTAATGATTGGCAGTGAAAAAGAAGTGAATGATCATGGAAGTATTGAAGTCTATACACCACAGGTTTCATTCATTGCCTTACCAGATGTATCTACAGATGATCCATATCGCATTACAACAGTCATGAAGTATGAAAAGAATGACTACACATATACAAGTCTGCATGTATTAAAAGTATGGGAACAAGATACAGCCAATACTAGACCTGCATCGATTCAGGTAGATCTTTTACAGAAAGATACAGAAGGAAATACGATTGTCTATGATCAACAGATTCTGAGTGATGATAATCAATGGTCATATACATGGAATGATCTTTCAAGCAGGTATACATGGAATGTTGTAGAAACAACGGTACCAGAAGGATATACAGAAAGTTCTATCAAAGAAGGAAATACTGTTGTATTAACAAATACATCAACGATACCAGTAGTAGAAGAAAAGCCAAAACCATCCAATCAATTGCCACTCACAGGGCAACTGCAATGGCCAATTCCAGTGTTAGTGATTGCAGGTATTATGTTTTTGATTATTGGAAAAGCATGCAGGAAATATGAAGAGTAAGGCTAATATATTTACACGCATTGGAAAGCTTTGTTTCATATGTGCATTATTGTTATATGTATTCAATATTTATGACAGCTTTATGCAGGATCAAAGTCAGAAACAAATCCTTGAACAATACATGCAGGAAAACACTCACCAGCAAGATACCTCTCTTGTACAGATACCAGACTATCAGTTACATCCAGAAATGGATATGCCTGAAGTACAGTTGCCTGGACTTGAAGAAGCTGGATGTATTGGTATTCTGGAAATACCATCAATCAATTTAAGACTGCCTGTATTAAGTACATGGAGCTATGCATTATTAAAGAAAGCACCATGCAGATATGCTGGCAGTGTATATCTAGATAATATGGTGATTGCTGCACATAACTCGAAAGCACACTTTAAGAAACTTTCTAACTTGCAGGAAGGAGATATCATTACATTTACTGATGCAGTTGGAAATGAATTTACATACAGTGTTGCCGGGATTGAAATACTACAGCCTGAAGAAGTAGATGATATGACAAGTGGACAGTGGCCTTTGACATTGTTTACATGTACATATGGTGGTGCTGGTAGAGTGACAGTGAGATGTAAGAAAAATACTGAATAACTGTGTTTATAAATTACAGATTGCATAGAGAGGAATATTTTCCATCCAGTCTTGGTCAATGTATTTTTTCGTTGAAAAACGGATTGCTTTTTCTGGATGAAATTTATCACAATATGCTCTTAGACTTTGTGATTTGATATTTCCTTCAGCTTTGACTTCAATTGGAATAACATTTTTCCCTTTTTGAATTAGAAAATCTTGTTCAAATGTTGATTTATCTGTTCCATAGTAATATGGAGTATATTTTGTATCTGCAATGATTTGTTGAAGAACGTATTGTTCTGTTAGTGCTCCTTTAAATTCAATAAAAATATCATTGCCTTCAAGAATGGATGCAGCATCTAATTCACTCAGTGCTCCAAGCAAACCAATATCAAGCATAAATAGTTTATAAATATTCATATTTGTGTATGCTTTTAAAGGTACATGTGGTTCATTGACACGATTGACTTTATGAACAAGGCCACTATCAACCAGCCATTGTATTGCTAATTCATATTCACTGCTTCTTGCACCTTTTTTGATTTGTCCAAAGAAGAATTTCTTGTTTTCTTTAGCAAGCTGCATGGGAATAGAATTCCATACTTGACGGATTCTTTCAAGGGAGCGATTGTCTGCGTGTTTTCCGAAGTCTCCTTCATATTGGCGAATGATATTTGTTTGGATATTTCGTGCTTCTTGATAATCTTTGTGCAATCGAAATTCATTGACAACTTCTGGCATTCCTCCAACGTAGTAATAATTCTTTAGCCAGAATAAATACTTGTCCTGAAAGTTATCAATGATGGTATAGTCTTTTGTTTCTAGTACATCCGCAAGATTTTTTTCATCCATTGCGTATAAAAATTCTCGAAAATTCAGAGGATATAAGTCTAATAGTTCAACTTTTCCAACAGGATAGGATACACCATTATGAATAGCAACACCTAAGAGTGATCCGGCAGCTACAACAGCGTAATCTTTTGCTTCTTCACAAAAATATTTCAATGATTCTAATGCTTTTTTAGATTCTTGAATTTCATCGAAAATAATTAAAGTGTCATTCGGTGTGATTGTGATTCCAGATTCAATATTTAAGCTCATTAAAATACGTTCAATATTAAAATCTTCTTGAAAAACATCATCCATACGTTTGTTGTTGTAAAAGGAAATATAGGCTACTTTTTCGAAATTTGTTTTTCCAAATTCTTTCATCAGCCATGTTTTTCCTGTTTGTCGTGCACCCATAATAAGTAATGGCTTTCTATTTTCTTTAGCCTTCCATGTAATTAATTTTTTCATTGCTGTTCTATACATAAATTCGCCTCACTTTTAAGCATTATACCACACTTTTTCTGACCTGATTTCCATATAAACTTACACTTTTTCTGACCTGTTTTAGTCTGTGGACAGCACTTTTTCCGACCTTAATAAAAACCGCAAGTTTATATGCTTGCGGTTTTGTCTTATTTTGTAATGAAATGTTGTAATAATGTGAATGTATGCATGACACCATCTACATGGCTTCTTTCATAGTTGTGTGATGCATATACACCAGGTCCAATCAGACCATGTCGAATATCATATCCAGCTCTGAGTGTTGTTTCTACATCACTTCCATAGTGTGGATATATATCGATTGCGTAATCAATATTGTATTCCTTACAGATATCATGTAATTCAGTAATTAGATCATAGTTGTATGGACCGCCAGAATCCTTTGCACAGATGGATACCATTCTTTCTGTACATCCAAGATCTCCACCAACACATCCCATATCTACAGATAACATATCTTCTGTATCACTTGGAACGTTGCTTCCACCATATCCAACTTCTTCCAGGCAAGTGAAGATGAGTGTAACTTTACGGTTTAATGTAATGTTTTCATCTTTTACCCATTGTGCAATGCCTAATAGAATTGAGGCAGAGAGTTTATCATCTAAGAATCTGGATTTGATATATCCACTTTCAGTCACTGTTGTTTTAGGGTCCATTGCGATGATATCGCCTGTTTCAATGCCTAGCTTTTCAACATCTTCTTTAGAAGAAATATTCTCATCTAGTAAGATTTCCATATTTTCTTCCTTTGTTTCCACTTTTTGATCAGCAACATGTGCACTTGGTTCCTTGTTCAATACAACACCAGTGTACATTTTTCCACTTCTAGTGAATACCATGCAGTTTTCACCATCTGCAGTAGACCATTGATGACCACCAAGTGTTGTTGGCTTGAGTCTTCCGTTCGTCTTGATACTTCTAACCATAGCACCAAGTGTATCGACGTGTGCAGCTAGAACAAGTGGATTTCCTTCGCCGCCAATCGTACATTCAACGTTTCCTTTTCTTGTGATTCTTGCTTCATACCCCATGTTATCTAATGTTTCTTTGACATATTTTGCGGCTTTTGCGGTATAACCGCTTGGAGAAGCAATCGCTGTGAGCTTGTAAAGCTGATCACAGATTTGTTTTGCATAATTGTTCATTTGTTTTTGTACCTCACTACGAATCTATTGTAAAGCAAATAATATTTAGTTCAATGGTTTCAAAGAATATCATAAAAATATGAATTTCGGAGTGAAAACTGACTTGAATTTTAATAAAATTGAATGAGAAAAATATCAATTTAAATGGAGAATATTATGGAAAGAATGATTGAAGTATGTTGTGGAAGTTATGAAGATTGTATTGCTGCTGACAAAGGTGGCGCAAAAAGAGTGGAATTAAATAGTGCATTGAGTGTTGGTGGTTTAACACCTACACTGGCAACACTGAAAAGAGTGAAAAGAGATACGGATTTGAAAGTAATCTGTATGGATCGTCCTAGAGCTGCTGGATTTGCATATTCATTTAGTGAATTTGAAACAATGATGGAAGATGCAGAAGTGATGCTTGAAAATGGTGCAGATGGAATTGCGTTTGGTTTTTTAACAGAAGAAGGAAACATTTGTTTGCCATATGTGGAAAAGATGGTGGATCTGATTCATTCCTATGGAAAAGAAGCAGTATTCCATAGAGCATTTGATGTTACACCTGATCCATTTCAATCCATGGAAGTTTTAATTGATCTAGGTGTGGATCGTGTATTAACAAGTGGACAAAAAGCGAAAGCAATGGAAGGAATGGATTTAATCAAGCAGCTGCAGAGCCAATATGGAAGTCAAATGGAAATACTGGCGGGTTCAGGAATGAATGCTGGAAATGCAGTGGAAATGATTGAAACAACAGGTATTTCACAGGTGCATTCTTCTTGTAAGAGTTACAGTAATGATCCAACAACAAGCAGTGAATATGTGACATATGCATATTTATCTGCACCACATGGAAATGACTATGATGTTGTAGATGAAGCACTTGTAAAGAAACTTGTTGAGGCTGTGCAATGAAAATTGTTTGTGCCTTGGATTCGTTCAAAGGATCTTTAACATCTTTGCAGGCAGCAAATGCTATCAAAGAAGGCATTGGTGAAAATCATGAAGTAATTATCAAACCACTGGCAGATGGTGGCGAAGGCACGGTAGATGCTTTGTGTGAATGTATGCATGCAAAGAAAAGAACCATTCCAGTGACAGGTCCATTTCTTGAAAAAGTGAATGCAACGTATGGAATGACGGAAGATAATACCGCAATCATTGAGATGTGCAGTGCTGCAGGTATTACACTTGTAAAAAAAGAACAGCTTGATCCATATTGTGCAACGACATTTGGTGTTGGAGAAATCATTCAAGATGCATGCAATCATGGCTGTAGAAAGTTTTTGATTGGTATTGGTGGCTCGTGTACGAATGATGGTGGTGTTGGAATGTTGCAGGCACTGGGATATCATTTTCTTGATCAGAATGCAAAAGAAGTTTGCTTTGGAGCAAAAGGATTAAAAGATATTATCAGTATCGATGATACTTATGTAGATTCTAGAATCAAAGAATGCTCATTTTTCATCTTGAGTGATGTGAAAAATCCATTGTGTGGAAAACAAGGTGCTTCGTATATCTTTGGACCACAGAAGGGTGCAGATCAAGCTATGATAGAAGAAATGGATGCATGGATGGCGCATTTCGCATCCATTGTAAAAGATAAGTATTGTGAAGCAGATCATAACTATCCAGGCAGTGGTGCTGCGGGTGGTCTTGGGTATGCGTTGCATACGTTTCTGCATGGTGAAATGAAGCGTGGTATTTCTTTTGTGCTAGAAGAAATTCAATTAGAAAAAGCAATCCAGGAGGCAGATCTCATCATTACTGGAGAAGGAAAAATAGACGCACAGACTGCGATGGGAAAGGCACCTCTTGGTGTAGCGCAGCTTGCAAAAAAATATCAGAAGCCTGTCATTGCGTTTTGTGGATGTGTTGGTAAAGATGCAGAAGCATGTAATGAAAATGGTATTGATGCATTCTTTTCAATTCAACAAGGTGCTTGTTCAATTAAAGAAGCAATGGATACAGATCGTGCATACCAGAATTTAAAAAGCACTTCTAAACAAGTGATACGTCTGATAGAAAAACTACATAAATATGCGTAAAAGATCAATTTTTTTGATCTTTTTCATTGTGTAAACGTTAGCATTTTGAATTGCTCTATTTTTAAATGAATAGAAATGATACTATTTAACGCGCGGAGGGGAAATATGAGTTTCATATTATTTATTTTGGGATTAGCACCGATTATCTGGCTGGCGTTTGCTTTATTGAAAATGAAGTGGCCAACATTTAAAGCGGCAATTGGTTCATTTCTGATTTCTGTTATACTAGCTGTTCTTGTGTGGCATCTGCCTGTTATTGATACAGCTACTGCAGCATTAGAAGGAACATTGATGGCAATCTGGCCAATTATCATTGTTATTATTGCGGCAGTATTTACATATCGTTTATCATTAAGAACAGGTGGCATGGATGTTATCAAATCTATGATTACGTCTTTCTCAACAGATAAACGTGTACTTGTTTTATTGATTGCATGGTGTTTTGGTGGATTTATGGAAGGCATGGCTGGTTTTGGTACTGCAGTTGCAATTCCTGCCAGTATGCTTGTGTCATTAGGATTTGATCCATTATTTTCATGTCTTGTATGTTTGATTGCGAATGGTACACCAACGGCATTTGGATCCATTGGTATTCCTACTGTCACTTTGGCAAATCTTCTATCCTTAGAAAACACATCATTGTCATTTATGACAGCTTTACAATTAACACCATTTATTATTCTTTCACCAATTTTAATGGTGATGATTACAGGAAATGGAATCAAAGGATTGAAGGGTGTGTTACCAATTACACTCATGAATGGGATTGCATTTGTGATTCCTGAAATACTGATTGGTAAATTTGTTGGTGCAGAGCTTGCGGTTGTTGTTGGATCAGTGGTGTCTTTAGCAGTTACAATTCTAATGGCAAAGAGTGTAAAAAAAGATCCTGCGTATGAAGTGAAGATTGAAACACAAGAAACGTTGAATCTAAAAAAAGCACTATTAGCATGGTCACCATTTATCATGATCTTCGTATTCCTTTTACTTACAAGTAAACTTGTTTCCCCAGTGAATACATTCTTGGCACAGTTTGCGACATCTCTAACAATCTTTACAGGGGAAAATCCTAATACAATTACATTTGCCTGGATCAATACACCAGGTGTGTGGATTTTCTTATCCGCAATGATTGGTGGTCTTCTACAAGGTGCAAGGATGGAAGACTTTGTGATTGTGTTGAAAGAAACATTTGTACAGATGAAAGAAACAATGATTACTATGATTTCTGTACTGGCATGTGCAAAAATCATGGGATATTCTGGAATGATTTCTTCTATTGCTTCCTTTGCGATTGGAACAACAGGCAGCTTTTATCCATTATTTGCACCATGGATTGGTGGACTTGGTACATTTGTGACGGGTTCTGGTACAAATTCTGGTGTGCTGTTTGGTGCAGTACAGAGCAGTGCGGCCAATACATTGCAGATTGATCCATACTGGATGGTTTCTTTGAACTCATTAGGTGTTGCGGCAGGAAAAATGCTATCTCCACAGTCACTTGCGATTGCATTATCTTCTGTGAATGCAAAGGGAGAAGATGCAAAATTAATGGCTAAAGTTATGCCGTATGGATTACTCTTTTTGGTACTGATGAGTATTCTTGGATTTGTGGGAGCACAGATATTCTGAAAAAGTTGGAACTTTGTTCCATCTTTTTTTATGGATTATTGTAACTGCTTACATTAAAATGAAAGTGGTGTGTAAGGAGACAAATTATGGATTATTCAACATTGAAAGATTTTCCTCAAGGATTTTTGTGGGGAGGTTCTTCTAGTGCTTATCAGTGTGAAGGTGCATGGGATGAAGATGGAAAATCACCATCTGTATCCGATACAGCTGCCATTCCTGAAGGTACAACAGATTTTAAAGTAGCGATTGATCATTATCATCGTTATAAAGAAGATATTGCTTTGATGGCTGAAATGGGATTTAATGAATTCAGATTTTCAATTGCATGGCCTCGTATCATTCCTAGTGGGGATGGCGAAGTCAATGAAGTCGCAGTGAAGCATTATCATGATGTTATTGATGAATGTCATAAATATGGTATTGAACCAGTTGTTACGCTATATCATTTTGATTTACCGCAGTGCCTGCAGGATCGTTATGGTGGATGGGCTGATCGTAAGTGTATCGATGCATTTCTTAAGTACTGCAAAGTCTGCTTTGCAGAATATGGCAAGAAAGTAAAGTATTTCTTAACAATCAACGAACAGAACATGATGGTTTTATACCAGGGGCATCGTGACTATAAAGATGAAAAAACAATCTGGCAGGCAAATCATCACATGTTACTGGCACAGTCGTTAGCAATGCAGGAATGCCATAAAATGTGTGATGCTAAAATTGGACCTGCACCAAACATTACGGCAATCTATCCTGCAACTTCTTCTCCAGAAGATAATTTAGCAGCAATGGATTTTGATCAGTTACGTAATCGTCTGTTCCTGGATCCAGCTTGCTTTGGTACATATCCAGAAGCATTGCTAAGATGGTTTACAGACCGTGGGGTTGCTCCTGTTGTTGAAGAGGGTGACATGGAGATCTTAAAGAATGGTCATCCAGACTTTATTGCATTCAACTATTATGGTGCTGGATGTGTAAAGTATGTTTCCAAAGAAGATGGTGAAAAGGCAATTGCAGAAGCAAAGGAAAAGAAAGACTTTATGACAGGTCTAATGACATATCCTGGTCTATGCATGGCAGTAAACAATCCTCTGCAGGAATCTACATCTTATGGTATGGGAATTGATCCGGTTGGTTTACGTATTACATTAAGACAGCTTTGGGAAAGATATCATTTACCACTCATCATTACTGAAAATGGCTGTGGTGTGCCAGACACATTAGAAGATGGCAAGGTGCATGATGATTATCGTATTGATTATTTGAGAAGACATATTGAAGCTTGCAGAGAAGCAATCAATGATGGTGTTGATTTATTTGGATATTCTCCATGGTCAGCATTTGACCTTATTTCAACACATCAGGGTATTACAAAGAGATATGGATTTATCTATGTTGATCGTGACGAATTTGATCTGAAAGATATGAAGAGAATCAAGAAAGATTCATTCTACTGGTATCAGAAAGTCTGCAAGAGTAATGGTGCAGATTTAGACTAATTAAGGAAAAGAAAAGGAGAGTAAGAACATGAGTTTTCCAAAAGGATTTTTATGGGGTGGCGCTACAGCTGCCAATCAGTATGAAGGTGGTTATCTAAGCGGTGGTAAAGGTCTTGCCGTTGCGGATACTTTAACAGGCGGTGATGGTATCCACGGTATTCCAAGAAAGTTTATCGTTGAAATGCCAGATGGTACAAGAAGAGAAATTGGGAATAGAGAAGAAGTTCCTGCAGGTGCAAAGGCAATTGTAGATCCAGACACATATTACCCAAGCCATGAAGCTACTGACTTCTATCATCATTGGAAGGAAGATATTGCATTATTTGCAGAAATGGGATGCAATGTTTACCGTTTATCTATCAACTGGACTAGAATCTTCCCTAATGGGGATGATGAAACACCAAATGAAGAAGGTCTACAGTTCTATGAAGATGTATTTAAAGAATGTCATAAGTATGGTATTGAACCGTTAGTTACGATTTATCACTTTGATATGCCTCTTCATTTAGCAAATGAATATGATGGCATGGTTTCTAGACATACATTAGAAGCATTCAAGAGATATGTAGAAGTTATCTTTACTCGCTATAAGGGACTTGTTCATTATTGGCTGACAATCAATGAAATCAACATCAATACAAACTTCATGATGAATGGTGTTCATGAACATATTTCCAACAGACAGAACGCTGAACAGTGCAGATGGCACTTATTTGTAGCAAGTGCATACGCAGTTAAGATTGGTCATGAAATTGATCCAACAAACAAGATTGGTTTAATGATTGCACATGGTGCGTCATATCCATATTCCTGCAACCCAGAAGATGTATGGGCTGAATTGACAGGTGCTCATGATCAGAAGTGGTTCTATGGTGACGTTCTTGTTAGAGGTTACTACCCAGCATGGAAGGTAAAGGCTCTTGAAAGAGAAGGTATTACAATCCAGAAGGAAGAAGGAGAAGATGAATTATTGAAGGAAGGCGTTGTTGACTTCTACTCATTCTCTTACTATTCTTCTCAGGTATTTGCTGCACATCCTGAAGAACATGGTGTATCTGAAGGTAACCAGACAATGGGTGTTAAGAATCCTTATTTGAAGGCTAGTGAATGGGGCTGGACAGTTGACCCACTTGGCTTGAGAATTAACCTGAACCAGATCTGGGATAGATATCAGATTCCTATGATGGTTGTTGAAAATGGCTTAGGTGCAATTGATAAGGTTGAAGCTGATGGTTCTATCCATGATGATTACCGTATCAACTATATGAGAGATCATATCAAGGTTATGAAGGATGCGGTTGAAATTGATGGTGTTGACTTAATGGGCTATACACCTTGGGGCCATATCGATCTTGTTTCTGCTGGTACAGGTGAAATGAGAAAGAGATACGGATTCATCTATGTTGATAGAGATGATGAAGGTAATGGTGACTTTGCTAGAAGCAAGAAGGATTCCTTCTTCTACATGCAGAAAGTTTACAAGTCTAACGGTGAAGATTTAGACTAATGCATTTATCAAAACAGTTCTAGTCTAAAATGATCTCCGTAAGTAGTACAGAACCATGACAGTTCTGGTACCTCTTGCGGAGGTTATTTTTATGCGGAAAAGAAGGTATACAG